>Ga0114957_1003190_pt1 | contig 14969 bp, 10 predicted proteins | sample BantaG_FD_87175 | JGI IMG/M metagenome (GOLD analysis project Ga0114957, IMG submission 87175) | Marine algal microbial communities from Bantry Bay, Ireland - BantryBay_4 metaG | ecosystem: Host-associated > Algae > Red algae > Unclassified | place: Bantry Bay, Ireland | collected 2014-11-21 | reverse complement strand
TGCCAGCCGAGATCGTCCAACTCACCAACCTCACCAGCCTCCGGCTCGGCGGCAATCAGTTGACGGCGCTGCCAGCCGAGATCGTCCAACTCACCAACCTCACCGACCTCCGGCTCGACAACAATCAGTTGACGGCGCTGCCAGCCGAGATCGCCCAACTCACCAACCTCACCAGCCTCCGGCTCGGCGGCAATCAGTTGACGGCGCTGCCAGCCGAGATCGTCCAACTCACCAACCTCACCATCCTCTCTCTCGACAACAATCAGTTGACGGCGCTGCCAGCCGAGATCGTCCAACTCACCAACCTCGCCATCCTCTGGCTCGACAACAATCAGTTGACGGCGCTGCCAGCCGAGATCGCCCAACTCACCAACCTCACCGACCTCCGGCTCGACAACAATCAGTTGACGGCGCTGCCAGCCGAGATCGCCCAACTCACCAACCTCACCAGCCTCCGGCTCGACAACAATCCGTTGCCGCAGGGGTTGCTGGCAGCAGTTGAAACATCCGGCGTAGTTGGTCTACGGGCATGGTTCGAACAAGAGCACGAGGCGTCTGAGGTGGAGCCCGACGCGCCGCTGGAATTGCCGGAAGGCGCGTCAATGACGCAAGTGACGCCGACGCTGGCATCACGTCCATTCACCGACGAAGTCCGAATTGGACTCAAGCGAGAACTTGAACCGATCTACCACCAGGCCCAGCAACTCCTCAACGCTGGCGAGTTCGACCATGACGACGCAATAATTGAACGAGTCGAAGGTGACCTGGCCGGATTGAGAGTCCAGCTGTGGCCCAAAGACGGCCAAGAGCTTAAAAGCCGCACACGGGCGGTGGACTACGGCGACGAACTCCTGGGATTCATTACCGCACACCGACGCTCAGGGCTGAAGAGCGAAGACCCAGAGCACGCTGATCTCGACAAAGCCGACGAACTGATCGCCGATGTCGCCTCGTTCAACGGCACCGACGCCGACGTGACCACAGCACAAGGTCTCGCCGAGCGCCTCGCAGAGACTGCGACGTGGGATGCGGAACCTGACTGGCTAGCTGACGAGGCAGCATTTGAGGACTATTCCGAGCAGCTGAGCGCAGCGTTGGGCGAGTCACGATTCAATGCGCTGAAAGCCGAAGCACGCGCGCGTTTCTCTAAAGCCGAATCGGTGAGCGCTGCGCTTTACGCCGATGCCAAGGTCAGCTGGTTGGAGTACAGCATCTGGGCGACAACGCGCCCAGCAGAAGCGGTAGCAAACGTTCTCCAATGGACTCAAAGCGGCAAACCTGCGACCCGCCGATTCCTCGCCAATTACGTGCCACTCACCGCTGGGGGCGCAGCGATTGGGGCTGCCCTCGGCAACGCCTCGAACTTCGCGCGTGGCGGTGTGACTGGGATGGTTATCGGATTCGTTGTCGCAGTCCTCACCTACGGGTTCACCACACCCGACCTCGAAGACACAGACAACGAGAACACCGAACCGAAGTAACCCACCACCAAGTCTGTCCACACGCAGACACCGGTCCTCTCCCCCGCCGGAAATGCCTGATTACGTCAAGTTGAGTCAGGATCCAGAACCTGTCTGCCTCCGACCTCGCTCGCCCAGTCGTCGTGCAAGGCTCGGACCACGGCCGTAGTGTTGGCGGATCTCGGCTCTAATGGCGAGGACCTCGGCTTCACGGGCGAGGAGCTCGGCTTCACGGGCGAGGAGCTCGGCTTCACGGGCGGCGGTTGGGTCGGATTCAGCGAGGTCGTTTGGTGTTTTCTTGGCTGTTGCTTTTCTTATCGCGTTCTTTATGGCGAGGTGACGAGTCGTTGCTGCATGGCGGGATAGACCGGCGGGCCAACGAAACCAATCGCCCACATTCATGCCGTCGCTTCTGGCTTGCTGGATGTCGTCGCTCCAAATGGTGATTAGGCGTTCCCGGTCGCCCGCTGGTGCGAGGCGAGCAGCGCTGATGATCACGAATTTGTAGAAGGTGGGAAGGTTCCAGTTGCGGAGCTTGGCCCAGGCCACATCGAGGGCTTTATCGGTCAGCCGTATGGCGATGCGGATGCCAACAAAGATGGCGACGAATCCGAGGGCCGACATCACAGTCGTTACTGAGATCATGCGTGGCCTCCCAGTACTCCAGGGATGCTGGCGCCGTGTCGGCTTGGTGCCGGGTCGAACTTGTCTACAAGAATCTCGAAGACGGCAACGATCTTGTGTCGATCGGCGATCTTGTAGTAGCAGCGCCGGGGCCGGTCTACGGGTTCGGCGTCTTCCCACTCAAGCTCTAGCAGGTTGTCGCTGACGAGCCGTTCCAGTAGCGGATACACGGTTCCGGCGGAGAGACCGGTTCCTCGTCGGAGCTGATAGCCGTGAAATCGGCCTCCGGGTCCCTCGGTCATCATGTATCGCAGCACGAGCCAAAGCGGTTTCGTCGCTTTGAGGCCTTTAGGCCACCAGTCAGGTCTTTCAACGCGCGGCATAGCAAGAACAGTACCCCTAAACCGATCTAGGTGCAACCCTGAACCGATCTAGGGTCAGGTCACATCACCAACGTTCCGGATTCGGGCATGTGACAAACCCCTGAGAAGTAGCGCTAGAAGTCGGGACCCCTTTGGGTTGCTTTCTTGGTTGGTGTGCCTGGAGCTTCTGCTGCCAGGCCTAACTCCCCGACTATGAACGCCGGGTCTGGCAGTTTCGGTGGTGTTCTGCGTCTGAGTAGTGATAATGATCCTGTATCACTAGTCAGATCCGAAGGTTCTGGTAGCATCGGCACCATGATCCGATGGTTCCAGAAGACCACAGTAAAAGTCCTTCACGTGGTCATCGGCCTTCTCGGGATTGGTGGGGTGGTGTATCTCGAGCTCACTGGCACTCCTGACGACAGCCCGTTGCTCCTCGCCGCAGCCCTAGTCATGTCGTATGGCCTAGCGGGACTCTTGATGAGCTTGTTGGGTTCCCGCCGCTTCTTCGAGCTTCTGGCTGGGCCGTCTGAGTACCGGAATCAGGCCGATGACATCAAGGTCCGGCTTGGCGAGACTGAGGTCACCGCGGAACGCGAAGCACTTGAGCGTCAACTTCAAGAAGTGAAAGTCTCCGCCGCGTTTGAGGATGAGGGGCGCAGCGCGTTTCGGGTGTCGTGGTTCACCTTCGTGCTCGGGGTGGGTATCTCGTTGGGGGTTGTCGGGTTTGGGATCTGGGAATGGTCAACGGCGGGAGAAGCCGAGTCGTTGTCCACCGGTACTGGGATCGCCCGGGTCGGGGTGATCGCCGCCGCGTTCTATGTGGCTGGCCAGTTGTTTCGTCGCTCCACCACCTTGCAGATCCGGTCCCAGGAGTTCTCCCGGGCCGCGATCGCCATGGACATCACCGACAATCTCGCTGAACGCATCACCGACGACACCGCCCGCGACGGTTTCCTCATCGCCGTCTACCAGCACCACCTCACCGGCACCGGCACCGCCGTCGGCAACGCCGCTGATGCCGGCGGTGGGATCGACGTCGTCAAACTTGCCGAGGCCGCGGCGAAACTCAAAGGCATATGACCGAGCCCGAACCGGCTCCACCTTCCAGCACCTCACGCCCCGCTCCCCCACCAGCCAAGCTCGACGCTGAACTTGCCGCGGAGCTGGACGCGCTCACCCGCGAAGCCCAAACCCACGCCGCCGCGGCAGTGTCGCCAGCGACCAAACGCGCCTACCGCATCGACTGGGACGACTTCACCACCTGGTGTGACACCCACCAACTCGCCCCGCTCCCCGCGGCCGGCACCACCATCGCCCTGTACCTCAGCGCCCAGGCCCGCACCCTGAAGGTCTCCACCATCGAACGGCGCCTCTCCTCGATCGCTACCGCCCACAAAATCGCCGGCCACCCCAACCCCCGCACCAACGGCGAAGTCCAGCTCGTCATGAAAGGCCTACGCCGCACCAAAGGCACCGCCCCCACCCAAAAAACTCCGCTACGGCTCGCCGAGCTCCGCCGACTCATCAACCACCTCGACCTCAACACCCCCATTGGTCAACGCGACCACGCCCTGCTCCTGGTCGGCTTCGCTGGCGCCTTCCGCCGCTCCGAACTCACCAACCTCAACCACCACGACCTCCAACCCCATGAAAACGGGTACCTCATCACCATCCGCCGCTCAAAAACCGACCAAGAAGCCCAAGGCCAAACCATCGCCATCCCCTACGGCTCCAACCCAAACACCTGCCCCACCCGCACCCTCAACCGCTGGATCCAAACCGCCAACATCACCACCGGACCACTCTGGCGACCCATCAACCGCCACGGCCACATCGCCAACCGACGTCTCAGCGCCCAAACCGTCAGCCTCATCATCAAAAAACACGCCACCACCGCCGGCCTGGACCCCCACCACTACGCCGCCCACAGCCTCCGCTCCGGCTTCGCCACCACCGCCGCCGAACACAACCTCGCCGAACGCCACATCGCCCGCCAAACCCGACACCACCACCTACCCACCCTCCGCCACTACATCCACGAAGCCACCCACTTCACCAACAACCCCGCAACACAAATCGGCCTCTGAGCCAACGCGTCATGCTGTGCGCGTTCGGGGTTTGTTCGGGGTTTGGATCGTGGTCTGATGACCACTTAGCGCCGAATGGGGAATGATTGGTCGTGCTTGGAGCCGCCTCAAGCTAAGTGGGCTGGTGAAATTGTCGACAGTTCGTGTGTGGGGCATATCGAACGTCGGCAACGAAGGAATCACGAAGGTGAGCTTGGGAGCGTCCGCTGGCGCGCCCGGCATCGAGGTCCCGATGGTCGCGAACGATCCAGAACGTTTGCAAAGAAGGCTGATACAGAGCGTTGGTTGGCCACACAGGGCGCGGATGTGGCCCGAGGCGCATGGATCGACCCGGCCCGAGCTCGGATGTCGCTGGTCGAGTTCGTGCCGATCTGGGAGACAACATTGGCGCACTTGCGGCCTCGCACCCGCGAGCTAAATGTCGGTGTCGCACACAACTACCTGGTACCGCGCTTTGGGTCATGGCGACTCGATCAGATCCGCCCTTCGGATGTGAGGTCGATGTTGAACGATGAGCTGAACGAAGGTCGGTTGTCGATCTCCGCGGTCCGTCGTCACGTGATGGTGCTGGCTCAGATCCTCGATGTTGCGGTGATCGACGGCCGGTTGGGCCGAAACGCGGCTCGCGGGATTCGGCTGCCGCCGGAGCAGTCCCGGCCGATGCGCGTGCTGGACCCCGCCGAAGTGTCGCGTCTTGCAAGCGCGATCGACCCGTTCTACCGGTCGTTGGTTCTTGCTGCGGCTTATCTGGGGTTGCGGTGGGGTGAGCTGACCGGGCTCAGTGTTGACCATGTCGACATCGATGGATGCTCGGTTCGGGTGGAACGCCAACTCCAGGTCATCAACGGTGAGTTCGCGTTTACGCCGTTGAAGACCAAGGCGAGCACCCGGACCGTGTCGGTTCCTCTGTCGCTGATGGACGTCTTTCAGGGTCACATGAACACTCCGCAAGTCATCGCCTCGGAGCTCGTGTTCCCCAGCGCCAACGGCGGGCCGCTCCGCAACGCTTCCTTTCGCAGAATCTGGCTTCAAGCGGTCCACGAAGCTGACCTGAACGGTCTGGTGTTCCACGAGCTACGACACACCGCGGCCGCCCTCGCTATCCAACAGGGATCCCACCCCTTAGCCATCAAAGAACGCATGGGACACGCCTCCATCACAACAACCCTCGATCGATACGGTGCACTCTTGCCCGGACTCGATCGAGACCTCGCAGCCCAACTCGACGCAGTCTTCGAACGTCCGATTGGTTAACGGTTGAAGCGATGACTATGTTGCGGGGTTACTCGATCTCGACAACCAATTTCGCGAGTTCGGTATCTGCGCTGAACATGACGAAACGGAGCGTTGTGGCGGCAATGTTTGATGGCACGTGCACTTCGAGATTGATGCCACCATTGACTCTTAGAGCGTCAAACGAACTGTTGAACATCCTGCCATCGGCGTCGGTCAGCGATTCTCCCTCGAACCATCGCCCAGTTGGAACGAAGTGCCCCGCTCCGCTGTCGAAATACTCACCCTTGATCCCGTAGTTGCCCTCTAGGGGAGTCCACTCTGTGATCCGAAAATCGACGAGAATTCGACTGCTTGCGCGGTCGAAGCTGTCGACCGAGTCGATCCGCACGGCTGGACCGTCAATCGGTGCTTCGCTTGGCTCAGTGGTCGGAACTGCGCTTGGGAGTTCCTCTACGGCGGCTGGTGGCGGCCTGAACCCTCTTGGCCAAGTAGTTGACTGGTCCCACGTTGCGCCAACGAGCCTTCTGCCGCGGAGACCGGTGCTGCCAGCGAAGTCGGCGCCTCAAGAGGGTCGACCGAGAAGCCAGCTCCGTCAAGTATGCGTTCGAAGTGGAATCCTAGGATTCCTTCGGCCGTCTATGCGGTAAGGACGTTGTTGACAAAGCGGCCGGACTCGTTCTCGAGCCGATTCCGGTGCTGTTACGCACCAGTCCGGAGAGATTCCGTCACAGAACATGGAGCGCATCAGAACATCAACTGACCCTCCGCGGTCGCCTAACGCGACAAGCCATCACAGGTTCAGCGGGGGAAGAGAGTCGACGATATCGAGCGTCCGCATGGAGACGGTGACGACTCGGCCGAGCAGGTCGACGATGTAGGCCGGGTCGTTGTGTTCGGCCGCCCAGTCGTTGGGGTTGTTAACTAGTCCGGATTTGTCCTGTTTGACTTGCCACTGGTCGAGGATCCAGTCGATTGCAGATCTCGCTCCGAGTCTCCACTCCTGGGCTCGAAGAGGAATGTTGCGGATGCTGAGGTGGTCGTTGTAGCGAATTGATGAACGGTCCACGATCCGTGTTCCAGAAGCGGGATCAGTGGTTTGGAAGTAGCGCATCTTGTCCACGACGTAATTGGCCTTGCTTTGTCCGTCGATGATTAGATCACCCCACGGCTCGACCGTTTCGTAGCCAAGGTGGAGTTTCGCTAGTTCCCGGCCCGCGGTTGAGAGCGACCAAGCCTGCTCACCGCTGAGGTTCGTTGGAATTCGAGGAAGATCCTTCCGAAGATCGTTGCCGAACGTTGATCGGTAGTCACGCGAGTGCAGCAACCCGTAAACGAGGTAGAAGATGTCGTCTTTCGACAACGTAGGCCGAATCCCCACAAACAATGAGACTGCATGTTCTGAAATGGCATCGACTCGTTGCATTTCGTGCACCTCGGTTTCGAACAAGGGACCCGATTCCCCTAAGTCCCGATAGTGGTAGCGAGGAAAGCCTGGCGCAGAATCAACAAAGAACTTGCTGTCCGGGAGATTGTCAACCATAAGCACCGAGAACGGGACTCTGCTTCCCTTGTCGGTGACCAGGATTACACGATTGATCGAGTCAGCAGCAGGGAACATCTCCAGCGAGCGGTAGTGAGACCAACTCATTGCTGGATTGCTGTTGAAATGCTGCGGGAAGAAGGGACGATAGGCAACCGTTCGATAGTGCGCCTTGTCAGCAACGTGCTTTATCCCCGATCCAAGTCGCTGGAACTGTTTACTTCCCCAGCTGAACTTTGCAGGGTCCCTATCTACAAACGACTCGGCAACGCGACCTCGATCTGACTTCCTACCACCGATCTCAGGATGTGCTGCGAGAAATCTGTCGACCTCGCTATTGAAGAAAGCAATTGAGGATTCGGTGGTTCGCTCAAGGCTCGTTCGGGATGAGTTATAGTTCCATCGGTCACGAGAGGTAACCGGTCCGAGCGATCTCATGGAGAAGACCGAGGGTTCTCCTCTCTCGTGGAGCGGGGCCAGCGACTGAAAGGTGTCCGATCGTTGTCGAATCCAGTCGCCGTGGCTGTTCGGCTTGACAATTGTCCAGTGGCCTTGGGTTAGTGGCTGTGTAGTGCCGGTACCCGTCAGAAGACCAAGCTTCTCTTCCGTTGACAGGCCGTCTTGGACTTCTCTGTACGAGACCTCAGCCTCAAGTTTGGTGTCGTTGGGAGAGCGGACCAGAACGAGGATGGCAGCCCCAGTCTGGCTTCCCTCGCCAAAGATCTTTCCGCCTTCACTCTTCCAGTCTCCCTTCTGATTTCCGCGCAGGTTGAAAACATAGAGGAAGTCAAATTCGGCGGCGACCGTCTTCCGAAACCCGTCAAAAGAAGTTGACTCGATGTAGCCGTTGTTAGTTACGTAGGCCACGATCCCACCATGTTGGGACCGGAGCACGCGATTAGAGGCCCAACGAATAGCCCGAACATAGGAGTCGTAGAGGTTTTTCTTTGTTGCCGTCGTGCCGGACGCGTACGAATCGAGTATCGAGCCGTCAAGGTTCTCGTATCGAAGGTTCTGGTTGCTATCGTTCGCAGACTTTTGACCTGAAGAGTACGGCGGGTTCCCCACGATGACCCGGATGTCGAGCTTGTTCTGTGCGTCCGCTCGTTTCGAGTTGGCCGGAAACACTCCGAGGTCAAGCCGGTCGTCATTTTCGCCGAGCTGGAAGGTGTCGGTGTAGACGATGCCGGGAAAGGCCTGGATCGGTCCAGTTCCGCCGGTGAGCTCGTGGTAGGCGGTCTCAATGTTTACGGTCGCAATGTAGTAGGCAAGCAGTTGGATCTCGTTGGCGTGGATCTCGGAGCTGTACTTGCGGGCTAGGTCATGGGGCTTGATTAGTCCTGACCGGAGCATCTGTACGATGAACGTTCCGGTTCCAGTGAATGGGTCCAAGATGTGGACTCCTTCGTCGGATAGTGACGCTCCGTCGAAATGGGTGCGTAGTGCGCAGTCGGCAGCGTGGACGATGAAGTCGGTGACTTCGATGGGCGTGTACACGATTCCGAGCGACGCTGCTTGCTTTGGGAACGCGGTCTTGAAGAACTCCTCGTATAGCTCGATCAGCACCGCCTGGCGCGCGTGAGGGTCAGTAACCCCGTCGACGTGATACGCAACCGACTCGTAAAACGCTTCCAGGTCACGCGCCTCGGTCGTCAGGTTCTCCCGATCTTCGAGCGTGACCAGCATGTCCTCCATCGCCTGAGCGATCGGGTTCGCCGTCAGCAGCGAATAGTCAGGAAAGATCGCCTCGAACACCGGGCGAGTCACCAGATGCTGCGCCAGCATCGCAATCGCGTCGTCAGCGTCGATCGACCCATTCAGGTTCTCTTGCAGCGCCTTCACGAACTGCCCGAACTCTCGCTTCACCCCCGCTGCTGTCGACAGGGTCCGAATACGTTCTTCAAGCGCCGCGGCGATATCGGCGATGTTCTTCGCCCACCGCTTCAAGTACTGATCGTCGCCGACCTTCTGCACCATCTGCGCCCAACACAGCTCCTGGAACTCGGCTACATCGAATTCGAGTTCGAGCTGCTCGATGACCGCTTTCTCGGCCTTGGCGTCAGCCGATTCCTCCTGAGGTGTCTCGGCGGCAGGTTCGTCGGTGTCCGCGCCGAAATGTTCCTGTTCGATGTTCTTGGGGAGCTTACCGAGACGAATCTGGTTGATGTCACGGTTCATGTCCTCATCGTGAGACCGCAACGCCGACAAGATCTGCCAAACCGCTTTGAATGAACCCTCCTTGAGGACCGCCTCCGGAGACGAACCCGGCGGCACCGCGATCGGAACGACGATGTATCCATACTCCTTTCCCGGCGCTTTGCGCATGACTCGGCCGACAGCCTGGATGATGTCGACTTGGGACTTCCGCGGCTCGAGAAACAGGATCGCGTCGAGCGATGGCACGTCGATCCCCTCAGTCAGACACTTTGCGTTCGACAGGATCCGTGAGACTTCTTCGCCCGGTTGTTCTTTGAGCCAATCGAGACGGCGGCGGCGTTCGACGCTGTCCTGATTGCCGTCGACATGGTCGGTTTCGACGACCAGTGGTTGACCCTGATCAGTCAGGTACTGGTATTCCTTGGCGATGCGGGCGAACTCGTCAGCGAAGTGTCTCGATGCCTTGATCGTGTTCGAGAACGCTACCGCCCGCTGTAGAGGCACCCGGTCCCCCGGCGCGAACGCGGTGACGTCGCCTTCTTGCACGATTCGTTCGCGTTTCGCGAGCGCGTTGAGACAGCCAACCATCTTCGCTGCCTCTGGGAGATTGACCTCGCCGAGGCTGGCAGTGCGGCGTTGGAACGCCTCGGAGATGCCTTGCTCTTCGACGGTGAGGATCAACACCTTGTAGTCGGTCAACCAGCCGCGGTTCACTGCCTCCCGAAACGAGATCTTGAACAGCTCCTTGCCGTAGGTCACCTCGTCGTCCATCGACGACAACACTGCTTCCTTCTCTGCGGCTTTGACGCGCTGATGCGGCTTGTAGACCCGAGGCGTGGCCGTCATGTAGAGGCGTTTGGCGGCGTAGATGTGCTCATCGTCGTGAACCATCTGGAACTTCTTGGCCTCGTCGTCTTTGAGCTGCACACCTGTGGTCCGGTGCGCTTCGTCACAGATCACCAGATCGAACTTCGGGATACCCGCGGCTTGCGCCGCGGAGATGACCGGTGATGAGTGGTAGGTCGAGAACACGACCTTCATGTGAGTGTCGGGTGCTTTGGCGAAGTTCGATGCCAGCAGCTCCGGGTCGGTGGTGGACGGAACGACAAGGTCATAGGGCGAGATGTCGGCCACTTCACCAGTTCCGACTTTCGAGTCCGAACACACGCCGAAGATCGCGATCGGGACGGTCGCTTCGGCCGCCCACTCCGTGATTGTTTGAGACACCAATGAGATGGATGGGGCGAGGAACAGTACGGTGCCGCCGGCGCCGACGAGTTTCTCGGCGATGAGCTGAGCGGTGTAGGTCTTGCCGGTGCCGCACGCCATGATCATCTTGCCGCGATCCCCTGCTGCAAGGCCTGCTTCGACATTGCGAAGCGCTTCTTCTTGGTAGTAGCGTGGTGTCTTGGCTGAGGTGCGTTTGACCGCTTCGAAGTTGTCGGGCGACCAGGCTGCCCAGTCGATGCCGGCTTCTTCGAGTTCGCTCAGCAGCAGGAATGACGACGGCTTTTCCTGCCGATCCATCTCCTTCTTTGCTTTGTCGCCGATGCTGAATGTTGTTGACACTAGGATGCGGCGAGTGAATTCTTTTGAGCCTGATGCGGAGATGAACGAGTCGACTTCAGGCTTGTTGAGCGTCGTTGTGCGCGAGTAGCACTTCGCTTGGATTGCGGTGTAGCCGTCGTCGTACCGGTTCTTTGCCACCAGGTCGACGCCGTGGTCGGCTTCGCCGTTGTTGCCTGGCGAGTCGTTCCAGAGCCAGACGTCGGAGAACTGTTCCACCCAGACCGGTGAGGTTCGGAAGAACGCTGCCATCAGCCGCTCGAACCGGTTTCCCTGATCGGCAGTGTGTTCAGAGTTCTCGATGATCCAGTCGACAATGCCCGACAGGGTGTGGATTCTCGGTTGAGTCATTGGTTAGGGATCCCCAGATCAGACAGCCGAACGAACAGGCGTAACACGCACGACAGTACTGTGACTGGGTATCCCCTACCCACAATCATGGGTCAGTCTTAGTTGCGCCGGGCTCACCGCTGCTTCCCGGTATCCGCTCATGGTGCTCGAGGGTCGAGATCCCGAGTAAGCGGCTCGATTATCGGAGCTCGATCAGGTCGCGGGCTACCCATCCCGTTTGGCCAGCCTGGGTGGCCACATTGACCCAGGTTGTGTCCTCGACCCGGCTGCCAAAGTATGGGTTGCTTGGTATCGACAGGTCAGGCGGCACCAGCGTGAGTCGGGTGTCAGCGGACAGTTCCGCGAGGATCTCGCCGGCTGGTTCGGAACGGAGGTTCAGTAGCGGGACAGTTGGGGCGAACAGCCGGGTTGACTCTGGAACCACATCGGATGCTCGAACCCATCCGACGCCCATGGGCGTTCTGTCTTCTTCGAACTTGCCCCAACTTTGTTCATACTCGGACCTGACCGGCAGCCAGGCTTCGGTCCCCCTTGTGATGGCCTCTCCTGTCGCGATAAGCCGGGTACCCGAGTCGTAGTTGCCGATGTTGAATCCGTTCGGTGCGTCCCGAAGGTCAAGTTGGGTTGTGCCTACGTGTCGCCCGCGATCTTGGGTCCACGGCTCGGACGGATCTAGGCCGGTACGCAGAATCTCAATCTGCTCGTCTTGAACACTGCCTAAGGATCCGTTTCGAGACAGTATCGAGAACGAGTCGGCACTGGAGTCACCGAGGACAAGAAACTCTCCGCTCACATGGAACCAGCCGCTGTCCGCACGTACTTCCACCATGCCATCCTGCGCTCGTCCCACGGACAGGGATTGTGACAACTCCGCGCTGTCCGCCTGGACTGCTCCCGATGCCAAGTACTGGAGGCAGTACCCCCACTGATGGAAGCAGAAACTCGTCGGCGAAGTTGACGGTTGCCACCGCGTGTAGATGCCGAGGTCGTCGTCGATGAGTGAAGCGTCGTTCAGCACGGCGTCGCTGAATCCGACAAGATCAAACGAGAACGCCGATTCGGTGAGTGGTGGTGACTGCATCACCGTTGGACCGACCTCAGACCAGCGCCAACCGTCGACCGTTCCTTCCTCGCTCCGGAGGACGCGGAACCGCGAATCGCCTCGCTCCCACGTCGATGCCTCGTTCTCGGTGAGCGTGGGCTCGCCCAACTGTTGTGACAGCGAGGCAACTGCTGAAGAGAACGAGCTCCCAATAACCACCGAACCAATGCTTGTCCCGGTGAGCCTGATCGCGGTATCGGCTCCCTCCGACGGGCTGTCGCCATCATCGGGTACAGGAGCCTCGGACACGATCGACTCATCCGCCATTGACTCCTCGGTCGGAACTGATGACGGCTCCCCCGGCGGAGTTGGTAATGGAGGGTCTATGTCGGTTGTTGGTTGCTCGAGGACACGCTGAGCGGACTCGGGTTGTGGAGTTGATGCGACGCTTTCGTCGTCGCCTGGTTCTGAAGTGCGCGTCATCAACAACACCGCTACTCCGACGATGACCACTGCGAACAGCAAGCCCAGCTGAATTGCCGTAGCCCTGCCGTTCTGTCGCTCTGGAGCCGCGGTGCTGGTCATCACCTCGGTTGATCGATCCGAATCCGTGAACTCGACCCCTGACGGACTCGCCATAACTGTCGTCGTCGCCGGAGCGGCCTTACGCAGCTGTTGAACGAACGCTGACACGGTCGCAGGCCGGGTCGTGGCTTCCTTTGCGAGGGCTTGAAGAAGGATTTGTTCGACCGGTTTAGGCACCAGGCGGCGTTCAAGCGGTGGAGGCGCCTCGTCCAGCACCCGCCGCATGACGACTTCGGCGCCGGCACCGTTGTCGGAGAACGGAGCGTGGCCGGCAATCAACGCATACAGCGATGCAGCCAGCGAGTAGACGTCGGATTGGACGGTGCTCGCCTGGCCTCGGAAGCGCTCAGGCGGAGCGAACGACGGCGTGGCCGCAATTTGTGACGACAGTGTGCTGCTGTCGGCCAGCTTTGCGATTCCGAAGTCGGCCATATGCGGCCGCCCATCAGCTGCCAGCAGAATGTTTTGCTGGTTTGATGTCGCGATGCAGCACTCCGGCATCGTGGGCATGCTGGACCGCAGCGCCGACCTCGGCAATCAGATCCACCGCTTGATCCCACCGCATCGGCCCGTCGGCGTCGATCTTGTCGTGCAAGGATTGTTCAAGCAGCGGCATCACCAAATAGGGTTCGCCCCGGTCAGTCACCCCAGTAGCAAGAATCGGGACAATGCCGGGATGACCAGACAGGGCCTCAATCGCCTCGATCTCCCGATGGAACTGCTTGCGAGAGCGCTCGTCCACCGCGGTTGATCGGAGGATCTTGACCGCAACCTCTTCGCCCGCGATGTTGCGTGCGGCGAACACAGCAGCCGACCCGCCACTCCCAATGAGTACCCCGGGACCCAGACCGGGAACACCGAGCTCAATCACCTGGTCTCTTTGTTCTGCTCATCTGGCTGTGGTGTCCGGGATTCCTGTTGCTTGTCGAGTCGAGATGTGGGATCGATAACGCAATCAAAGTCGTCCCAGTTCGCAGTATTCAGACGAGCGGACCCCGTTGACACGGCGAATGACGCTTTTTGCGCTCCACGAATGTCACCCAGTATGGCCGCTTAGGACCCCTTGGGATGTGTGTAACGCCCGGGTTGGAGACACTCGCCGGAATGTCATACTCAATCGCCCTAAGCGGGAAATCCCGGTGCTACCGCTTCTCCCCACGCCTCAAAAGACTCTTGGCGAGGCGAATTGCCGTCGCAGTTTCGTTTCGGCGTTCGAAACCGAAACGACAGCGATTAGGCAGCCTTAGGAAGTCCCTCTGCGGCGCTGGCGGTTGTGACGATTTGGCTGGAGCCCGACCCGACGCAGCGATTCATAGATCCGTCCTGGGGCTATGCCGAATTGTTCGGCCACCTCGTCGGTCGTGGTGTCACCAGTCAGATACGCGGCGGTGATCTGGCGGTCAAGGTCACTCACTGTCGCCGCGCTAAGGCGGCGACCTTCGAAGCCGCTACGGCGCATCAAGCGGTAGAGCGATCCGGCCGGGATTCCCGCGGTTGATGCGATCTTGGCCACTGGCATACCGGATTGGTACAACTCGACCAGTTCCTCGTCAGTCATGGTGTCACGCTAATGCGAACTCAGCGGCGGCTCTCCCCCAGAGCCCAATCGGTCGCGGCTGCCAGCGACGAGAGCTTCGTTGTGTGTCGAGGCAGCAGTCGTCGGGGCCGAGGCTGTCGGATGCCGCCATTACGGTGGGCATGATGTGGACTGGCTATGTGCTCGATGATGCGGCTTGGTTTCGGAACCGTCTGAGGTGGACGGCCGTGAACGTGGTGTTGTCGGTTTTGGTTGTTGTGGCGCTTGTGCTTGCGGCGCCGGCCATGGTGGACCTGTGAATCGCCCTGGGATCCGTGGAGGCTCTCGATCTTTGAAAGAGGATGAGAGTTATGAATGTAGATGTGAAGCGCAAGCCGACAACGAAGCGGTACTCGGTCGAGGAGAAAGAGCGTGCGGTC
>Ga0114957_1003189_pt1 | contig 14976 bp, 22 predicted proteins | sample BantaG_FD_87175 | JGI IMG/M metagenome (GOLD analysis project Ga0114957, IMG submission 87175) | Marine algal microbial communities from Bantry Bay, Ireland - BantryBay_4 metaG | ecosystem: Host-associated > Algae > Red algae > Unclassified | place: Bantry Bay, Ireland | collected 2014-11-21 | reverse complement strand
GGCCGTCACACCACCGTCACACACTAGTTTTGGACCTCGCTTTCTCCACCAATGCCCCCGTTGGCCAAACGGTGCCACGTTTGGCTGTTTGGACGGTTGGAGCCATTGGTGGAGATGCTCTTATGGCTGACTTGATCGAGGGCGCTCAGCGACCACGGGGATGGTTTATGCTGACAGTCTCAAGAGACAACCGGGTACCGCGGAGCATTCCTGACGTGGCCCAATCACTTTTGCTCTAACCATGTCGAGGCAGCAAGACCCTGTGCAAGCGTGGCTGTTGCGCCAAACGAGTGCGGAGGGTGGGGGTGTGCGTCAAGCGTGAGCCGCAGCATCCAAGGAAAAGTCTCGCAGAGCGTCCAGGGGGGAGGCAGTCTCTATCAAATGCCGGGAAGGTGGGTCGCCGGGAGGGACGGACGGGGTATGCCGACGTCGGGATGTGAGAAAATTCATTTTTTCGACCGCCGTGCACTATGCGCTTCTTGTTGCTTGGCCGCGGTGCGGGCACGCCGTGGCTCGGCAACTGTGTGGTGGGGGGAAACGACGCGGCGTGAGCTTTTTCCAATGGCTCCTTCGTGGGCCCATCGCACAGCACACGGTGAGAGGCGTATGGGGACGCTTTTACTGACCTGTGGCTCGGCCGTGAACAAGCCTGAGGAAAGGTCAGCCGTTTTGTTGCACGAGAGGGTGGAGGGGTCGACCGTTTCCAAGACGGTGGTCAGCGCGGCTGACCAGGCGTGGCAGACAGAGGCCACAAAGACGGGGATCACAATGAAAAGGACACAAGAAAAAAGCAGCACCGCGCAGTTTCGGGCAGAGGCCACTGTGGAGGCGCGAGGGAAAAGGGGTGTGCGGACGGCTGCCGGTGAGCCTCTTGCGGGTCAGCCGCGGCATCAACGGCGACAGGCACCACCCAAAGACCAGCAATCAGCTGCGAAAACGGTCCGTTCAAACGTCGAAGGAGAACGGAACCCTCACCAAGCAGGACAAGGGGGGCGGAGGATGTCTTGAGCACTGCAGCAGCGGACAGATGACATTGGTTCTGTGACGCGAGAAGGAGAGGCCCGATTTCGCGCGCGATCGCCGCTTGTCGAGAAAGTAAATGCGACACGACAGCTGCACCAGTGTCGATGCAAGGGGAGTTTCATATCGGGGAAATCGCCTTAGATGCACACATATCCGAGAGAGACAATTACCGATCTGGTCAGCAAGAATAAAACCGCACGCCATGACTCGCAGAGATAATAGGAACAATTCCAAGTCTGATTTCAATTCCTGGCCAAGGGCATCATTCCTCTGCAATTTCAACACAGACACCCATCGTGTCGCTGCCTGGTCATGCTCCGGCCCCAGTCTTGGCACAATCGTGCGCTCCGAGGCGCACCGACATGATTGTCCGTCGTGCTTTCCCGTCCTTTGCGTCTTGCCCATCCCAACGCCCCTCTCTTGTGCGTCGGTGACATGTACGTATGCCCTCTTCCGGTTGTTTGTTCATGCAAGTGTGAGCGAGGACGGCGCCCTGCCAAGACGACGCAGGCACTCCGGAACGCAGTTCTCCGCGTGCGGAAGACCCGTTCGGCAACCAAGCTGTCCAATGATATCTTGCGCCCTACCTGAGAGGCATCACGAAGAAGGAATGTTTTTGGATCTGCTATTTTTTCTTGTTCTGCGTGCACGTCTAACTTGCTTTCCTCTCATGAGCACGAACTATGGTCATGATGCACTCGTCTTCGCATCCACGCTCCATTGCGCTTTCCTGTTGCCCTATCTACACACGTACAAATAACAAATCACGTCCACAACGCGCCGCCGCCCCATCACGTGTCCTCAAACGGCAACCACACCCCCAACAGCTATCATCACGATGGTGTAAGTGGGAAGACGGACGCAGCTCCAATGGACGCTACCTCCCTGTCGGTCACTGCGCACGCAACCTCAACCCACGTGTACGAGAGCTCAAAAAACTTTGCCAACACCAAGTGAGACGCGGCAACCCTTGTCGACGCCACCGCGTCGGTCGCCCCGCCCATCATCACGCCCCACAAGTACGAGGACTGCATCAACTTGAACAACAAGAGCATGATCGCGGCGCTGGTCGTCGGCGCCGCCGCGTCGGTCGCCCCGCCCGCCACCACGCCCCACAAGTACGAGGACTGCATCAACTTGAACAACAAGAGCATGTACGCGGGGCTGGTCGTGGGCGCCGCCGCGTCGGTCGCCCCGCCCGCCACCACGCCCCACAAGTACGAGGACTGCATCAACTTGAACAACAAGAGCACGTACGCGGCGCTGGTTGTCGGCGCCGCCGCGTCGGTCGCCCCGCCCGCCACCACGCCCCGCAAGTGCGAGGACTGCATCAACTTGAACAACAAGAGCATGTACGCGGGGCTGGTCGTGGGCGCCGCCGCGTCGGTCGCCCCGCCCGCCACCACGCCCCACATGTACGAGAACTGCATCAACTTGAACAACAAGAGCATGTACGCGGCGCTGGTTGTCGGCGCCGCCGCGTCGGTCGCGCCGCCCGCCACCACGCCCCACATGTACGAGGACTGCATCAACTTGAACAACAAGAGCATGATCGCGGCGCTGGTCGTCGGCGCCGCCGCGTCGGTCGCCCCGCCCACCACCACGCCCCACAAGTTCGAGGACTGCATCAACTTGAACAACAAGAGCATGTACGCGGCGCTGGTCGTCGGTGCCGCCGCGTCGGTCGCCCCGGCCACCATCACGCCCCGCAAGTACGAGGACTGCATCAACATGAACAAAAAGAGCATGTACGTTGCGCCTGTCGTCGGTGTGAGTGGGGTTGATATTGTGACGGCCACGGCGCCCATGTTTTCCCATTGCTTTTTTTTCTTCTGTTGTATCGCTGCATGTGGCGATAAGCTGGCGTCGTCAGAGTGTCTATACCTTGCTGGGCAATACACATCGGTCCTTTCTGTAGTTGCCTCGTCTTGTCAGGTTCCTTGTGGTGGTCGTGACGAATTCACAAGGGAGAGGTCATGGGATCTCATCGGCAACCGGGCATGAAATGCGGACGAGAGGAGCTCGTGTAAAGCCGCGTCGGCATCACCTTGATAGGTGCGCTGCACGACGTCCGTTGCAACCATGTTTACGTTCGTATGTCAAACATGCACAATAAATGCAGCTTCCTCAATCACTCTCCACAACACTATCCCCACCATCACCAACCCAGCCGGCACCCGCGTCTCCAGTGATTTCCACGTCCTCCTCCGGAACAAAGGAGTTCATGCGGTTGCGAAAAGCAGTTGCGGCGTCAGGCGTCAGGATAGGCACGGACGCGCAGTCACCGGGCACCAAAGCCATGTTCGCCGAGACGAGGGAGTGCATCTCAACGCTCTCAACAGACAAGGACGACCTCTCGTCGCTCACCAAGCCGCCGGTAAAAGAAAACGCACGCTCACAAGATGATGACGATCCAATAGCACCAAAGAAAACACCAGCCAATCGGTACAGAGTAGGGAACTGCTGCCGGTGTCGAAACCAAAATGGCAATGGTGGCTCCCACTGGGATGACTCGGTCATGCGCAAAAATGCAGTAAGCTCGGCGCGGGCGTCGGTACCGAGAGACCGTACGGCTGCGGTTGACGAAGGGGCGGCCAGCTTCCCGCTGGTGCTCTCCCATCGCAAGAGAGATGTTCTCACTTGCGTGCGCTCCACAGATGGAGAGGGAGGTGGCACTTGGCCTGATCCCGGCAGGCCTCCGCCACCGGGTGTTGAGTCGACAACCGCTGCCGACCCGAGCTGCGCGCAGGCCACGGCGAAAGCCTTCTCCGCGTGGGCAACTGGATCCTCGACTCCAATCCAGTCTGCCTCTTCGCGCAAGGTCCGTACCCCTCCCGGTGTGAGGTAGACCGCGCCGAGGACCGCACTGTTCTTCATCCAGTTCTTGGAGCTGTCAGTTGCGTTGAAGAACAATCGGTCAATCTCGTCGCGAAGCTCGAGCACAGCTGTCCGCGCCATGACCCCCAAGCAGTCCATGTGCTCCTCTTCCTCGATGTAGGCGAGACCGCAGGGGTACAAACGGTTGTCAACTTCCGTGACCGCGTCCTCATTGTGCTTCAGGTAATCCTCGATGTCCACCGCCCCGACGGCCAGCGGCAAATCGGGAAACCGCGGCACGTTGATGTTGTCCATGTGCATCTTCTTGCGGAGCTCGACCAAGAGAAGGAAGGTCTCGGATAGCGTCGCCGTTGGCCGCTCGCTCGCTTTCGTCACCTCGAACGCCGGCTGCATAACGGCGATCAGCTGTCGCATCACGTTTCAATCATCCTCCGACTTCTGGCGCTTCAGCTGGTCGGCCGTCAGCGACCGAGAGCGAAAGAAGGCAAAAAGGCGCGGCCACATGGCATACAGCCGGCACAACGACGAAAACGTGGATCCCCAGCGCGTCGGCACGTCGGGAAGTAGGTTGCGGCATGCAGGGTCTTCAGAGACTTCGATCCGTGAGAGGGAGAGCGCCTCAACGGGGGAGTGCTCGAAGAAGCCTACCGTGGCGCGGCAGCGAGCGAGGAACTCTCGACCAAGCGTATTGCGGCACGTCTTGCGTGGTCGAGCTTGACGACTCACCGATCGGGAGAGGCGGGCAGACCGCTGCGTTGGAGTCTCCCCCGAGCACCCCATTGCGTGTCGCACTGCGTTGTGAATGGAGTGGGAGGCACAAGGCACCCACGCACCTGTGAAGCCAATCATCGCCTTGCGTACGTTGGCGCCAGAGTCAGTTGTCGCGGAAGCGACATCGGAGATCTCCAAACCAAAGAATGAAACCCGGTTCGCCACCCACAAGCGGATGTTGGTGTTGTTGTGTCGCCCCGAGCATCGCCACACGCCAAGCGACAGCTTCCTCACGTCCCCTGACGACAATTCCACAAACCGCAGCACAACCGAGCCGTAGCTGAGATGAGAATGGGTCTCTGTCTACAGGTCCGTGGCGACGTGAGCAAATGCAGCACCGGCGTACGCGTCCTTAGCCGTCGCGATGGCGGTTCGCAGAGCGTCCCGCACAAACGAAGCCAGCTCTGTCAGGAGATGAGCGACCGTCCGAAGGGCAGGAGGGGCGTACTGGGCCTTGAGTCCGTCCAGGAACGCGCGCACGTACGCGTTCCTCCCAAAAGCGTGCGGCGACCTGGTCATGATTTGCATTCGCACAAATCGCAGGTGGTGCTCGCGGCGGGCCCGCGGAAGCAGCAACCGGCGAATAGACCCGTCAGCAGCCACAGAGCGCGTCCGGTTCCCACCTTGGGCATTTTTCAGCAAATAAAGCGCAGCTTGCAGGTGGTCGGCACGCCGAGTTGGACCGGCCTGGCCCTTCCCCGTCCCCTTAACGTGTTTGCTGCCATTGCTCGGTGCTCCGCCCTTGAGGAAGAGCTGCGTTTCGACCCCATCGATTGCACACACGCGGCAGCGCACGACAAGGTCCGCGACCGGCTCCCCATCCTCCTCGCGCTGGTTGACGTCCAGCAGCCCCCACAAGGCCGATCTCGCATCGGGCTTGGCCACGTACCTGGGCTGGAGGGCCCATTCCTTGCCACGGTGCATCACAGACGACTTCGCGTCTGCCATCTCAAATGTCCGTGTGATGCCGACTACATCACGGACAAAGATCTCAAATCTTGGTACAGTTGCAGCCACGGGGCGTCCCACATTCAGGGGGCGCTTGCGACGAGACTGTCGCGGCTCGATGTCGACGTCATCGTCCTCTGGCACTTCTTGACGGCTGCCAGCAGGAGGGAGAGTCACATCGTCACCCGACGCAGACGAAGAAGCCTCTGTTGTCGTTGACATTGCGGGCGCCGCGGAAAGCTGGCGTCAAGCCGAGAGGCTGCGGCCAGCAAACGGGCACGTTGAGCAGCTTGCTGAGAACTAATGAAGAAAAGCCTGCTGAGCGCGTGTGCTGGCGGAAAGAGAGAAGGTAGGGGGGCGAAAGAGGGGAACTGTGCGAAGGCGGGAAAAAACAGAGTGCCAGAGGCACGAGCGAGCCGGAGAGCTTGAGGCCGGAGATGGAGCCCTACTCAGCTCAATACACGAACGGCGCGGTGTTATCGTGCGGCACGCGCTTCTTGGTGCACGGCTATCGGCGCTCAGTCTGTCCGAGCTCACGTGAGGTACCGTATCGCAGCCCCAGCAGATATTTCGGGTCCTTAGGCTGAGCATGACGGGTACAGCGCTGTGCGACCCTCGTGCTGTCTTTCGTGCCGACTTCTCAGGTGTGCTTGTTCAAACTGATGGTGGAGAGAGCCCGCGGAGGGAGCTGCAAGAGGGATCCGAGCTCTGATTGGCCAAACGGAGCGTCTCACAGGATTGTTCTCTGATGCGGCCGCTTCAGAGCCCCAGCTTCGAGCGAGTTGCGCGCTCAGACAGCGAGGATGGTAGCAGCTCCACGGCCCTTTGATTTGCAGGCCTGTAAGCTTCCGCTTACACTCTGATACTCACTTCTGGCTGTCGCATGCGAATTTTCTGGTATGACTTCCCGGGCTTGGGTGGAATCGCCCAATTGCTGATGGCCTTCGAGTATGGGTGCGGACATCAAGATACTCATGGGTATACTCAATCATCAAATACCCATGGTAGGGCCTGCTCTATGGTGAAGAGTGAGAAACCGTCGCCGCCGAATGACGCCCGCGCGTGGGCTCGACTGCGGTGGCCCGACCCGCAGTGTGAGTGTCGAGTAGGTGCAGCACATGTCGTTTCCTCTCCGTACTTCCCCCGGCCTCCCGCGCTCACTTTGTCGTACCCCCCAGGCGCTGCTCGCCCTCTCGCCGGTCTCCTCTTGGGTGCACCCTCGGCGCATCTTCCGCAGTGCGTGCCCTTAGCACGCCCCGGTTGTGGTGGGGAGGAACAGACCGTGTTCCTCTCCGGCACGCACGAAAGCCAGACTGGGAGTTTTGCTGGCGCTGCGGGCCACGGTGGCGCTACGTGAGAGCACGAGCGCATGGGAAGACGCCAGAGCAATGGGCACTGAGGGACAGGTGGCGGAGTTGCTTTCAAGCGGGGGCGCGCCGAGCGCGCCGTCGGGTGTGGGCATTCGGGGCCAGATTGGGCAACAGGCCGGCACATGCGTGGGCGAGGGCCAGATTGCCGACCACGGCACAGCCGATGGGTAGAAGAACAATGCGTGGTAAGGAAATACCGGAGAGATACAGAGAAGCAAGAAGGACACCGCCACCACACCACCCATTCTCTCAACACAGAGGACGTTTCGGAGGTCAGGGGAAGGGAGCTGCTGCAGACGCAGCTGTCGCGCGCGCCGCATCACGAGTCCGCTGATGTCGACCGAGTACGCACGTTCATGTGCCTTGGCTGTGACGACGAAGGACGGCGAGGGACTGTTGGAGCGGCTTGCAGTATGGCAGGACCGCAGTGTCATACCGAGGGTGAGACGCCGCATACCGTGATACGCCACTTTTCCATCAAAGCTGTTCACTGAACCCCAAGCTCTCTTTCATCAAACGCAGCACGGAGCGCTATGGGGTATGCATTGACAAAGGAGTCGTGGGGGTCAGATGCTCATTGCTGACTCGCGGGCTCCGTCGTCGTCATGATCTCGCCAACTCGGGCTTTCCACCAGAGCAGAAAATTATCACAATGGGGGTGCTATAAGTCACAGTGCCCTCTGAAGACGGCACCGAGAGAAATCCCCAGTTTCGCCTCTACCACGAAACTGAGTGAAATTGGTTGAAACTGGGCACGCCCTCCGCCCCTGCTGTATGGGAGGTGCTACGGTCCCTCGCTGCCGCCGTCCCCCGCTGCCGCCCCCGCGGCAGCCCTTGGCTTCCGCCGTCGCCGCCCCCGGCTGTCACCGCCGCCGCCACCAGCAGCTGCCGCTGACGCCGCCGCCCGCTGCCACCTGCGCCCCGTTTTGCCGCCGCCGCCGCCTTCTGCCGCCCCCGAACCTGCCTGCCGCCACCGCTACCTCGACTTACTACCGCCGCTGTCGCCCCGCCCTGCCGCCGCCGCTTCAGTCTGCCGCCGGCCCCGCCCCCAGGCGCTGGCACAGCCACTTTCCCCAGCCTCCGGCACCACTGCCAGCCGCTGTTGTCGCTCTCGACGGCCACCGTCGCTGACCCCTGCTGCCGCCACCGCCGCCCGCGGCGGCCGCCGCCGCCGTCCTAATCTGCTGCCGCCCTCAGCGGCTTCCGCCGTCGTCCCATGCCGTTGGCGCCGCCGCCCCCGACGGCTGGCGCTGCCGCCCTTGTCCGCTGCCGCCGCCGCCCCCGGCCGCTGCGACCGCCCTCGGACGCTACCGCCGCTCAAGGCGGCTGCCGCCGCCCGGGTGCAGCGGGCCAAGAACCGTCGTCAAAAGCACGTCTATTTTTACCTGTTTCGAGCCTCTGGGAGGCCCCTGTTCCTGTTTGAAGAAACAGAATTCCTGTGCACAAAACGGATGGACCCCCCTTGACAGGCTCTCAGAGACCATCCCATTCGAGGTCCTCGGATAATTGTGTTTGCGAGAACAGGAATCGTTCCTTACTCCACACACAGCGCCTGCTAGCAGGGCCATAGATGCTTCTCCGTCTCTCTCTCTTTCTGGAAGGGTGAAGTGTATACGTCTTATGTTGTGTCCCTCTTTTTACGAGTGCAGAGGCATCTATCCCGGCGAACAGATGATTTTGGCGCCATTTCTGAAAAAAAAACAGCATTGACAGAGCCGCAGGGTGGTTCGCAGATTATCTGTTGGCCTCAAAACACGCAAAAGCAGACGTGCTTTTGACGACGGTTTTGGGCCGGCTGCGCGGGCCGCTGCTGCCGCCCCTGGCCGCCGCCGCCAGCGCCCTCGGCCGCTGCGACCGCCGTTCCCGGCTGCTGGAGCCGCCGCCCCCTGCGGCTGTCGCTGCCGCTCCCGGCGGTTGTCGCCACCGTATTCAGCTGCTGCCACAGACGCCACCGGCGGCTTTCTCCGCCGCAACTGAGCGCTGTAGCCGCTCTCGGAGGCTGCCGCCGCCCCCGGCCGCTGTGGCCGCCCCAGGACGGGAAAACAGACACAACAACATATACTGCTTCTCACGCGGGGCGCTGCCACCGCCTACAGGCTTTGAATGGGCCCCTATCCTCTTGAAAGTGCACAAACTAAGGTGCGCTCCAAAGGTTTCACCAGCCACATCCGCCTCTCGGGATGCAGAGCACACCCAGTAGGCCCCACAAGGGCACCCTGCTCAGCCCGCACCCGTTCGCTGCGTCGTCTTTGCGCAGGCCCGGCAGGTGTTGTTCTCCTTAGTGGCGGCCTTGCATACCACCTCAGCCGCCTTCTTCACACGCTCAGCTTTCTTTTTGGCCTCCTTAGTGGCCCTGTCCGCCACGCGGGCGGCCTCCGCGGCCACGTTTGCGGCGTGTTGTACCAGCAGGTCGACGGCGGGTTGCAAAACATTGCGGCGCACCGTCGCCTTGCCTTTGGATAGGCGCGCTGCCGAGGCTGCTGTGCGCTCCGTGGACATCCTGATCACCTCACTTGCTGCGGCGGTCGCCTCCCCGTGCAAGACGCCGCGGTGGGAGTGCATAACCGTCGCTTCGCGGCAGCGGCGCGGCAGCGGCGGTTAATCGTCACAGGATCGCACGGCCACGGGGCGCACGGTCGAAAGCTGCCCCGAATGTTGGCCGGGGTGAACGCCCGCCAATCGTTTGTGAGCGCCGCCCCAAGAAGCAAGTCCCGCACGAGGGTTCCGGTGCCCATTGAGTCAAAATTCGCCTGCTCCCCGCGCCCCACCGCCCACGTCATGTAAGATGCAAATGGCACCTCGTCGAGCGGCTGGTTGATGTGTGACGAGTTGGCGGAGACGAAGAAGAGGAAGACGCCCATGAGCAGCGCCGCCTCGATAGTTTTGACGTCCTTGTGCGACCCCAACTGGTCCCCCAACAAGAACGCCTCGCGCCCGGGGTTTTGGACTCCGCACTTCTTCGCAAACAGGTCCAACACCTCGCCAAACGAGACGGCGCCGAGGTATCCCGTCATGTTCCAGCAGAAGAAGCGCGGCCACTCGCGCGGGCTGGCCGGGGGGGCCTTCTCGAGCGTGAAACAGACGTCGGCCGACTCCCCCTCGTTGAACATGCCCTTGAGGACGTACACGCTGAAGAAAACCGTCCCGTTGGCCGCAATGAACGTCAGGAGGGAAGCGAGCGTGCTATTGTGGGTGATCGTGGCGTTGGGGCTGTCCTTGCTCCGGGCCTCAACTCGCTGCGTTGTCAGCCGTCCGCCTCACAAAACCACCCTGGTCTCGTTGTAGTAAAACACTGCGTCGGGGCGGAAGGAGTGCTTGTACAGATATCTTGAGAGTTGCTCAAAGAAGCTTCGGAAGTCCTCTATCACCTGCGCCCTCGCTTGCTAGTCTGCCAGGGCTTTTCAAGCCCGCCAGCCGAGCCATTGTCGGTGAAAAACGACCCACTTCCGTACCCACCGCAAAGACTCGGCCACCCCCCACCGTTTGTGGACGACCTCCGCGATGTGCATGCATGAGAGGGCGAGGTTATTGATGGAGAAGGCTTGTACAAAGATGAGGAGCGCGTCGTCTTGGTCAGACGTCTGCAGGTGGTTGCCATGACGAGATCCCGTGCCACCCCCGGCGCGTTGCCACGCCTTCAGCAGCGTTATTTCTGACACGTCGGCTTCTGCAGCTACCGCCGCTACAGCCGCACAGACCGATGGAAGGTCCTGAAGAGCAGCTTTCAATAGCGCGAGTCCAATTTCGGTCAGATTGGTCTTGTCAAGGCCGCGACTCATTGCCAACAATTTAGAGATATGGGCTAATTAGTACGCTACACGAAGCCACGGGCGTGCTCTGGCGCCAAACACGCCCTTAATGCTATTTCTGCACGGACAGCTCCGGTAAGTGATCAAAACGGTAGGCTAAATTGTCGATAGCGATAGCCAGGCATCGCTGTGGTCTGACAAAGCTATTTTCTCGTCAATGCCCCGGCACCGATAGGGCGCACGTCCATATCCAGTCTGGCGCGTGTTGTGAGGCAGCCTTTACACGGTGTCTGTGAGAGCTCAGCGGGCCTCGGGACGATTTGCGTTGTTGCGGGTGGTTCACTTCTGAATCATGCCTCGCAGAGGCGGTGACCCAAAGGCGCAGATGCAGCTTCCGCCGTGTTCACGGCGGGACTGATACAGGAATATCAGGCGAGGCGCACTCTAGGCACAAAGCGCGACTTCTATGAGGAAGAACGATGTGAACACCAAAAAACATGTGCTTGGACATCTGTCTGACGCCCGTCAGCGCTCGAACGCTGGCCGTGAGCAATGATGAAGGACCAGCGATCGGAAGAGCCGATTAGTTCATGAGGAATGTATCAGACAGGGCTCAAAACATCTGCACTCCCGAAGGCGGGCCAGCCATCGAACAAGTGGGAAACCCGAAAGGCCGCTGGGGATGAAGATCGCCCACATCAACGCTAAAAGCATCTGTGACGCCAAAGAGAACAGATGAAGGCGCCATGGACAACCTCTTGGCCCCGCAGCTGGAGTGAGAGGCAGGGAAAGGTGCCACGGTCTGACACCGACGGCGTGAAAGTGAGGCTTCTGGTTGAATATATGGGTCCTACGAACAGCTCACGTCCGAGTCCCGTCTGGCAAGTGTTGTCTTCTCGCATTTTTTATGTGTCTGCTGTCGCGCACGTAACCAAATTCGTGGGCACCCAATAGGGAATTTAGCTTATTGATTGGAGATCTCCCCGCGCCCCCCTGGGTGGTCGATGCTGAAATGGACCACGGCCACACTTAGGGCGGTTTCTAAAAGAGGTCTGTTCGCTTCCCACCTGCTGGCAACAGCGCAGGTGCAGTCAGACACCGGCCCGTGAGAAATACGTGCGTTCGTCCATTTCTAAAAGGATCACACAAGACGCTGCGTGTTGTGATGCCAGTTACTCTGGTTATCGATGACTGGCGCGTTCAGTATGCCAATGTCGCCCCCCCCATGTGCTTAGAGCGGGGGGCCTGGGGTTGCACGCTCATAAAGATGCATGAAAGTCCCCCGAAGGCAGACAGAGGTGTGGCCGCCCCCATATCTGGCAGTGTGGACCCACCAACGCCTCGGCACCATTCGAGTGGGCGTTTGCGAGCGGAGCTGCTCTGAGGTTGGCCGTGGGCGTCGGTGGGCAGAATGACCCAGCATCTGCCAGAGTGGGAGCTGAACTGTGTGGCTAGAAGAGCAGGTGGCACCACACACGTGTCCACCGCTCAATGACCTAGCTTCTCTCCTTCCCAGCATTCACGCCATTACCCACGAACTAAGAGGAAAAGTGAGTCGGTTGGACGCGGCAGATGTGCCCGTTGGCCGGTGGTACCTGTCTGTGTAAGTTGTCATGCAGACTGCCACGCCGATCATGTAGCAGCAGCGGGCACGTACTAGGGGTGATCGCTGAACAGGACGGCCTCTATCCCGTAGGCGGCTGGGAGAGGGGGTTTGCTGGCATTGCTGCTTGTGTAACCGGTTCTACTGTCCGCCAATGGACCTTCCCTCTTGGTCGAGAATCTCCCATACTGGTTGGCGTTTTGTGGCCGCATATAATCTGGCACGGGCTTTCTGGTGGGATGTGTTTGATGTGTCATAGTGGGCAGCAACGAAGGTTTCAGAGCGAAATTCCCTCTTCCCAGTGCTCTGTGAACAACGCCGCTCGGTCCGGCAGAGCTAGCGGCAGAGACGTTGTCCCTCGCTAAAAAAAGAGCTGCTCCTGTGATGCTTGTGTGTTCGTCTCTTGCTGGCTGTAACCTCGCCCCAAGGGGCATTTTTGCTTGCCGCGCACCTTCCTCCGCCGTAACTCCTCATCCTCCAGCCTCCCGGCATGTTCTCGCACACAGCCTTGCTCGGCCTCCGTCGTATCGCGCTCTCGGAGATTAAAGACGATGACGATGAGATTGTTGTGGCCCTGAACGCGCACAGCATCCGTTTACGTCGGACCGCCGCTGTTTCCCGGCTCGTCCGATGTTTGAGGACTGGTGGCTCTTGCCATGGGCGACGCCAACTCAAGCTCCACGACTTCTGCTCGGGAGTTCACAACATCATGCGCGCCTACTTTAGTGTGCACGAAATGCCGCCCCTCAACAACGCCGCGGACTTTAGGCGCAGGTTCCGCATGCCACGAGCGCTGTTCCAGAGTATCTACGATGATGCAAAGGACGAACTGTTCTGCCAGCAGCATATCAACGCAACGCGACCATTGCAGACACACCCCCATCAAAACATCTTCGGCGCACTGCGGGTGCTCGCCTACGGCGAGGCAACAGACCGTGCTGAAAAGTACGTCCGCTTCTCGGGCTCCACCATTCGACAGGCCGTGAGGCACCTCACGCGCTTCATTGTGCAGCGCTTGCAGTCGACCCATCTGCGCAAGCCGACGATTAACTAATTGCGGGCATCCTGGCGCGCAACGAGAAGCGCGGCCTGCTTGTCTGCATCGGGTCCCTCGCCTGCTCTCATTGGCAGTGGGCAGCATTCACTAAATGGCACGCGGGAGCGTACCAACAGCGCCATGGGACCCGCAGTAATGTGATGGAGACGATATGTGACGAAAACCTTCACATTCCTCAGTTCATTCTCGGTGCTCCCGGTTCCTTGAATGACTTGAATGTGTTGTATATTTTGCCTGCTTTTTCTGACGTGTGAGCGGGTGTATGGCCTTCTACTTGCCCATTCTCTATCAACGGTTGGCACCGCAACATGCCCTTCTACCTGGTGGACGGCATCCAATCGAAGTACCCCATCTTTGTGGCTCCCTACCCCATCCCTGTGACGTCCGAAGAACAGGCAATCAACCGTCTACAAGAGGCGGTGAGCGAAGGCGTTGAGCGGTTGTACGCTCTGATGACCTCTCGCTTCCACGTGGCGCTTCGCCCTGCCCGGACCTTCCACATGGCCAACATCACGCCCACCGCCCGTGCAGTAGAAAGCATGCACGACATGATCACCGTCCTACGGCGGAACAGCTACGTCCCGCACCAGCGAACGGCGCATTACTCCCATCAAAGTGATGACACGCCTGCCGATTTGGGTGGCCCTCTGGGTGTGGCACCGGCATTCGATTTGGATGATGAAGGGGAACCTAGCGGGTGTACCGGAAAAGGCGACGGCGGAGGCGTCCACAGCAACAGTGGCGGACGTGTCAGAGGGTCAGACACGGACAGCGCGCCGTAAACCGCCGGCGAGAGCGGAAGCGGATGCGATAGGCGTAGGATGCCGCCCGTCGGCAGTAGCGATGTCGACTTGGATGGTGGGGGTGTGGGCGGGACCTCACTCGCTGGTGGCAGGGACGTCGGGAGATGTAGTGTGAGGGTGTCATCACCCGCGACGGGCGGCTGCGGCGGTGGAGCAGGTGCTGATGGGGCGCCGACCGCCGTCAGCGGAGGCGTAAGTGCAGCTGGTGCGGGTGGAGGTCTGCCAGCTGCCGGCGACGACGGCGACGGTTTTGTGTAAGTAGGGCCACTAGCCTTCACCTGTAGCTGGGGAGGTACTGGGGGTATCCTGGGTCCGGTAGCAGCCAGCACCTTGCCCAGCGTGTCCGCCCTGGCGGACCCCTTTGCGGGCAGCTTTGAGCCAATACTGGCGGCACGGGGTCGTGCAACGGACGCAGTTGAGAACCACTCTCTCTGTAGTGATCTGGCGGTCCATGCTTGCAAGGCACAGGAGGAGCTCCTTGCACCGTACGAGTAGATTAGCTTCATTTCGTGACCATTTCAACACCTTTTCAACCAGAACATCGAGCTTGGGAACGCGAATGTGCCGGTCAAGTTGTTCCAAACCTTCGAAATGCGGCTCACACGAAATTGTGTGACTTGCTGGTTCTACGACAGCCTCCGTCTTGGTGCTCTGCAGTGTGTTGGTGGTGTTGGACTATAAGTTTGAACTGCTCAGGACCATTCACACCGGTATTGTGGCTGTAGCTGAGTGGTACAATTTTCGAATCCCAACAGGTTATGGGCCCAGAAAATTCCAGCTAAAGCTGGTTGGCTCTGCAGGAGGTCGCAGGTTC
>Ga0114957_1003186_pt1 | contig 14978 bp, 7 predicted proteins | sample BantaG_FD_87175 | JGI IMG/M metagenome (GOLD analysis project Ga0114957, IMG submission 87175) | Marine algal microbial communities from Bantry Bay, Ireland - BantryBay_4 metaG | ecosystem: Host-associated > Algae > Red algae > Unclassified | place: Bantry Bay, Ireland | collected 2014-11-21 | reverse complement strand
GTTAACGATTACAGTTGAGCCAAATTTAGGAAATGATACTTATGCAAATGATGACGCTTCAACTGGAAATCAAGGAGACCCACAAGCTGGGAATATTATCACCAATGATACAGATCCAGAAGCAGATACACAGACGGTACAAAGCGGAATGACGAGTGACGGCACACCCATCACACCAGCGACTCCGGTAACGTTACCGAGCGGTGGAATGTTGACGATCAATGCAGATGGAACGTTTGACTACACACCTGAGCCGAATTTTGTAGGAACAGAAGTAGTAACTTATGTAGTGGAAGATGGCAACGGCGCAACGGATACGGCAACCTTATACTTAACAACGTTACCCATCAATACGATTGCTTCTACCGATGACTTCAACAACACACCTTTTGAAACACCAGTAAGTGGTGATGTCAGTACAAACGATATTGATGAAGAAGGCGACAATCAGACCTTTACGTTGAACAATTCTAACGGAGGAATGAATCTAGCAGATGGAACGGTTGTATTAAATAGTGATGGTTCTTATACCTTTACTCCAGCAACGGGCTTTTCTGGAAAGACAGCCTTTGAATATGAGGTTTGTGATGACGGATCACCTGTACTTTGTGATATCGCAACGGTATACCTGGAAGTGTTCCCAGCTACTGATCCAGAAAACCCTATCGTGATTGCTAACCCGGATGTAAATACGGTGTTGCAAGATCAGACCGGAACAGGTAATGTGATGGCCAATGATTTAGATCCAGACGATTTAAATCCATCGGTTACGACCACATTGACGAACGCGACAGTTTCAGGAGTAGATGAAGACGGAAACCCAGTAGCAGATGCTGGTAGCTTGACACTCAATACTGATGGAACATATAGCTTTACACCTGCACCTGGATTTACAGGAATAGTGGCACAGCCATACACAATTTGTAATGCAGCAGCACCTGGTGTTTGTGATGATACGGAATTGATTATAAATGTATTACCTGATACTGAAAATACTACTTTTGCAAATGATGATGCGGCAGTAACGGATGCTGGTGTAACGATTACAAATGACGTATCAACGAATGATACCGATAGTGAGATAGATGCACAGTCTATTACTGACTTCTTAGTCGACACCGATGGTGATGGCAAAGGAGATACACCGGGTACAATTGGTACGCCCACTACATTAGGTGGTACGAATGACATGGGTGTTTTTGTTGCTAATGCTGGTGAGATTACTTTAAATAGTGATGGAACGTATAGCTTTACACCTGCACCTGGATTTGTTGGAAACGTCAATGTTCCTTACACTGCGTGTGATGATGCTACGGTAAATATGGCTTGTGAAAATGCGACGCTTGTGATCTCTGTTTTAGATGTAAAACGAGATTATGGTGATGCACCAATTACTTATCCTGCAGCATGGCATCGTGCCGTAACAGATACGAACAATGACAATGTACTAGATGGTGTAACTGATGTTTGGTTAGGAGTTAATACTAATTTTGAAGCTGCGCAGCAAAACAGTTCAACCAGTACTGGAGATCAATTTGATGATGCGATTACCTTTGGATCAGGAGCTGGACAGTTTCCGCTACTAGCCGAATCAGGTACTACATACAATGTAGATATTACGGTAAACTCAGCACAAGCTGATCTGGTATTCTACGCAATGTGGATTGACTGGGATGAAGACGGAATTTATGATGATTTCTATACCGGATCTCAAGCGACTGCTAGTCCTGCGATTGCTACGGTAACGATTACAGCACCAGCAATGGTTGGCAACATGGTAAATGTACGATTGCGTGCAGATGATAATCCATTTGTGTCAACTGATTTTGCTGGAGGAAAGACCAACGGTGAGGTAGAAGATTTCCAAGCATTGGTTGTCCTTCCTGTAAAGCTGACGCATTTTTCTGGTCAGGCAGAAGGTTGTAACGTTGAGTTAAGATGGCATGCTGAAACGGAGGAGAATTTTGCATACTACGAGATTGAACGTAGCGGTGATGGTCGAACGTTTAGTAAGATTGAAACGATCAACGGAAAAGGTGGCCCTGGAACAAGTGTTTGGTATACTTACACCGACAATACGGCAAGCGAGTTTAATTACTATCGTCTAAAGATGGTAGACTTGGATGGTAGCGTTGAGTACTCCAGGGTCATCAATGCAGATACAGATTGTGCGCAAGATTATAAATTAGAATTATATCCTAATCCAACTAGTGCTAGTTTGGGCGCCTTGAATGTGAAGTTTTTCTCAAATGCTGATGAAGTACAAATTCAAGTGACAGATATGCAGGGAAGAATGGTTAAGCAATTAACAGTAGGTACACAAAGAGCATCAATGAATGCATTGCAACTCGATGTTTCCGACTTGCCAGCTGGTTCTTATAACCTGAATATGTTAGGAAAAGGAAAAGGAAGTTCTAAGCTTTTTATTATTGCAAAATAATAGTTGTTATTCTATAAATAATTCAATCCATTTAGGTGCATTTGAATGTGCTTATATGGGGTGATTTTTTAAGCCCGATGTAGAAACGTATTGCGTTTTACATCGGGTTATTTTTTATACTACCCCAACTTCAGCCTCCCATTTTATTACCAATACACGTCGAGTCGTTTTATCGATTTTAAAACGTTCATCCATTCTTTGCCCGACGATCCAACAGATCACACCATTACTTTCTAGTATCCAGGTGCGTTCTTTTTCAAGGATAGATAATTTTTTATCACCGAAAAAATCTTTTAATTTTTTATGTTGACCATTCATACCTAAAGGCAAGAATTGATCGCCTGCTTTCCAACGACGAAGTTTAAGCGGGAAGGCAATTTTCACCATATCCATACAAGCTACGGTATCGAAATTAGGAATAGTAGTGGGTACTTCTTCCAGTTGGTGCAGGGTTAGTCGGCCTTTCGGCAAATGTAATTCCTCCTGATCTGCGCTGATGAGGTATTCCGATTTTCCATCTACCTGATTTTCTTTTAGCGGGCCAATAATATACTGCTTCCGATCTACGACTAACCGATGGGTGTTACTGATAAATTGAGCACCAGTACTACCACCATTTAATAATTGTAACACTTGGCTAGTATTAAATCCATAAGGTCGAAGCAGTTCGTAAAGAACAGTTTCTTTGGCGGGATATTGATTGAGTAGGGGATAGGCCAGCGTTACTTCCTGACTGTTGCGTTGCATGATTTGATTGCGGATACCATCTACAGCCCAAAGGTAGAGGGTTTCGACGTCTCGTAGATTATCGAAGGTTTGTTTGGCTGTTTTTTCGAGTGCTGGGTTGATTTCTTTGAGAATGGGAATGACCTGATGACGAATGCGATTGCGTACGTATTTATCAGTAGCATTGGAGGCATCTTCGCGGAATACGATTTTTTGTTTTTTTGCATAATCCTGAATCATTTCCTTATCGGCAAATAGCATGGGATGGATAATGAAATCGTGTTTTGGCAGCATTCCACGAACGCCACGGATGCCACTGCCTTTTGCAAGATTGTAAAGGGCCGTTTCAATGCTGTCATTGGCATGGTGCGCCGTAGCGATATAATCAAATTTTAACGTATCCCGAATGTCATTGAGCCAATCATAACGTAGCTCCCGCGCCATGATTTGAATACTGGTCGCCTCTTCTTTGGCTAATTTTTCTGTTTCAAACTGAGTACCAAAATAGGGGACGCCGAGTTCACGGGCTAGTCCTTTTACAAACACTGCATCCAAATCTGACGCTTCGCCGCGCAGTTGAAAATTACAATGTCCAATTGAAAAATCAACCCCTAATTTTTTAAATAAATGGCATAAGACGACAGAGTCTACGCCACCAGAAACGGCGACTAGTATTTTGTCCGTGGGGGTAAATAATTGATGTTGGGTCAGGTAGGCTTCGAGATACTTTTTCATAGACAATAAAAATTACGTATTATAATATACTAAGGAATGGCGATTAAATAGTTCGCCTAGCATCTGCATTTATTTAATCGTCATTCCTAATCTATTGTACGAAAATAGAAAATTTTGTTGCTTTGGTGTAAACATAGCCGATAAAAGGAGCAGAAACCGGTTTAAAACTTAACCACTTTTACGTCTCCTTTATTGATAAAACCCCTAATAATACGAGTTACATCCCGGTTGTGTGCATAAGGGGTAATCACCTCCCGCAGCGTCTCCAAATCCTGATAATCGTCTTCCGTTGAAAAATACCCAAACCCTTGATATTGACCATCTTCTACCAATACTACTGACTTTTCTTCTGCGTTTCGACCGTCATCGATGAGCATGAAGTTTTCCGGAAAATCTATTGCTAAATATTCCAGCGCTTCCATTAAGCGTTCATTATACGCATCAGGTGTTTCTTTTCCTATACAAGCTCCACGACATTTTTCAATATGATAATGAAAACAGGGTGTACCCGTATTATCCAGACCGCTAAGGTGACGGCATAAATCGAATGCTTCTACCATACGGTTCAGTGTGCCGAGGGCGCTTTTCTGGTTGTGATATTCTCCAAGAACTTCCATTTCTTTTTTTTGTTTTAGATTAGCGCGGGTAGATTGGAGACGGAAATAACCTGCTTCATTTTGAGAAATATGTATGACATATTGTGGGTTGCGTGCGCGTTGTGCGCGATTGATGGAAGGGTGGTGGTGTTTGATTTCGTGGGACTCATAGAGTAGGGCGACCAATTCGCTTCCCATCAATTCGTAGCTGATGTCGTGTACCGCCTGATAGAGTTTTCGGGCTTTTTCAGTTTGTTTAGCAAAATGGCTCATGACCCGCTTACGGATGTTTTTACTTTTACCAACATAAATAATATCTCCTCGATCATTGTAAAAATAATAGACTCCGCAACTATCCGGCAGCGCATGTAATTTTTCTAACGTAATATTGGCGGGCAGTCTAGCTTGACGAACCCCAAGATTTACCATGTCGATAATCTGTTCTGCGCTTTCATCAACATTTAAGATACGTTCAAATAACTCGACTGTGGCTTGCGTATCTGCCATCGCTCGGTGTCGATCTTTAACCTGTATCCCAAAATGCGTAATCAAATTTCCAAGTGCATACGACCGCAAGCCAGGAAAGGTTTTGCGCGAGAGTCGAACGGTGCATAATAATTTTCGGGTATAAGTATAGCCCAACCGTGCAAATTCTTCTTTAATAAATCCATAATCAAAACGTACATTATGGGCTACAAAAATTCTTCCTTCCGTTATTTCCACCACTTTTTTGGCGACCTCATAGAAGTGCGGTGCATCGGCTACCATACTATCTGTGATTCCTGTGATTTGCGTGATATTATAAGGGATAGCTCGGACAGGATTAATCAGGCTCTCAAAGCGATCTATCTCTTTTTCTCCATCATGAATAATGATTGCAATCTCTGTGATTCGATCCCGACTTGCCTTTCCGCCAGTTGTCTCAATATCGATGATTGCGTATGTTTTCGGTGTCATTTTAATAGCTGTTTTGAGTGTGAGACAAACTAGCTGTTAGCTATTGATCATTAGTTATTAGCTTCCTTTTAACGCAATTTTACGAGGGAAGCCAAGTCGCTAACTCCTTCAATTTGTCAACATTCCTTAATTGGGTAAAACTAAGAAATTTTATCTGATTAAAACAAAAAGTAGGGAATTGTTGTGAAATAAATCTTGAAATGATCAAAAAGGAGGTGGTTTTTATTCATTTTTTGTAAAAAAGCGTTATTTTTAGCAACAATTCGTTTATAAAGTGAAAATATTCGTTACCTTTGTGTACAAAATTAAATATTATGAAAATTCAATTGGTTTCTTGTGGTGCGCCCCGACCTGATCGTCGTGGTATTGCCAATATGCTTGCTGAAATTGCCGACGATATAGATAGCTCATTAGCTACTGAACTCACTGGTATTTTACTGGATGGTTCCGAAGTGGACATCGAGGTCTCGTTTAATGAAAGTTCGGCTTTCCGTGCGTTGCGGAAGTTGCAGATTGATTATGAGATTGTGGAGGAGTAGGGGGATGTTGAAGTTGTTATTCATTCTTTAATATTTAACTTTCATAAAACTAGGTCTTTGTGTCAGTTCATGGTAGCAAATTGCATCTTTAGCGTAGTAGTGTAATACCATGCTTTTTCGAGTAAGTTTTTTGTTGTTCATGGGGTTACCACCGTGTAGTAGATTGGCGTGCCAGATGAAAAGGTCTCCTTTTTTTGCATGGAAGGATTGTTTTTTAAGGCTCTTTTCTGTTAATAACGTATTTATCTTTTCTTCGTAATCCAGGTATGTTTTTTTGCCCAAAAACAATTTAGACCCTACATTGTCAAAGTCGGCATTCATTAAGTAGGGGAGGGTGTGTGATTTGGGATAATAGTGAAGTGGTCCTTGGTCTTCACCTATATCTTCTAAGGCAATCCATACGGCGATTAAGTTGCCGAGCGGAAACGTAGTCATGTGAATGGAATCAGAGTGTGTTTTTTGTTCGCTGGCTTTTAAAAAATTGATGCTTTGAAAAAGACTTACTTCTTTGCCCATCAGCATATTTAGAATACCGCAAATTTTATTACCTATTGCTAAGTCTCGAATTAGTTTTGAGCGATGAAAAGCAAACATGATTTTCTTACCGTTGTACCGAAATTTAACCTCTTTACTATTGATTAAGGTTTCAATTTCTGTATTGATCGCTTCTGCTTCTTTATCATTTAAAAAACCTTCTAATACCGCAAATCCATTTTGAGACCACCCTTTTAATGCCTCCTGCCAATTAGAAGGGAGCTGATCAAAGTTAGGTTCTTTTGCGATATGCTTTGCTGTATCTATCTTATCATACTTGTTTTTGGGTGCTTCCAAATCTTGAAAATCCTTGCTGGAAACAGACGAATAGTAAGCTTTCTCAATTCCGTATTTTTTGTATAACGGTACATTATGAGATAGTTCTGATTTTTTAAAAAAATTATAAATCCAATAGAGCGGTTTAAAGTTTTTTAACATAGTTATTTAGTTTTACAGTATGTATTCATACTATTTTTTTGCTTTTTTTGCTTTGTCAATCCTTCGGATGACTACTTTTTCAGCCTCTGCCAACCGGTCTGAGACGGCCTTTTTTTCTTCTTGTTTAGCAGCTCCTTTTTTTGGCCAAATATGGAATCCTCCCTTCCAACTATCCAGCGTCCAGGTACCCCAAATACCGTTTTCGTCAATACTACCTTCATAGTCCACTTTATGAGAATTATATGCCTTAGTCAGGTTACAGCGCATGGTTTTCAGGTCATAAGTGCCACGCCATGAATATCCACTTACATCATCTGAACCATAACCGGATACGATGCCATTGGTAAAATCCAGCTGCATAGACATTTTATGTTGATCGGAATCAGGTCGTTGTTGATACACATAAAACCCTTCCCATTTACCAGAAGGTAGCAGGGGATGATCATCTTTTCTAAGTGTTTTTTTCATAATTAAAAAAAAGCTAGCGTGTGTTAGACACCTTTCTTCGTTACTAAAATGGTTATTATGCTGTGCATAATGCCCATTTCAGCGCCTTGATTGATGAAAAAATATTTCGCTTTTTACCTCAATCTATTTAATCGCCATTCCTTAAAATCTCATCAATCTTTTCATTAAATAAATCAAAGTCTGATAAATTATTATGACTTGCGCCCGGAACGGTCGTCAGTACCGTCGTAGGAACATGATCTTTCAAGTCCAGTGCATGTTGATAAGGAATCAATTCATCCTCGGTACCATGGAAAAGATAGACTGGACAGGTTACGTTTTTTAAGTTTTTGTCTGTTCTAAAATGAAACCTTAGCAACCATCGGGTAGGCAAATACCGCATTTGTTCGGAGGCCATTCGGAGGAGGCTGTAATAAGGTGTTTCTAAAATGAGTAGTCTGGGATTACTGGTTGCTGCGACTGCACAAGCGATGCCCGAACCAAGTGATCGTCCATACAGCACAATATTGGCTTCGCCGTGTTTTGCGATAAGCTGATTATAGATGTATTTTGCGTCATTAGTTATTCCTTCCTCCGAGCGCAGCCCCGTACTTTTTCCAAATCCCCGATAATCCGGCATGACGATCTCATATCCCCGTCGTGTGTATTCTTCAGCCACATATCCCCAACTGTCAAGCGCACGTGCATTTCCATGAAAATAAAGGATTACTCCTTTGGGATTATCCACCGTAAATCGCAGGGCATGCAGCCGCGTAGCCTCATCAGGTTGGAAGTACATTTCTTCCACATTTTTAAAATGTGTGAATTCATAATCAGGTGCCAAGACATCCGGAAAAAAGATAAGACTTTCCTGATACCAATAGACAAAAAACGATAATAATCCGTAGGCAATCCCTATAAATAAAATGAATTTCATGGATGATTTCAATTGTTTTAAACTTTAATTCCTTTCCAAATTTTATACAAAAAAGTACAATATTTTACCTAAACCGCTTTCCACAAGCAATAAGTTTGAAAAACTGTCGGCAAATAGTAGTAAAAAGAAGGACAAAAGTGCAGGTTTTTTCCTTGAAAAGGATAAATTTGTGCAATATATTTATGGTTCCTTATCCAAATCAGGATTAATCCCGACACCACGTTAAAACTTTTGTAGCTACCCATCTATTTCATTGAATAGATGTCCTTGCCATTTACCCATATTTCATTTATCTTCGAGTTGCGTTAAATTTTACCTTGTGATGACCAAAAAACTTACACTTTTAGCCTGTTGCTTACTTTTTTCATTTGCTGCTCTTTTAGGGCAGGAATTTCCAATGGACGGTACGCCCATCAATGCCTGTAATGGGTTTTTTACAGATAGTGGTGGAAATGGAGGCGGCTATGGCCCGAATGAATCTTTTACAACCACAATTTGTACGGATGGTACAAATGGAACCCACGTTCAGCTCGCTTTTCCAAGTGTATTTTTAGGTGCTGGAGAAACCTTGTGTTTTTATGATGGAAATGACGCTACTGCTCCACTGCTGGCCTGTGCTGCTGACTTTCCGGTAGGAGGTTCGTTTATCATGCAAGCTACTGCGGTCAATCCTGGCGGTTGTCTAACGGTCGTCTTTAATTCAGATGGAACCGATGAAGCAGAAGGATGGAATGCAGATATTAATTGCATTGCTGCTTGTCAATTGATTACTTCTCAAATCGTGGGATCTATTCCAGCGATTATGCCAGCAGATACTGGATATATTGATATTTGTCCTGGAGATGGCATTGAATTTTTTGGTGCAGGTCTTTATCCTCAGGATGGTGCAGTATACAGCCACTCTGATGCTACCTCCAATTTTTTCTGGAGCTTTGGAGATGGTACTACTGCCGAGGGCCCTAATGTATTTAAAGTATTTGATGAACCGGGTGGATACACGGTTCAGCTAAGAATCATGGATCAGTTCAATTGCCGGAACACCAACTTTATTTCCCAACGAGTTCGGGTATCCACTTATCCTTCCTTTGGTATTTCAGATATGATACCGGGCGTGATTTGCTCGGGAGATACGGTTACGCTGGTGGCTTCGATTGGTTCTCAAGATAGTACGGCAGAACTTTCGGTTGGGGCCAATACAGGTAGTTTTCAAAATGAAGGAGCGGTCTCAGATTCCCTTGCTTTACCAGATGGAAATGGAGCCAGTTATTCGACCTCTATCAGTTTTACCGAATTTTCACCAGGACAGGTACTTTCAGATGTAGATGATTTTTTAGGTGTTTGTCTTATCATGGAACACTCGTGGATGTTTGACCTGGACATTTTCCTTACTTGCCCAGATGGTACAACGGTTATCCTTCAGGATCAGGAACAAATTGGTCAGCAAGTTTTCCTGGGTACTCCCAATGAATCGGATGATGGATCTCCCTCCGACCCTCCACTACAAGGCGTAGGTGCGGAATACTGTTTTACTGCTGATGCCCCGAATCCTACCTGGACGACTTATGCAACCAGCAATGGAGTCGGAAGCCTTCCGTCTGGTGACTATAGCAGCTTTGATCCACTCTCTAATTTTTTGGGTTGCCCCCTAAATGGAGAATGGGAACTTACAGTTATTGACCAATGGGCCAGTGATAACGGATGGATTTTTGAATGGAGTATCGGCTTTAGTGAGGATCTCTTCCCAAACCTAGAAACGTTTACCCCCATAATTACAGACCTGAACTGGCAGGATCAAAATTCGATTATTTTTTATGAACCGGACTCTATCATCGCCTCTCCTTTAGCCGCAGGTAATGCTGCGTTTACCGTAGATGTAATGGATAATTTTGGATGTGTTTATGATACCACTATCCTAATTGATGTCTTACCTGTTACACATCCAGATTGTTACAATTGTATAGAAGCCGCTACCTTTATGGAAGATACCACCACTTGTGTAGGCAGCTCTGTTACAATCAGTGCTATTCCTCCTGATACCATTGCACCAGAGTCGGTTAGCTTCTTTGCCTTTTCAGGAGAACCCCTGGAATTTATAGACTATCCTCCTGCGCTACCACTCGAAGTTCCGTTGGAGGTTGACTATGTTTTTCCAACTAGTATTACCAGCGGAGATTTACAAATTCTCTCTGTTTGTGTAAACTTGGATCATAAAGCAGCCGGAGATGTAGAGTTACGACTCCAATCTCCCGCAGGTACGATCATCGAATTGTCTACCAATAATGGTGATTTGGCTAATGATTATATCAGTACTTGTTTTACGGCCAGTGCGCCTACTGTCATCACTGCTGGTAGTCCTCCATTTACCGGAGACTTCCAACCAGAAGAAAGCTTTGCTGCTTTTAATGGAGAAAATCTTTTGGGAACCTGGACGCTATTGGTCGCAGACGCGAGTAATGGATTCAGAGGTGTTATGAAAGACTGGACAATCACTTTTGCTATTGAAAATGAATTGTCTTATCAATGGCCACCTAGTCCGGATTTATCCTGTACGATTTGTCCTGATCCAGAAATAACGCCTTCCAGCTTTCCAGCTACTTATACCATTGAAATTGTAGATGACTTTGGATGTGTATTAAGAGATACAATTATGATAACAGAAACGACCGGGTTTCCTGCTCCAGTGGTTTCTTGTACACCGAATACCAATACCTCCATCACCTTTAACTGGACTGACATTGGCGCTGCAGCTTACGAGATTAGTACAGATGGTGGGATAAACTGGTTTGTACCAGATGCGTTATTAAGCCATCGTTTTGATGGACTGTTGGTGGGAGAAACGATCACCTTAATGGTCAGAGCCGTCGCACTTGCTGACTGTCCTTCCGATATTGCAACGACTACTTGCAGCGCTGCGCCATGCGAACTGGTCTTAGACACCCTCTCTACCCAACGACCTTCTTGTGTTGGCGATACAGATGGTGCTGCCAGCTTAACCTCCATAGATGGTACCGCTCCGATTGAATACTTTGTCAATGGAAATGGCCCATTCACCGATCAGATTACAGGATTGGGGGCCGGTACACAAGAAATTATTGCGATAGATGCGGCAGGTTGTCGAGATACCATAACTTTTGATTTAGCTTCTTTGTCTACTCCTATTGGACTCACGACTTCTGTAGATTCTGTTCAATGTAATGGAGAAGCTACTGGAATGGCGGAGGTAATCGCCAGTGGAGGATTTGGTATGTTTTCTTATGAATGGAATACAACGCCAGTAAATACCACTTCAACAGCTACCTTGCTATCCGCAGGCACCTACACGGTAGTGGTGACGGATGAAGCAGGCTGTACGAATGAGGCGATGGTCGTTGTAGAAGAACCTGCTGAACTTCTGGTGACCCTTGACACGGTAGGTATTTCCTGTAACGCGGCTGATGATGGTCAGGCGATGCTGACTGGAATGGGCGGAACACTTCCATATACTTATACTTGGAGTACGGGGGAAACGACACCAATCCTTACAAATCTTGGTGAAAACCCAACAACAGGAACCCTTACAGATGCTAATGGTTGTTCCGCAGCCCTTACGGTAGCTTTAACTGAACCTGCTTTATTAACCTTAGATTTACTTCCAGAAAACTTATCTTGTTTTGGAAATGCCAGCGGGCAAATACAAGCCATGCCTGAAAATATTAATGGAACCGCAAACTATTCTTGGAGCGGCCCAAATAGTTTTAACGCTACTACTGGAATGATTTCCGATTTAGTAGCGGGAGAATATTGTGTTACGATAACAGATAATAATGCTTGTGAAATAATAGATTGTGTAACGCTTATCGAGCCAGTAGCAATTGACTTGTCTCAATCCAGTACCCCTGCCAGTTGTTTTAATACGCCTACTGGAAGCGGCCTTGTCACCGCAAGTGGAGGCGCAGGTGATTTTACTTATGCTTGGAATGATGATAATAATCAAGTTACCGCTGAAGCGATTGATTTAAATCCGGGTGACTATTTGGTGACTGTAACGGATGTCAATAACTGTACGGCTACGATTGGTGTAACTGTTGAAAATGGAACTAGTATTGGGTTAACCTTTAACAGCACACCGCCACTCTGTTCCGATTCTCAGGATGGTACCGCTATCGCCATGGCTACCGGAGGTGCCGGATCTTTTACTTATCAATGGGATGCACCGGCTGGCAATCAGAATACTGATGTGGCGATTAATCTTATTGCTGGAACCTATTGTGTAACGGCTACAGATATTAACGGATGTACCATCAATGATTGCGTAGAAGTATTTCCAATCAATGCGTTGGAGATTATGGAAATTGTTTCTACGCCAGCCAGTTGCTTTGGTGTCAATGATGGAACTGCTGCAGTCAATGTAGCCGGAGGTGCTGGTGGATATATGTATTTATGGGATGATGAGAATGCTCAATTTTCGAACCCCGCCGTTAGCTTACCTGCTGGAACCTATGCGGTGACGGTGACGGACGTGAATGGTTGCCAAACCGATGATGTCATAACGGTAGTACAACCAGATACCTTAGTTGGGGTTTTGACACCGACGGCTGTCGCTTGTTTTGGAGACAATACTGGACAGGCCACGAGTATGGTGACTGGTGGAACGACCCCTTATACCTATAGTTGGAATGATGGACAAATAACTGCCAACGCAGCAAACCTCCCGATGGGTAATGCCATTGTTACGATCACAGATGCCAATGGTTGTACAGATATCCAGTCTACTGAAATTATTCAGCCTGCAACGCCACTTTCGATTACGGTAGCCCAGGGAGACACCTCCTGTTTTGAGCTGGATGCAAGTACGGCTATAGCTATGGCGGCAGGAGGAACGCCCCTTTCAGGTTATCAGTATAGCTGGGACAATGGAGGTGGAACAGCTGCTTTGGCAAGCGACCTTGCAGCAACTACTTATACGGTGATGGTTACTGACAATAATGGTTGTACGGAAACAGCTAGTTTGTCTATTGAGGAATATACGCCCCTGGCAATAAACTTGATTCCAGTAGACCCGTCCTGCTTTGGAACTGAAGATGGCGGAATGGCCGTCAATATAATTTCACGCGGAGGTATGCTTGATGATTTGACCACTTATACTTTTGACTGGTCTACCGGAGGAACTGGTATGGATATTCAAAACTTGGCAGGAGAGATGACCTATAGTATTACGGCAACAGATAGCCGAGGATGTGTTGGAGATACTAGTTTGTTAATTACTTCTCCAGAACGAATTTCACTTAATGTAGCGGTTGCAGATCCGGCTTGTGCGGGAGATGAAAATGGAACATTGGATATTGTAAATGTTTCAGGAGGTAATGATAACTTTACTTATCTGTGGAATAATAACTCGGTGGATGCGAGAATAGAAGATTTGTCGGCTGGTAGTTATCGGGTGACGGTAACAGATGATGAAGGATGTACAACGGATAGTCTTTTTGTGTTGACGGCTCCAGACCCACTATCGGCTCGTTTTGATGTAGATCCGAGTGGATGCCAGGGATCAGATATTGGAAGGATCAGCGCGGAAATTTCTGGTGGTACGGCTGGCTATAATTTTGATTGGAGTAACGGTGAAAGTTCTACTACAATCAACGAATTAGCTTCAGGAACATATAGTTTGATTTTGACAGACGCGCAGGGATGTCAGTTATTTGACACCTTGTTTATTGGACAGCCCGATCCGATTGTAGCGGCATACGATATCACAGATCCTGACTGTAATGGCGGCCGTGATGGTCGCGTTGAAATAAACGTAACAGGAGGTGTAGGACCTTTTGAATATAGTGTAAATGATGGAGCATTTAGAGGTTCTAGCACTTTAATTGCATTAGAAGCGGGGACCTATCAGGTGCAGATTCAGGATCAATCAAATTGTATTTTGACCGATAGTATTACGGTTACTGATCCACCTGCCTTTACGGTTTTTGCAGGAGATGATTTACCATTGATTGTTGGAGATAGTATTCAGCTTGATCCTACTTTTATCAATAATGTTGGGACAGTACAACTGAATTGGTCTGCTGATTTTGAAGGGACTTTATTTTGCGAAGTCGATACGTTACCCTGTATTGATCCTTGGGTGCAAACCTTATTTTCCAATACCTATGAACTATACGGTGTGGATGAAAATGGCTGTGAAGATACAGATGAAATTGAAATTAAAATAGATAAAGCCAGTCATATTTTTGTTCCAACTGCCTTTACGCCAAATCGCGATGGTTCCAATGATTTGCTTACTGTACATGGGGTAGCGGGAGCGAAGGTGATTAGTTTTACGGTTTATGATCGTTGGGGAACAAGGGTATTTGCTTCCGGAGGATTTGATATTAATGATACCAATATTGGCTGGAATGGTCGATACCGTGGAGAAGCATCTGCAACGGGAGTATATACGTGGAAGGTGGAGGCCTCTTTTTTAGATGGACAAAGAAAGTTGGTAAGCGGACATAGTACATTGTTGAGATAAGGAATGTTAATAAATTTAAGTGAATTCAAATTTTAAAGATAAATGGTGTTGAATAATTTTTATTTGAAGTGTGTGATGGGGCTATTCTTAATTTTGGGTTTAACCCCAAAAGAAGGTCAGGCACAGGATCCTCGTT
>Ga0114957_1003185_pt1 | contig 14981 bp, 15 predicted proteins | sample BantaG_FD_87175 | JGI IMG/M metagenome (GOLD analysis project Ga0114957, IMG submission 87175) | Marine algal microbial communities from Bantry Bay, Ireland - BantryBay_4 metaG | ecosystem: Host-associated > Algae > Red algae > Unclassified | place: Bantry Bay, Ireland | collected 2014-11-21 | reverse complement strand
TGTCATGGTGGTGGTGACTGGCGATTAGTCGCCGACTGGATTCAGGCTATTGATAAAAATGATCCTAACTTACTTACCAGCACTATTTCGGATTCTATTGAAAGCCATATTATGGGTTTTAAAGCGGAAGAGAGTCGGGCCGCTAAATCTGTTATTAAAGTAGCATTATAAAAAGTATCTAGCACAAAATATGTTGCCTAAAATGTTACCTGAATTTATTAACTCAAATTTTTTATGAAAAAGCTATTCCTCTTTTTTTGTATCGTTAATTGTTGCTTACTTACTGCACAAGATAAGCCGCCGAAGTGGGACGTAAACGAACCATCGGGTACTTACAAAGAAACTACCCTTAACCTGACCGAAGGTACCTGGATGAATTTGGATGTTAGTCCAGACGGAAAAGATATTGTATTTGACTTGTTAGGTGATATTTATAAAATGCCGATTAGTGGTGGGAAAGCGAGTGTTTTACGCACCGGATTGGCGTGGGAGGTACAGCCTCGATTTAGTGCGGATGGAAAAAGCATTTTGTTCACTAGTGATGCCGGAGGTGGAGATAATATCTGGCGTATGGATGCTGATGGAGAAAAGGCAAAGCAACTAACCAAAGAAAGTTTTCGCCTGCTCAACAATCCGGAATGGATTCCCAATACGGATTATTTTGTTGCTCGAAAACACTTTACCAGTCAACGATCTTTAGGCGCTGGAGAAATCTGGATGTACCACCGCTCAGGAGGAGAAGGCATTCAGTTGACCAAACGAAAAAACGATCAGCAGGATGTCAATGAACCGAGTGTTTCTCCTGATGGAAGATATATTTACTACAGCGAGGATATGTATCCCGGTGGTTATTTTCAATATAATAAAGATCCCAATGCTCAAATTTATGTGATCTTCCGCTATGACCGCGAAACAGGTGAAACCAAGCAAGTCCTCGGCGGTCCTGGTGGTGCGTGTCGTCCGCAGATTGCACCGGACGGGAACCGTCTGGCGTATATCCGACGGGTACGGGAAAAGACGGCATTATTTATTCATGATCTAGCGTCGGGACACGATTATCCTATTTTTGATGGACTCAGTAAAGACCAACAAGAAGCTTGGGCGATCTTTGGCGCATATTCTGGTTTTGACTGGACACCTGATGGAAAAAGTATCGTGATATGGGGAAAGGGTAAGATTTGGAAGGTAAATACGGAGACTAAAAAAGCGACGGCTATTCCATTTGAGGTAGCTGCTAAACATAAATTTGCAGAAACGGTGTTATTCGATCAGGAGGTCGCACCGGATGAATTTGAAGTAAAGGTGATTCGTCAGTTGGTCACTGCGCCTGACGGGAAGTCTGTTGTATTCAACGCACTCGGAAGTCTATGGCAACAAGCGATGCCCAATGGCAAACCATCTCGTATAACCAAAGAAGGTATCCTGGCTTTTGAGCCTGCATTTTCACCCGATGGAAATTCAATCCTCTATGTGATTTGGGATGATGAAAAACTAGGTCAAATCATGGAAATGAATCTCGCCAGTAAGCAAAGTAAAACCATCACCAAAAAACAAGGTATCTATCGTACCCCTCGTTTTTCTCCTGATGGAAAACAAATTATTTACCGAAAAGAAGCGGGTAATACCAATCAAGGATTTGTTCACACCAAAGAACCGGGGATTTACCTAATGGCTGCCAATGGAGATGATCCTGAACTGATTACGGCACAGGGAGAAAATCCGTTTTTTGCTGCTGATGGAAAATCTATTTTCTTCCAGACAGGAGGGTATCTTTTTGGTAGTTTAAAAAAGAGTTTAAAACAAATCAACCTGGACAAAACCAAGGAACGAACCATTTTTAATACCAAATATACTAATCAATTTGTCCCCAGTCCTGATAATAAATGGATTGCTTTTTCTGAACTGTTTAAAGTCTATATTGCGCCTATGCCAGCGCCCGGTCAGCCGATTGGATTGTCTGCGGATACAAAAGCTTTTCCTATCGCACAGGTTGCTCGTGATGCGGGTATCAATCTGCATTGGTCATCTGATAGCAAGCAAGTCAGCTGGACATTAGGGAATGAATATTTTACCAGTGCGCTGACCGAACGGTTCTTGTTTCTCGAAGGAGCCGTAGACAGTATTCCACCGTTAGATACCGTTGGGACTAAAATTGTTATCAATCAAAAATTTCATCAGCCAGAGGGAATCATTGCGTTGACGGGCGCAAAGATTATTACCATGAAAGGGAATCAGATTGTTGAGAATGGGGTAGTAGTGGTAGAAGGAAATAAGATTCTTTCCGTCGGTGCCGCAGACGACGTGGCGATTCCTCGAACCGCGCAGGTAATTGACGTGGCTGGAAAAACCATCATGCCTGGCATCGTAGATGTACACGCACACCTGGGCGCTTTCCGCTATGGATTGAGTCCACAAAAACACTGGCAATATTTTGCAAATTTAGCCTATGGAGTTACCACCACACATGATCCTTCCGCCAATACGGAAATGACGTTTGCGCAAAGCGAAATGGTAAAAGCTGGCATCATGACTGGTCCAAGAATTTTTTCTACGGGTACTATTTTATATGGAGCAGAAGGAGATTTTAAAGCGGTTATTAATAATTTAGAAGATGCCCGTTCTGCACTTCGACGGACAAAAGCGTTCGGTGCTTTTTCTGTAAAATCCTATAACCAACCTCGCCGAGAACAGCGACAGCAAATCATGCAAGCTGCCCGTGAACTGGGTATTAATGTTTATCCTGAAGGAGGGTCCACCTTTTTTCATAATATGACCATGGTCGCCGATGGCCATACTGGCGTAGAACATAACATTCCTGTTGCACCCCTTTATGATGATGTGTTAAAGTTTTGGTCGTCCACAAATACTGGAAACACGCCGACGCTGATTGTCAACTATGGCGGGGTGAATGGAGAATTTTACTGGTATCAAAAAACGAATGTCTGGGAGAAGGAACGACTGCTGACTTTTACGCCGCGTCCCATCATAGATAGTCGCTCCCGTCATCGGGTGATGATCCCAGATGAGGAGTATGAAAATGGGCATATTTTGACGGCGAAGTCTTGCAAAAAATTGCTGGATGCTGGTGTTCCGATTCAATTGGGATCACACGGGCAGTTGCAGGGACTGGGCGCGCATTGGGAATTGTGGATGTTTGTGCAGGGCGGTATGACGAACTTTGAGGCGTTACGTGCAGCTACTTTGCATGGCGCTGAATATTTGGGGATGAGTAAGGAAATTGGGTCGCTTGAACCGGGGAAACTGGCGGACTTGATTGTACTGGATAAAGATCCGATGGTAGATATTAAAAACTCGGAATTCGTAAAATATACGATGATGAATGGGCGATTGTATGATGCTGAAACAATGAATGAAATCGGAAAAGAAAGTCAGGCACGAACGAAGTTTTATTGGGAGATGGAAGGTAGTGGGAATGCGTATCCGTTTTATCCTAATACGAAAGGATTTATGAAACCAAATTGTGTTTGTCGGCAGTAGAGACAATTCATGAATTGTCTCTACTGCATGAATTGTATCTACATTAATTGTCTCTACATGAATTGTCTCTACACGAATTGTATCTACTACTACGATCAACCCTCAAAGTGCAGAGAAATCGTAAATGCCCGACTCAAGATTTTCTCAATCACTCTTGACCGCTCCAAATCCTCATCAAAGATCAGCACATTACTAATTCCATGAGACACTTTGAGTTCAGGTGAAAAGATAAAATACGGGAAGAAGAATTGGATACCTGCGCCATATTCGAAGGCGAAGTCGGTGGGTGAGATTTTGACGAGTTCGCTCGCTTGTCGAGTACGAGATTCGCTGGCGACGTCGAAGCTGTATTTGATACCGCCGATGATAAATAAGCGGATATCGTTGTAGGGTTGAGATTTATATCTGATTTGGAAAGGAAGTTCTACGAATACCGATTCCAGTTTTTGAGATGGAGTACGTCCTCCGGTGGTGGAGGTATATCCGATATTTCGTTCGGCGAAAGAGAGGGTAGGGAGGAATCGAAAATCGAAGTAGTCTCCGATTTTCAAGTTACTGACAATACCCAGGTTGAATCCGGGGCCGGTGATAGAGCTGGCCGAGGCGATGCTATCGTTATTAATAAATTTGCTGGAGCGAAAAATCCGGAGGTCCGAATTATTGTAGGCCAGCGTGATGCCGAAGTAATAAGGTTTCTGCTGAAATTCAAGGAAGTTATAATTTCCTTTAGCACGTTGGGCGGAAGCAGATTGTACTACAAAAAGTAGCAGTACGAAAAAGATTATTTTTCGCCCTGATAGATGGAACAGATTCCTAAGCTGAGTCTTTTGCATTGATTGTTTTTGAAACCAGTATTCGTTAATACCTCTATAAAATCATCCCCATCTGGAAAAGCCTGTACCGATTCATAAAGGTATCGATAGGCATGAGGGTCTTTTGAGGTAATTCTGCCGATCTGCGGCAAAACATATTTAAAATATCCATTAAAAGCCTGCTTAAAAGGAAAAGCCGTTGGGCGGGAAAATTCCAGTACGATCAGCTGACCGCCCGGTTTGAGTACCCGCTGCATTTCGCGCATTCCTTTTTCAAGATTTTCAAAATTTCTAACTCCATAAGCAACGGTGATGGCGTCGAAGGTATTGTCTTCAAAAGGTAGATTCTCCGAATCTCCCTTTCGCAAATCAATAATATCTGTTAGTCCTTTCTTTTCAATCTTTTTTTGACCAACCTCTAGCATCTCCGCTGAAATATCCAGTCCCGTGATCTTATCCGCTTTGAGGCGTCGGGTCATCTCGATGGCTACATCCGCCGTACCCGTTGCTACATCCAGAATTCTCTTGGGATCAAAAGGCTTTAATCTATCAATGGCATTCTTGCGCCAGATCGTATCAATTCCCAGGGAAAGAAACCGGTTGAGGAAGTCATAATACGGTGCAATGGTATCAAACATTTTTGAGACCTGCTCCTTTTTACCCGATTGATCTTCTTGGATTGGCTTTACTACCTTACTCATATTCAAAATTTGTGCAAATTTATAAAACAATGAAACAGTAATGAGGGGTTTTGGTTGGAAATTCCCTTTTTTTAGTTTTTTTATTCAAAAAATACCTCGCGGATTATTGTCACAAGTGAGCAGCCTGTTCAAGGAGGAATTTTATCTTTTAGATTGTTTTTTATAAGAAAATATAGTGATCTTTTAAATTGCTATGTCACAATATGTAAATAAAAAGGAAAAATTTCGCCTCGCTATCCGTGTATTATTGTAGTGTAAAGCAACTGAGGTCATCTCATAATTAACCGGATCGAAGTATGAATCTGTCAGGTTTGCGAAGTAATTTTTTATAAACAAAAACAAAACTATAACGCATCAAAGCCTGTCAGGTTCCTCTTCATTTTAGGTATGCCTTTTGCTTTATACTAGATAACTTAAATTTGGCTCCTCCCTCGTTCTACATCGTCTTTATATAAGGTATTCCCATTTTCCCCTTTCCCTCTTCCCCTGTAAGTATACAAAGTCACAAAAAATTTATCCTCCTTTACAAATACGACACACACACTTGTCTAACCTATGCTGTCAGTATAGGCTACGACGTACATATTCACCTAATTATTAAACTTTAAAATCTATTTATTTTATGACCATGAGAAATCTATTATCACTAGGCCTGCTGGTCTTCCTGGTATCGGCCTTTACCATCATCGAAGAAGAGGACCGTGTCGATGGGGTAACGGCGAAGAAGGAAGTCAAGGCTCCAGGCTATATCATTCATAAGAATGGTAAGAAAGTAGAGGGGAAAATTATTCCCGGATCTATTACAGACAATGAAGTAAAAGTAATTTTTGTTAATCGTTCTGGTAAAAAAGAAACGTTTAAACCTAAAGATCTTCAAGGTTATGGTTACGAAGCTGAAGTTGAAGATGATCTGGGATTAGGAGACACCGAGATGGTGCACTATGAAAGTGCAAAGGCGGATTATCCACCAAAACCTTTTGCTTCAAAAGATGTTTTTATGCAGCTCGAAAGTGAAGGAACGGTATCGCTCTTTTGCTACTACATCGAAGTGCGTTCGAACCCTAAAAAACCATATAAGTATGTTTATTACTTAAAAGACGAACAAGGAAAACTGAATAAGATCGAAAAAGATGATTTTAAGAAAGTATCTAAGTCGCTCTTTAAAGATTACACTGCAATGAGTAACCGTATTGGCCGAAAAGACTTTCTCTATAAAAACCTGGACAGAATGGTAAGAGATTACAACTACTGGGTGGCTAATCAACATGACGCTGGTGAATACCGCGTCGCAATGAAACAATAATAAAGATTATAAATAATAATTTTCATTCTTTCAATGTTGATTATTTGATAGCAACAACAACTTCTTGGTTCCTTCGGGAATCAGCTCACGTGTTTTATTTCCAATACCCGAAATGGATTTTTCCAATATCGGCGGAAATAGAACACGTGTTTTTTTTTGTTACTTAAAATAATATTCAAAATATTTGCTCACTATATTAAGCATTTTGACGTAAAAAGCTTATTTTGCCTATTAAAATGTGCATGAATTATGTTTAATACCATTGAAATAAAAGACACTAAACAGGAACTCGGGCAGTTGATTAAGATGGTTCGAAAAAGTAGGAAACTGACACAGGTGGAAGTAGCGAGTGCATTGGCGGTTTCCAGAAATACCATTCAGAATTTAGAATCAGGTAAAAATTTTACGATTGATACACTGCTTAAAGTTTTAAAAGAATTTGATTTATTGGAAAGAGTATATGGAGAAATTGTAGAGGTGAAGAGAGCAATTGAGACAACAAAATCTCTGTATTAGATGGCGGAAAATAATATTATAAATTTATTGCTGTTCGGAGAACAAATTGAACCCCTTACTATAATGACAGGTACACAGAAAAAAATGCCCCCAATCACCATTCATACCCAGCACAAAACCCTACTCAGTGACCAAATGACCCCGGTGAGCCTCTACCTCAAATTGCGAGATCACTATCAACAACCCGTCCTCCTCGAAAGTAATAACTTCCGCTCCCGAGAAGAATGCTCCTCTTTTATCGGACTGGACGTGTTAGCTGAATTTGCGGTCGAAAAAGGCACTGCTATCATTCGTCATCTCGACGGCACCACAGCGCGAAAACCCCTGCAAGATGCACACGCACTCTCCTCCGAACTGCAACATTTTGTCGCCCAATTTAACCCACAAAACGATACTGGATATACCGGCTTTAATGGCGTTTTCGGTCATACGAATTTCGATGCCGTACAATATTTTGATACGCTGACTTTCGATCCCGAAAAATACAAAATGGACATTCCCACTGTGCGGTATTCCTTCTATCGGTTCGTCATCAGCATCAATCATTTTAATGACGAATTAACCATTTTGGAAAATATCCCCGAAGGCGAAACCAGCCAAATGGAGATCCTCGAAAAAAGACTGTATCAACCCAATAAAGCCACCCATCGTTTTCAGGTAGAAGGAAAAGAAAGCAGCAACCTGACCGACGAAGCATTCAAGCAACTCGTCACCACCGGAAAGCACCATTGTCAGGTCGGCGATGTGTTCCAGATCGTTTTTTCTCGACAGTTTAGCCAGCAATTTTCTGGTGATGAATTCAACGTCTACCGCGTCTTGCGCTCCATCAATCCTTCTCCATATTTGTTTTATTTTGATTATGGTGATTATAAAATTTTTGGCTCTTCACCGGAAGCACAGATGGTGATCCAGGACCAGACCGCTCGTGTCAATCCCATCGCAGGCACCTACCGCCGCTCGGGAGACCTGGCCACCGATACCGCCGGAGCAGCCGAACTCGCCAAAGACCCGAAAGAAAATGCAGAGCATATCATGCTGGTCGACTTGGCACGAAATGACCTGAGCCGTCATTGTACGGAAGTGACCGTAAAAGAATTCAAGGACATCGCTTTTTTCAGCCACGTCATCCACCTCGTCTCTACCGTAGAAGGAAAACTACACGAAGCCGCCAACCCGATCCGAATTTTTGGTGACACCTTCCCCGCAGGAACTCTTTCCGGTGCTCCAAAATATAAAGCCCTCCAACTTATTAATCAATACGAAAATCAGAACCGCAGCTTTTATGGCGGCGCGATCGGCTTTATTGATTTTAAAGGAAATATGAATCAGGCCATTTTGATCCGTTCTTTTTTGAGTCAAAATAATGTCTTGTATAGTCAGGCGGGTGCCGGGATTGTAGTGGACAGCGTAGAAGAAAAAGAATTGCAGGAAGTGAATAATAAACTAGGTGCTTTGAAAAAGGCATTGTTGGAGGCAGAGCAGTTGGGGTAGAGGCGGGATTTAAGAAGGTGTCTCGCAGAGAAGCCAGCCAGCTAACAGGGGGGCGATCTTATGAAAAAATGCTGTTCTACTTTTATCAAAAAAAGAAACGAAAAATATGAAAATTCTTGTGTTGGATAATTATGATTCTTTTACCTACAATTTAGTACATTACGTGCTGGAACTGGTGGAGGCGACGGTAGACGTGATCCGAAACGATCAGATCGCATTGGAGGAGGTAGATAAATATGACGTAATCATTCTTTCTCCCGGACCGGGATTGCCTGCTGATGCGGGAATCATGCCGGCATTGATAAAAAAATACTATCAGGAAAAACCAATACTTGGCGTCTGTTTGGGGCATCAGGCGATTGGGGAAGCCTTTGGTAGTAATCTGGATAATCTGAAGCGCGTTTATCATGGAATTGAGACGCCAGTGGATATTACAAAAAAAGACAGTGTTTTATTTGAAAACATTCCAACTCCCTTTAAAGCGGGACGGTATCACTCCTGGGTGGTAAAACCGGAGGAATTAACCGAAGCGTTGGAAGTAACGGCTACTGCCGAAGATGGTGTCATTATGGCGATGCGACATCGGGAATATCCTGTTTACGGGGTACAGTTTCATCCCGAATCTGTTATGACTCCGTATGGGAAAAAGATGCTGGCTAATTTTTTAAAAGCCGCCCGTGTCCCCATAAAGTTTGAACCCGAAGCAATCATCATTCCCGCTGGAAAAAATCAGGCATGAAAGATATTTTAAATAAATTACTCGATCACCAAACCCTTAGCAGGGACGACGCTCGCGAGATCATCCACGAGATCGCTGGAGAAAAGCATTCCGAGGTTAGCCTTGCAGCTTTCCTGACCGTATTTCGTATGCGATCTATCACCTTGGACGAGCTATCTGGCTTCCGTGACGGACTGCTAGAACTTTGCGTAAAAATAGATTTGGGTAACCCAAATAGCATTGATATTGTAGGTACGGGAGGTGATGGGAAAAACACGTTTAACGTTTCTACTTTATCTGCCTTCGTTGTAGCTGGAGCAGGCTATCAAGTTACCAAACACGGTAATTACGGCGTATCTTCTTCTTGTGGTTCTTCCGACGTTTTAAAATACTTAGGCTATGAATTTACCGATAATGCAGACGTTTTGCGAAAGCAACTAGACCAACATCATCTCTGCTTTTTGCATGCTCCGTTTTTTCATCCTGCCATGAAAGCCGTTGCCCCCGTGCGTAAACAACTGGGCGTCAAAACTTTCTTTAACATGCTCGGCCCATTGGTAAATCCGGTGCAGCCACCACATAATTTATTGGGCGTTTACAATCAGGAATTATCCCGTTTATATAAATATATTTTACAAAAAGAAAAAAGGGAATTTGCCGTCGTCTATGCCCTGGATGGTTACGATGAGATTTCCCTTACGGGCAAAGCCAGCATCCGTACCCGTCATCAGGATCTGCTAATTCGCCCCGAAAATTTTGGCTTCAATCAACTGAATCAACAAGATTTACACGGTGGAAATACCGTGCCAGAGGCCGCCAGGATTTTTATGAATGTCCTTACGGGAAAAGGCACTCCCGCACAATGCAATGTCGTACTCGCCAACTCCGCTATGGCCATACAATCCTTTGAATCAAAAGAAAATCTAACAACCTGCGTAGCTAAAGCTCGCACGTCACTAGAAAGCGGAAAAGCACTAAAAGTACTAAACGGATTAACCTAAGGAATGTTGATAAAATAGTTCGCCTTTTATTTCAATCTATTTAATCGCCATTCCTGAAAAGCAACACAAACCTTCAAAACTCAAAACTCAAAACTCAAAACTAAAAACTAAAACATTCAAAACTAAATATGAATATTCTAGAAGAAATAATTAACCATAAAAAAAAGGAAGTAGCGGAACGAAAATCACTTTACCCCGTACCTTTACTCGAAAAGTCCATTTATTTTAAAACCCCAGTCGTCTCTTTAAAAAAGTATTTAAAACGAGAAGACAAACTGGGCATCATTGCAGAATTCAAGCGGAGGTCGCCGTCCAAAGGAGACATCAATCTGTACGCAAAAGTAGAGCAGGTTTCTATCGGATATATGCAGGCGGGTGCTTCGGCGCTTTCTGTATTGACTGATAATATTTATTTTGGAGGACGATTAGGTGATTTAACAGAAGCAAGAACCTTTAACTTTTGTCCCATTCTGCGTAAGGATTTTATCATTGACGAATACCAATTGATGGAAGCCAAGGCGGCGGGAGCGGATGTGGTCTTGTTGATTGCAGCTTGTTTGTCTGCTGAAAAACTGCATACTTTAGCGGCTACCGCAAGAAAATTGGGACTGGAAGTATTGATGGAAATCCATGATGAAATGGAGTTGGATAAACTAAATAGCGATATAGACGTTTTGGGGGTGAACAATCGGAATTTAACGGTATTTAAAACGGATCTTCAGCAGTCTATCCAATTGTCCAGTAAAATTCCAAAAGACCAGTTAAAAATATCTGAAAGTGGTATCAAAACCCCGGATGATATCCTTACCTTGATGGATGCGGGATACGATGGGTTTTTGATTGGAGAACAATTTATGAAGCACGCTGACCCCGCTCGTGCCTGTGCCGAATTGATTCAGAAAACGGAACATTTACAAAAATCGAAATTATGGAAATCAAAGTATGCGGATTAAATATTCCCACGAATATCGAAGCGGTCTTGCAACTTGGTGTACATTATATTGGATTTATCTTTTATGAAGGATCGCCCCGATTTATGCAAACTCCGCCGGAGGAACTCACTGGTTTTGATAAACTACATGCGAGCCCGGTCAAAAAAGTAGGTGTTTTTGTCAATGCAAAAATTAGCTACGTAGAAGAAATGGTAAAAGCTTATGGATTGGACTTTGTACAATTGCATGGCGACGAGAATGTTTTTTATTGTTCTAAACTAAAAGGCAAAAAGATTAAAATTATCAAAGCCTTTTCTGTAGACGAAGATTTTATTTTTACCCAAACTGATGCTTATCAATACTACTGCGACTATTTTCTTTTTGATACCAAAGGAAAAAACCGTGGTGGAAATGGAATCGTGTTTGAGTGGCGAATCCTAAAACGCTATCGCGGAAAAACACCTTTCTTTCTTAGCGGAGGCATCAAGCCGGATATGGCTCAAAAAATTAAGCAACTCAAATTACCAAACCTTCAAGCCGTAGATTTAAACAGCGGTTTTGAAATCAAGCCAGGCTATAAAAACGTGAATGAAATCAGTGAATTTATTAATGATTTAAATAAAGAAAATGTAAACGATTGGTAGCACCTTCATTTTTGACCAAACACTTACATTTATTTAATCGCCATTCTTAAAACAGTAATTTTATTTTTTTGTAAAAAAAATAATATCATGATCCAAATATCAAAAGACGGCTATTACGGAGCATTCGGCGGCGCCTTTATCCCCGAGATGTTATATCCCAATGTAGAAGAAATTCAACGCACCTACGTTGAGATGATTGCGGACGAAAAATTTCAAGAGCAATTCCATCAACTCCTCAAAGACTATGTAGGACGACCCACGCCACTATTCCTAGCGCAGCGTCTTTCCAAAAAGTACAAAACAAATGTTTATCTAAAAAGAGAAGACCTCTGCCACACTGGAGCACACAAAGTAAATAACACCATTGGTCAGATTTTACTTGCGCAGCGACTGGGGAAAAAACGCATTATTGCTGAAACCGGAGCCGGACAACATGGCGTTGCCACCGCCACCGTCTGCGCCCTCATGGGCCTGCCCTGTGTCATATACATGGGGGCAGTCGACATTGAGCGGCAAGCCCCGAACGTCTCCCGAATGAAGATGCTCGGTGCCGAAGTACGGCCCGCTCTCAGCGGCAGCCGAACCCTAAAAGATGCCACTAACGAAGCCATCCGCGACTGGATCAACAATCCTGAAGACACCCATTATATCATCGGCTCCGTCGTAGGCCCGCATCCATATCCAGACATGGTGGCCCGATTCCAATCCGTGATCAGCGAAGAAATGAAATGGCAACTTGAAGCCGCCACTGGAAATCCAAATCCTGATCTCATCATCGCTTGCGTAGGTGGAGGAAGCAACGCCGCTGGCGCATTCTACCATTATTTAAACGAAAATTCCGTTCGTCTGATTGCTGTAGAAGCCTCCGGACTAGGCGTAGACAGTGGAGAATCTGCTGCGACCTCCGTCCTCGGTACTGAAGGCATTATTCACGGCAGCCGCACGCTCCTCATGCAAACCAAAGACGGTCAGATCATTGAACCCTATTCTATTTCTGCCGGGTTAGATTATCCGGGCATCGGTCCCTTACATGCACATCTGATTCAGTCGGGTAGGGCAGAGGCAGTACATATCACGGATAAGGAAGCGCTTGCTGCAGCGTACGATTTGTCGAAATTGGAAGGGATTATTCCGGCCCTGGAGACGGCACATGCGTTCGCGGCATTGGATAAGATTGAATATCAAGAGACGGATAATGTGGTGATTAACTTGTCGGGGCGGGGAGATAAGGATTTGGAGACGTATATAAAGCATCTTTTTGAATAAAAAATAAGATTACAAATAACTTATATACTGTTATTTAAATAATTATTCTTATATTTATGAAATCATTCCTTAGATAATCCTATTTAAATACAATGTCGAAGTTAGCGTTTGTTGCCTGTCATAGAATTCCTGAACGGTCTTTTTTCTTTAGAGGAAAACAGTTTCCGTTGTGTGCCAGATGCACCGGTATCCATGTTGGATTTTTGAGCATGCCCCTTTTTATATTTGGGTTTGTATATCTAAGTATGTGGTGGAGTCTGATCCTGATTATTCCGACTTATCTGGATGGGTTTATTCAAGCTAAAACAAGCTACGAAAGTAATAATACAGTAAGGTTTATAACCGGATTATTTTCAGGAATTGGAAAAATGTCTTTTGTTTCAATTGCAGGAGGACTTTGTGCGGATTTTATTTTAGGAATGTTAATAAAATAAATTAAGACACTATGCTTTCTCTTTTTCCATCACTCATTGTTACTAAAATGGTTATTATGCGGTGCATAACGCCCATTTCAGCGCCTTGATTGATGAAAAAATAGTTCGCTTTTTATCTCAATCTATTTAATCGCCATTCTTTATCATTTTTATAAATCAATTATTATGTCAGAACCTTTAGATTATTTTGAAGAGGAGCACAAGCCAAAAGAAGAACTACATATAGGACTTAAAATTTTGGCTTTTTTGATTCCACTTGCAGGTCTCATCATGTATTTTTCTTTTAAATCTGCTAGTCCACAAAAATCTCAAAGTGCCTGTACGGCTTCTTTGTGGGGAATAGGCGTCGGATTTGTAATACGTGTATTTACTGGGTTGGCAGCTGGGGGATTGTAGGAATCTTATTTTGGGGTTTGGTGAAATTAGAGGAGGTGTTTTCTTTATATTTTTTTGTGACTTCATGTCTTCATGGCCCTCAAATTTCTTCGTAACTTTGTCCCATGAAATTCAAAAAACGCTACCTCCTTTCCCTCCCCATCCTCCTCGGAGCGGCCGCTCTCCTGGGCCCTCGTGTCCACTTCGAGCCGATTACGCTAGCACCAGAAAATTTTAAAAAACCGATTGACGAGCTAGATGCATTCCTTGCGGATCGCGCATCCAAAGTTGAGCACCTAAAACCAGACAATCAGTCTCAAACTATCTGGGCCGACTCCGTCCAAAAAACAGAATACAGCATCGTCTATCTACACGGCTATTCTGCCAGTCCGATGGAAGGTTTTCCTGTGCATATAGAACTGGCGAAGCGGTATGGATGCAACCTGTATCTGCCTCGACTGGATGGACATGGAATTGATAGCGAAGAATCATTTTTGGAGCTGACGCCTGATGGGTTGATGGATGATGCCAAGGAAGCATTGGATATTGGACATCTGATCGGAGAAAAAGTGATTTTATTATCCTGCTCTACGGGCGGTACGTTGTCGAATTACCTGGCGGCCAAACTAGGAGACCGCGTATTCGCTCAAATCATGTATAGCCCCAATTTTGCCATCTACGATTCCAAAGCCAAATACCTCACTGGCCCATGGGGCGACCAGATCGCCCGCAAAGTAGGTGGCGACTACCGCAGCTTTACCCCACCTCCCGGGGGAGAAAAATACTGGACCACCAAATACCGAATCGAAGGCGTCCTCGCCCTCCAAAAACTCATCGACTGGACAACGACCCCCGAAATATTTAAAGCCATCAAACAACCCTATTTCCTAGGATATTATTACAAGTCTGAAGAAGTATCTGACCACATCGTCTCCGTTCCAGCCATGCTAGAATTCAACGAAATGACCAGTACACCCAAGGATCAAAAACGCTGTATCCCATTTCCTGATGTAGGAAACCATGTGATGATATCGGATATCCAGGCAGATGATTATACGGATGTAGTAGTAAAGACGCAGCAATTTATGGAACAAGTGTTGGGGATGAAGGTGCGGTAGGAATGTGTAGATTGTTAGCTAAAACAAAAAAAATCTAAATGTAAGTTCGTACTGTTTAAAAAAAAAACCGTTGAAATGTGCACCCCATTCTAATTCCAATTCCAATTCCAATTCTAATTCTAATTCCAATTCTAATTCCAATTCCAATTCCAATTCCAATTCCAATTCCAAT
>Ga0114957_1003172_pt1 | contig 15011 bp, 12 predicted proteins | sample BantaG_FD_87175 | JGI IMG/M metagenome (GOLD analysis project Ga0114957, IMG submission 87175) | Marine algal microbial communities from Bantry Bay, Ireland - BantryBay_4 metaG | ecosystem: Host-associated > Algae > Red algae > Unclassified | place: Bantry Bay, Ireland | collected 2014-11-21 | reverse complement strand
TCTCCAATGAGGATTCCCGCATTGTCATAAGACTCTTGATAGCGAAACGGTGCTATCCCGTCTAAGTAATTGTAGATGTCTTTGACTGTTGTCATGTGTTTTTGTCAGTATGGTTAAAAGCTATCCTCTGCAGTAACAATCATTGTGCCGAGGTAAATCATGCAGTAAGCATGTTCCCTACAAAGTTACTACCTTTAGTTGAAGCTAGCTTCTGTCTATGAAAAAATCAGCGTTCTTTCTAATTACTTTTTGTCTACTTGTTTTGACTTGCGTGAGTTGTAACAAGAATATAAAACCAAGTGATACTTCTATTAACGCAATTGATAAAGACATTGCTATAAAATTTGATTTAGTCAATCCATTTGTCTGTGACTATTCGAGTTATACTCAAATCAGTGAAAATTCAACTCAATGGAATTTTGATACTTACATGATCCATAACGGTAGTGTGAGTGTTAGTACTTCTGGTGGGTGTTTAGATCATAACATTCAGTTTAGTAATGGAACTACTGGAACCTCAACATCTTTCTCGTTACCTACTAATAGTGGTAATAACATTTGTGCTTTAGTATCTGACGAGTGTAATAACTTATACAATGAATGCATAAGCTTTGATATAGAGTATGAGGTTTGTGATGCTATTGCTAGATCAATAATAGGACTAGAGTTTACAGCTCCTTTTTATGAGAGTTTGATTGTTAATAATTCTGTAGGAAATTCTTCAGTTCCTTTTAATGACGAGTGGTATTTGAGAAGTCTCGGTATTTCTCAAGACTGTGCCACATATATTTTGGAAAATACCGATAGAAGTCATCACTATAAATACTTAATTGAAATGCAAAGAGGTGTCTCTATTAAAAGGACATCTGCTGAGAGTATTATGGATTTGTTTAACCCATAATAAACCTGATTTCTTATATCAGAATTAATATAATGAATTAAACATTCAATTTATCTTTTCTTGCGATTACTATTCTCTTTTTAAGTTGTAACAAGAACTTGAAAACACTCACCAAAGAATATAATGTAGAGGAATTTATACCGGGCAATTGCTACTACATGTATGAAGATAGCAGTTGTGAAATGTCACAATTTGTACTAGAAATAGGACCTATTAAACTAGACACAATCGATTGGGTTATCGACGAAAATGATGTAGTAAATTTTCCAAAAGTTTCTGAAAAATATGTGATTCCAATTACTCCTATAATAACATACTTAGAGGCTTTTAGTGAAGAAAAAATTATCAACGAATTTAATCTTACATCACCAAATGTATATTTCTATAGAGTTGAAAAACCAATTCTAACTGAACACTATACACTGGAAGAGTTGGTTGACACTAATTATAAAATACAAAAGGTAATTGTATCACAAGAAAGTAAGCTTGTCAAAACTTCAGTTTCTAAAAAACCAAAGAAGTTGAATGACAATCAAATTTATTACTTTCAATCATATTGGTTTGATTTAAAGCGTCTGATATCAGAAGGTTTTTAAGAGCTAAACATATCAACTCCGTTATTATCGTTGGAGTTCATATTCTTGAATAAGAACTTTGGAAGCAATTTTTAGTTTGGCAGATAGATTGCGTATCATGTTCACTGTTAGCGTACGCTTTTTATTTAAAACTTCTGAAACGATACTTTTAGAGCCAATTATGCCAACTAGATCTTTTTGCTTCATTTCTAATTCTTCCATACGAATTCGAATTGCTAAAATTGGATCAGGTGAGTCAATAGAGTAAACTTTCTCTTCATATTCTTCTATTAAAAGTGCCAACAACTCAGCTTCTTGTCCTTGCTTGGTATTTGGGTTAGCATCGAATATAATATGGAGTCTTTCTAGCGCTTTATCATATTCTTTTTCAGTTCTAATTAATTTCATTTTGCATTAAATTGTGTTCGCATCAATTTTATCATATTCAGAATGTGTTCCAATAAATCTTATAAAAAGCCATTGTTTTTTATAGTTTATTTTCGCTACTAAACGATAATCGTTCCCTTTAATATTAAAGACTACTCTTGAGTTCTTGAGTATGCTCACAGTGGCATAAAATTGTTGAATATCGGAAGGCTTAAGCCATTGAGCTGCTTTTGCAGTTTGATACCATGTTTCAAGATATTCTTTTGAATCTTTATGTTTTAAATGGAATTCTCGAATAGTTCGTTTGGCTACAATTCTTTTCACAAACTAAAGATAAGCAAATTGTTCGCAAAACGCAAACACTGTTAAGTGATAGGTATCAGTAAACCTTAATCAACTCCCTCTACTTCATCCTCTCAATCATCCTTGTGGTTGACTTCCCTTCGACGAATGGGATCACCTCTACACTACCTCCATTCTCAATCACACTATCAGCTCCAACAATTGTATCGAGGGTGTAATCACCTCCTTTGACAAGGATACTCGGCAATACTTGTTCTATCAAGTTCAATGGTGTGTCTGCACTGAATGGAATGACATAGTCTACACTTTCTAAGGCAGCTAGTACTCGCATTCTATCTTCAAGAGTGTTGATTGGTCGCGTATCGCCTTTGAGCCTCTTGACACTGGCATCATCATTGACTCCAATGATTAAGTACTTACCCTTTGCTTTAGCTGCAGATAAATAGGTGACATGACCAACGTGGAGGATATCAAAACAGCCATTTGTGAACACGGTATCAGATTTACCTGACAAGGTCGCCTTTAACTCCTCAACAGACCGAAATATCTTATGCTCCATCTTTGACACTATTGTAGATTGGCAGTAAGATAAGGAAGAATAATCCGAGTATGACATTGCAAAACAACTGAATCGCAAAGAATACAATATTGGCAAACGAAAAAGCATCAGTACTCTCAATGCCGTAGAGTAAGAGTCCATTCATTACTAAGAAGTGATAACTTCCCATACCACCTGGAGAAGGAAATACAATTCCCATCGTACCAAGGACAAAAATCATCAAACCGGCCTTAGCCGAGAGATGTGCCGTAGGGTCAAAGGCAAAAAAGCAGAGGTATGTCATCAAGTAGTAGCACAGCCAAATGATGATTGTATAGAGAATAAACTTAGGTACACTATCCAGTTGAGTGACTGCTTGTAATCCTTCTATAAAACTATTTGCTTTTTTGATTAGCCAATTTTCACTTCCATTCTTGATCAGTCTTCTGATGATGATGATACCAATAACCATACCGATGAAGCCAACAACTGCCACTCCACCTAGTAGATAGAGTGTTGACGGTTTGATATTGTCAGTAAGAAAGGTGAGGACATCGCCTCCAACTAAGAGTAAGGTAATTGTAGTAATGATGAGGAGTGCAATGATATCCGCAACCCGATCAATCACCACTGATGCGAGGGACTTCTCTATTGGGATCTTTTCATAGTTGGAGAGCATCCCTGTTCGAATCAACTCACCAGCTCTAGGAATACCGAGATTGACAAAGTAACCAATCATCAGTGTGCCGATACTATTGATAAATCCTGGATGGTATCCATCTGCTCTCAATATCTGCTGCCAACGAAAAGTCCGTGCTACATTACTGATCATGTAGATGCCTAGAATAACAAATATCCAGACCCACTTGACACTCTTGAAGTCAGCTATGATCTTAGTCATCAGACTACAGTCTGCCTCAGGCGTAGTAGCGATACAATCTGTATAATAGGATTCCTGTTGGCTCTGGTACATCAAATAAAGGATGCCAAAACCAACTAAAATAAAAACTAAGACTTTGATTACTTGAAGTAGCCTACTCATAGAGTTGAGTGCAGAGATCTATGTGAGCTTATTGTCATCATTAGGAAATACGGTAGTTGCCTTATAACCTCTTGCCTCGTCTTGTGTCAGATATCCATAAGAGATAATGATAACGATATCACCGATTTCGCAACGTCGTGCAGCTGATCCATTGAGGCAGATTACTCCAGTTCCTCTCTCGCCTGTAATGACATAGGTCTCGAGTCTTTCGCCGTTATTATTGTTGACGATCTGAACTCTCTCTCCATCAATAAGTCCGGCCGCATCCATGAGATCTTCATCTATGGTAATAGACCCAACATAATTGAGATTAGCTTGAGTTACTTTGACTCTATGAATCTTTGATTTGTGTACTTTGATTAACATGGCGCAAAAATAGGAGTTTTTTTTGATTGGTGAAGAGAGAATTTGACACCATCATTCAACTCGACTGTTAATTGACAATATATGTAAATCCCTTCCTCAAGTACTTCTTGATATTAATCCAAAACGCGATAGTAAGATAAAGGACGATAGGTGAGCCAAATGCCACAAAAGAAGTGTAGATAAAATACAGTCTTACCTTACTAGAAGCGACTCCCATTCGCTGACCTAGGTAGGTACAGACACCAAAGGATGATTTTTCAATAAATTGAATAAGACGTTTCATACATTTAAAGATACGTTGTTTTATGTGGCCTTTTTGAAACCAAATGCAACAAATCTTGTAGAAAATTGAAATAAGTAAGAAAAATGCTAGTATTCGCCGATACTCATTGACTGAACTGTGTAGTTAGTCGCCTGGGTATTATCTGATAGAATACATGAGATAGTACCACAAATTCCAATTAAGGAAAGGAGGACTATGATGACATAGTCTTTGGCTCTTTTAGGACTAGTAAGTACGTCAAGTGATAGGTCACTCGAGTTGAATGTTTGGGATACAGACATCGGTTAACTGGGTTTTGGACTGCTAATGTAAAGACTAATCCTTGAATATCAAAACTTTATGTAGAGTTAACATCACTCATATTTGGTAGAAAACACATAGAAATTTCACTCTTAAATGAATATTAATTATGTAGTCTATTGACTGAGAATGGGATAAAAATTCAAATTTTGAACCTTTGAGGGATTTGAGACCAAATTTTGATCTATAAAAAATAATTAAAAATTTGTCGAGTCCTTAGAAGTCTTCATCAAAATCCTCCTATTCGCCTTCTTCTTCATCCAACTCTTCATCCAACTCATCATCCAACTCTTCATCAAAGTCTTCATCAAAGTCTTCGAATTCTTCAAACTCTTCTTCAAATTCCTCGTCAAACTCATCAAAGTTTGCTTGTTGTTCAACAGATTGAGTAAATTCATCTTCAGGCCTTATTTGCTTATAGCGATCGCAGTCCACAAAGTCATCGAAGCCAATCGGAGGGTCTATGAAGTCCGCATTTGTATCGAACTTGACATCAGGATCTACTTCCAGCGCTTTCATAAATTCAACAAATATTGGTCTAGCCATCACATAACCTTGGCCATCATCTAGTGTCAAAAATCTAATCCATTTGTCATCTCCACCTACCCAAGTACCTACAACTAGATTAGGTGTAATGCCCATAAACCATCCATCAGAGTAGTCATTAGTTGTACCCGTCTTACCACCTGCAACAGACTTAAGACCCATATTAAATCCTGCCCCAATATTATTTTTGAGCATGTCGACCATCACTGCATTATGGAGAGGGTTGAGAGCAATATTTCGCTCTGGCATCCCAGTATAAATGATTTTTCCATTCTTATCCTCTATCCTACTGATAAAGATAGGTTGAGTATAGACTCCATTGTTGGCAAATGTGGTATAAGCACCGGTCATCTCCAAAAGTGAGAGATCAGCAGCACCGAGACAGATACTAGGTAACTTAGGCACTGCATACCTTCCATTAGGAAGAACCAAATTTTTATTAATACCAGCATTGTGTAAGACTTCTCTTATCACCTCAACATTACCAAGTTCTTTAACTAATCTTACTGAGATCGAATTCTTAGAATAAAGAAGCCCTTGATAAAGGTTATAGTAATTACCTGTAAATTCTTCATTGGCATTAGCGGGTGACCACTCTTCATCTACAAACAGTTCCACATCTCCAGGCGCAATAGTATATTGGATATCTTCATATTCTTGGCATGGTGAGATTCCCATTAGCCCGATTGCTGTGGCATAGACAAATGGTTTAATTGTTGAGCCTACCTGTCTCCTACTCGTTACATGATCATACTTAAAGTACTTAAATCCAACTCCACCAACCCAAGCCTTGATATGACCAGAGTTAGGATCAACAGCTAGCATTCCAGCTTGTAGATGTTGGTTGTGAAATCGTACTGAATCTAAAGGAGACATTACAGATTCAACTTCACCATTTTCGTAGTCAAATACGTTCATCTTGATCTCTGTGCTAAATGTGGTCTTGAAGTCATTTTGCAAGTCCACATACTTATTGATCAGCTTTGAATAGAGTTGAGATTCTAGTAGCTCTTTATAATCGCTTTCAAACTTTGGTTTTAGAGTCTTTGACTCTTTTCCAAATGTACTTTGATTCCTATCAATTGCAATGAGTGCCTTTATCGCATTTTCATGAAGTGGGAGATCACCATTTATTGAAGATCGAATCTCATCTTTAACATCACCCAAATGCTTGAAATGTAAGGCTAGATATCTCTCTGATTCCTTGATTCTTCTATCAAGTACACTATATCTCAGGTCTTTTATCTCTGGTGTTGCATCATAACTCCACGGGTCCATTCCTTTCCAAACTTTCCAATATCTTTCTTGATTCCAATACATATGATCAAGTACAGCTTGTTCAGCATGTTTTTGATAATTGAGATCTATGGTTGTGTAGATTCTCAGTCCATCTGTATAAATATTATAGGGAGTACCATCTGGCTTATAATTAGTGGAATCAGCAAGCATTGCATTGATAAACTTTGTAATCTCTGCTCTGAAGTGAGGTGCTGGTCCCTCATCATGACTCGATCTCTTAAACTCAGACATATCTAGAGAGTCAGTAAGCAATGTATCTAATGCGTTTTCTGGTAGCAATCCGTACTTATCTAATTGGCCCAACACAACATTTCTTCTCTTCTCAGATTTTTCTGGAAACCTAACGGGATTGTAAAGTGATGGGTTTTTCAACATCCCAACAAGCATCGCTGCCTCTGTGACAGAGAGCTTGTTTTGGTTTTTATTAAAATAGGTTTGACTAGCAGCTTGTATTCCGTGAGCACCATTAATAAATTCAAACTTATTGAGGTACATCATGATGATTTCCTCTTTGGAATATTGCCTTTCTAACTTGACAGCAATGATCCATTCCTTGAGCTTAACCTTAACAAGTTTTATAAATCGTGATATTGGATTGAGACCCTTCAAACTTGGTCTACTGAAGAGTAACTTTGCTAATTGTTGTGTAATCGTACTCCCACCTCCTGAGCTCTCATCACTCATCGCGATTGTCTTAAGTCCAACTCTGACTAATGCTCTGAAGTCTATTCCATTATGTTGATGAAACCTCACATCCTCTGTAGCTAACAGAGCATCTACGATATGAGGAGAGAGATCAGCATAAGCGATTTGCTCTCTATTTTCTACATAGTATTTACCATAGGTCTTACCATTCACATCATAGAGTACCGATGCCAAGTCATACTGAGGGTTCTCTAAGTCAGCAAATGAAGGAATATCGCCTTTACTCACATCATAGAATAAATAAGCTACACCTAATACTCCTGCGATCACGGATAACCAAATGCCCCAACTAAGATACCTCAACCAAGGTCTCACTATTATTTTATTCTCATTCTCTTCTTCCATAAAAAAATTAGAGTGAATATGCAATATACTAGCTAGCCAGCCAATTCACTAATCCCTTTTCTGTTTTCTGCTGACTATTTACATGTTTTTACTCAAGTAAATGGATTAAATCTAAGATCTGAAGACTTCTATGCTCCAATTAATTTTTCCATTTCTTCACTTGCTTCCATCCATTCCATTTCAAGTTCTTCAAGTTGTTGATCTATCTCTTGAAGTTTTTTAGAGAGATCTGTTATAGTATCCACATCTGTTATAGTCAAAAACTGGGTGTTGATATTGTCTTTTTCTGCTTGTAAATCAGCGAGAGTTCTTTCGATCTTAGCTACTTTATTTTTGAGTTGCTTTTGTCTAGCTCTATCTACCTCTGTATTGGTCTTCGACTCTACAGTAAGGTTAGGTTTTTCTTGTCCTGCTTGCAGGAGCTCTTGCTTTTCAGCTCTATACTCCATGTACAATCCATTGTAATCCCTGATATATCCTCCACCCTCTAAGATAAAAAGGTGGTCAACTACCTTGTCCAAAAAGTATCGATCATGAGTCACTACAATCAAGCATCCAGGGAAGCTCAATAAATATTCCTCTAGGATGTTCAATGTAAGAATGTCTAAATCATTCGTTGGCTCATCTAAGATTAGGAAGTTGGGGTTTTCCATCAATACTGTGAGTAGATACAGTCTTCGCTTCTCACCTCCACTTAATTGAGAGACGTACACTTGCTGCTGCGATCTAGGAAAGAGAAAGGTTTCTAGCAGTGACTCAGCGGTTAGCTTTTTGCCCTTATCTAGAGGTATATACTCAGCAATATCTCTGATGACATCTAAGACTCGCTTATCTTCAGGGAGGTTGAGTCCATCTTGAGTGTAATAGCCAAACTTGATTGTATCACCAATGACAATCTTTCCTCCATCTGGTCTAATTTGCTTTGTGATAAGATTGAGAAATGTGGACTTACCAACTCCATTATTTCCAACGATACCAACCTTCTCTCCCTTGCTAAATTTATATGTAAAATTTTCTACAATCTTGAGGTCGCCAAATGATTTTTGAAGGGCATGAGCCTCAATAATTTTAGATCCCAATCGACTAGATTCTAGTGAAATACTGAATGTATCACTTTGGCGTCGATTCAATGCTTCTTTTTTGATATCATCAAAGGAACCTACTCTTGATTTAGCCTTTGTGGTTCTTGCTTTCGGCATCCTTCTGACCCACTCCAATTCTTTTTTATAGAGCTTTTTTGCCTTCTCGTGCCTTACTTGTTCAGTTTGTTGCCTGATCTCTTTATTCGCTAAGTATTCACTATAGTTTCCCTTGTGGCGAAAGATAGCTCCATCTTCAAGTTCGATAATATCAGTACAGACTCTTTCGAGAAAATAACGATCGTGAGTCACCATAAAGAGTGTCAGCGACTTAGTCTGCAAGTAATCTTCTAACCACTCAATCATGTCAAGATCTAGATGATTGGTTGGCTCATCGAGGATGATAAATCCTGGACTCTCTATGATCATTTTTGCAAGAGCGACTCTCTTCTGTTGTCCTCCAGATAGAGTACCCATCTCACGGTCAAAGTCTTTAATATTGAATTTATCAAGGATTTCTTTGATGTGTGATTCGAAGTTCCAAGCCTTGAGATCGTCAAGGACCAAACTTGTCTTCTTGATTTGCTCTTCATCGCTACTTTCAATCGCTTTTTCGTACTCGTAAACTGCCTTGATCTTTTGATTTTCACTCTTGTAAATGACATCCTCTACTGTATCAGTTGGGTGAAATTCTGGGACCTGCCTTAAGTAGTAAGAAGTAACCTTATCTGATACTTCTATCTGAACTTGTTCCCCGTCGAGTGTTTCTTCTCCCGCAATAATTTTTAGTAAAGTCGTTTTACCACTCCCGTTTTTAGCGACCAATGCGATCTTATCTCCTTTGGAGATTGTGATATCGATTCCGTCTAAGAGTAGCTTCTCCCCAAATCGCTTACTTCCGTTAACTATTTTTAGTAATTGCATTGCGGTGTCGAAGGTAGTGAATCGACAAATACTATTATCTCAAAATCAAAGTCTTATTGCTTTTAAAGTGTTTCTGCTAATGCCATAGTCCCGACACTGAATCGTACAGTTGGTTCATAACGTTGGATCGCCTTGGCACAGACTTCAATAGTAGCCCCTGTAGTGAGGACATCATCTACTAACATGACATGTTTGTTGTGAAGGAAGGGTTGACCTTTGACTTTGATACTTGAAGCGATACTAGTGACCCTATCTTTCCTTGTTTTGTGAGTTTGTGTTTCAGTATGCTTTGTCTTTTGAAGGGCTTGCAAAATTGGCTTTTTTAGAACACTACTAATCGCTTGGGCAAAGATCAAACTTTGATTGTATCCCCGCTTATACATCCTCTTAGAGTGAAGAGGTACGGGAACGATAAGGTCAGGATTATCTAATCGAGTGGACTCTAACCAGAGTTTGCCAAGAGCTTTTCCAAAGACTTCACCAACCTTTCTATTTCTGCGATATTTGAGATCATGAATAGCTGATTGGATACGTCCACTCTTGTAAAAGTAATAAAGCGCTGAAGCACCAACTAATTCTACTCTCCCAGCTAATCGATATTCCATATCGTTGTCAGCGGTATTGAAGAGTTCTGTTTCAGGTAAGTCCATTAGACAGGATATGCAAAATACATTTTCGGCAATGGGGCTTGAATTCCCACATCCAATACAATTAGATGGGTAAAATAGATAAAGTAAAGAATCTTTAATCTCTGATAAAATCGGTCTCATTATACTTTGAATAGCGTTTGGTTCTATTCAAAGTTCTATGAATGAGAGTTTCAAAATATGAGAATCAAGAAAATATATTCTCATTATTTGAGAATATAAGTACTGATGTACCCTAGAACAGTATGAACTAATTCAATTATCTAAGTTTGAAATTTAGATTCAAGACATGAAGCTTTACGGCCTTAAAAACATTAAAACAGACTGCTAATCCTTCAAGATTTTCTCCGTCAATAATACGTCGTCGTTTTGAATAATTCTCACCCAATAGATACCAGGGATTAATTGACTTAAAGGTAACTGAACAAAATTTTGATCAAAGAGCATCGTGCCTCTTGTCACAACTTGCCCTCTGACATTGAAGACTTCTATTTGAGTCGTCATGGTTGTATTGTATCGAATCTCTAACATGTCAGAAAATGGATTGGCAAATATCTTTGTCTCTAGATATAAGTCAAAACCACTGCAATCTTCATCTATTCCATTGTCAGCAATATCAACACTATTAGGATTGATTGTGGCATTATTATCATTGCAATCATCGCTATTACTCACAAATCCAATTGGCGGTGTTGTGATACAAGTATCTATAGTCGTTTCAGAATCACCAAATCCATCTGTATCAAAATCTAGGTAGTAAGTAAAGAATTCCAGACCTTCATTGATTTGTCCATCACAATTGTTATCGATTGCATCGCAAATTTCCACTTCCATTGGGTTCACCTCGCCATTCAAATCATCACAGTCTGTTGCGTCTATCACAAATCCTGGAGGTGGAATGACTATACAGGTATCTACTGCTACAGCAACATCACCAAAGCCATCTCCATCACTGTCTTCAAAGTAAGTGAATACAACTAATCCTGCATTGAGGGCACCATCACAATTATTATCTATCTCATCACAAAGCTCTGCAGCACCAGGGCTAATGTCAGCATTGGTATCATCACAATCTGAATCATTAGTAACAAAGCCTAGTGGTGGAGTACTTTGACAAGTCACCTCAGTAACACTAAAGTCACCAAATCCATCTAAGTCAGCATCAGCATAATAGGTATTGAGTGGTAATCCATCATCGATTAAGCCATTGCAATCATTATCCAATCCATTACAAACTTCTGGACTTCCAGGATTGATCTCTGGATTAGTATCATCGCAGTCCACGTCGGATAAGAAACCATCTTCATCTTCATCTATCAAGAAGAGACTCTTTGCCTTTTCCATTGCTTGGGCAGCGATTTGGATTCCCATTCTACGACCCGGAATATCATCGATTGGTGGATGTATCCCACCCCAGATTCTGGAGAGACTTGTTTGATCAGAAGCATCTCTATAGGTTGCCCATTGGAGTTCAAACGATTGAGAAGGACCTTGCTCGAAGACAAGAAAGTCATTCATCTCGATTTCAAAAACTCCCATTCCTCCCGGGAAATATTCATCTCCAGTAAACGCTGTCAATACTTCTGCCGCTGCTCTAGAAAATGTTGAATGCCCTGAAACATAACCTGCAAAATTTGGAGTTACGAATGTAGGTCTTTGATATGGCCACCATTCTCCAGCTCTGATCCAACCAACTCCAGCAACATCAGTTCCTGGATTTGTAATAAAGTCAGGTCCTTGCCATGAATAGAGTTTGATGTCATTGATAAACTCTCCATTGGTACCTGCAAGAGGATCCCCCACTTCAATCAACTCCACAAATCCTTCTTCTAATTTGATACCTGCTACATGATAGTTAGGAAGACTAGGGTCACTACTTTGTCCTTTATCAGCCAAAAATCTAATAGCAGAAACAGGCCTAATGTAATCATAATAACCCTTCAGGGACCAAGTATTAATTGCAGCATCATGCATCGCACCTGCTAATGTAAAGTAGGATTTGATATCCCACTCTAACTCAGAAAGCTCGGGACCGTTACCCTCAAATTTTCGGACAAGTTCAGGATGATTATTGACTTCGTTAAGTATTGTAAACCAGTGACCTGGAGGTGTTTCTGAATCTGGTCCATCTGCCCAAAACTCAGCTAATACTCTTGTATAATCACCTCTAAGCACCGGATTTGGTGCATAGGGTTGTCCAGTTTTTGGATTGACAGCTCTCCCAGTTCCAGGATCACCTCCATCTGGTAAATTGTAAAACTCTTTATATTCTTCAAAAGATGTTGGGAGATCTTCAACTGCAATATTACCACTGGTTCCAGGAGAAATATCCCACATCACACCATCGGAAGGATCAAGGTGTGATGACCATTTAGAAACTAAACTGAATCCCCACTCATACTCATCTGTAGTACCTAGACCAGCCACAGTATCTATCAGCATTGGAAATCCTGGGTCAATGTAAATTTGATAGTTATTGCCTCCTTGTGTCAATGTTGTAGGATCTGTCAGTGCAAATGGAGTTACATTTCCCCATTCTGGACTTAAGAATGGAGGTGTATCTCCTGGAATTATATTTCCACTTTGATCAATATTGACTTCTAAGGTCAATGGCTGCCACCGATTAGGGTTATCTAAATTTGGATTTCCGTACTCAATAGGAAGCAAAGGGTTATTCACCGGTGTGTAGTAGGCGTTACTATAATTAAAAGCCTCTCTAGCACCATCCTGCAATCCGTACTGTTGATATTGTCTGAAGATATAATTACCTAATTGTGCTGCATCTCCTGTCGAGTAGTCAATACCAAAGTTGAAGATATCTCTCCCTTTTGATGTCATGTAATTATCAATCCGATTAGCATTAAGAAACCATCCTGGTGAGTTAGCAAACCTCCATCTTAATAATCGATATGCTGCAAAATCTAAGGCCTCGAGCATTGCTTCTTCTGGATCACCAATTGGCGTAAAACCATCAAATTGACTGGTATACCCTCCAACAGTTTTTCCTAGTAAGTAAGTCTCTGAACCATTAAATATTGCCCATGCATCATACATCGCCGATGAAGTATGGTGAAGATTTCTCGCATGTACGGTAGGTCGTGCTAGATCTTCTCTAATAGATTGGAGCAAGAGTTCTATCCAATCGTGAGCTGGAGATTGTGCTTTTGTATCCTGAATAAATATTGATAAACTCAATAACGTAAATAGCACCGTTGTGATAATATTCTTCATAGGGCAGGTTGAAAAATGTAATAGATAAGACAAAGTTAAAGAATTCAACTACATAATTTGGAATTTGAGCAAAAGAAGTCCTTCAAGCTCTTGGCACTATGAAATATCGGTTAGACTATTGCTGCTATGAGATGCTCAAAGTTGAGTGATTCTTGTTCACCAGTGAGCATCTTTTTAAGCATATATTGCTTATTGACCCTTTCATTTTCGCCTATGATGATAACGTAAGGAACTGCCCTGGCGTTGGCATACTTCATCATTTTTTTCATTTTGGCTGGACCGGGATAGACATCGGTCGATACATTCCTCTCTCTCAACTCTCTCGCAAGATCCATGCAAACGTCAATCGACTCAGCATCCATCGGTAGGATCAAGGCTGAAAGTGTATTAGAGACCTCTTTTGGAAATCTTTCCAAAGTCTCCATGATATCATAAATTCTCTCGGCACCAAAACTGATACCAACGCCAGACATATCTGGCAATCCAAACAAACTGGTCAAGTCAGCATATCGACCACCCGCTGCGATGCTCCCCATCGATGTCTCAGTAGATTCTACTTCGAATATCGTACCTGTATAGTAGCTCAACCCTCTTGCAAGAGTTGGATCAAGGATGACAGTATTCTTTAAGTTGGTATGAGAGAGATAAGACTTGACTCTGTTCACTTCTTCGAAGCCTAACTTCCCTGCATCAGTTGTACACACTTTTTCTTCGAAGACTGCTGGATCTGATTCCTGGATGAGTTCAAGAATCTTGACTCCTGAATCATGTGGTATACCTCTATAATCTAACTCTTGCAGGACTCCTTGTTCGCCAATCTTATCGAGCTTATCGAGTGTAGTGGTCATCTCTACAAAATTGTCTTCAATATTGGCATATTGGGCTACACCTAACAAGATCTGTCGGTGATTATATCTAATCTTAACATCCAATCCCAATTCTGCAAACACTGTATCGAATATCTGAATAAACTCTGATTCAAAGATCAAAGATTCTGACCCGATCACATCTGCATCACACTGATAAAACTCCTGATATCTTCCTTTCTGTGGACGATCCGCCCTCCACACCGGTTGTATCTGATATCTTTTAAATGGAAACTGAAGATCATTACGGTGCATTGCAACAAATCTTGCAAATGGCACTGTCAAATCATACCTCAGTCCTCTCTTGGAGATACTCGTTACTATCTGATCAGAGTTACGATCAGTCAATGCTCCATCATCAGCCTTGGCTAAGAAGTCACCATTATTGAGAACCTTGAAAAGAAGTTTATCTCCTTCTTCCCCATATTTACCCATGAGTGATGATAAGCTCTCCATCGCTGGTGTTTCAATTGGTGCATAGCCATAACTTGTAAACACTTTTCTAATTACAGAAAAGATATGGTCTCTTTTTAAAACTTGGTGTGGAGCAAAGTCTCTGGTACCTTTTGGTAGTGTTGGCTTCATTGAATGACAGTTTCTCGTTTATTTGGCTATTTCGCAGCCGCAAATTGATTGAGAAATCTGACATCATTTTCAAATAAGAGTCTGATGTC
>Ga0114957_1003169_pt1 | contig 15021 bp, 11 predicted proteins | sample BantaG_FD_87175 | JGI IMG/M metagenome (GOLD analysis project Ga0114957, IMG submission 87175) | Marine algal microbial communities from Bantry Bay, Ireland - BantryBay_4 metaG | ecosystem: Host-associated > Algae > Red algae > Unclassified | place: Bantry Bay, Ireland | collected 2014-11-21 | reverse complement strand
TACGACCAGTGAAAGCCAAACGATGAAAATTTATAGGAAAGCCGTATGCGGGAAAACCGCACGTACGGTTTGACGAGGGGGCTACACAGATTCTATTTTGAATCTGTGTACTCTACTCTACTGAAAGCCAGCTTAGGTAAGGTTTTTTTAGGTGGTCTCCCGCCTCAGTAGTCGGACAGGCGCCAGCGTCAGATTTGAGTGTTAGAGATGTTTTATATTTGTCTCATGATTGAAATTATTAATGACCTTACTTCTGGATTCACACCTATTTTAGATAAAGCCATTGTGGGAAAAGACTACTGCCCTGTAGATATGTCATCAGCAAATACTGAATTAAATTTAGAAATGCTTTCAAATCCTTCGGATCATCATCAATATTTGCAAAAGTACTTAAATCAGAATAATGCCAAGGTAGCGTACGGAGGATATCTAGAGCAGCGTGCATTATACGATCGATCGAACCATTTTCAAGGAACGGACGATCTAGATAAAAGAAATATTCACCTGGGAATAGATCTTTGGTGTGAGGCTGGGACAACGGTACATGCTCCATTAAGTGGCGTAATACATAGTTTTCAAAATAACAAAAACTTTGGTGACTATGGACCGACTATAATTTTGCAACATCAAGTAAAGAGTTTTTCTACTCATACGCTGTACGGGCATTTGAGTTTGGAGTCACTAGAAGGAAAAGTTGTGGGCCAATCCATAATGGCAGGAGAGGCTATTGGGACCTTGGGTGTACCTGAAGTAAATGGGGATTATGCGCCTCATCTACATTTCCAAATTGTGATAAATATGCAAAATAAAAGAGGCGACTATCCTGGCGTCAGCAGTAAAAGTATGCTCGATTTTTATCAAAAGAATTGTCCGGATCCGAATTTAATACTAAAGATTATCTGAGATAACTAGATGTAAACTTATCTTTAACTTAGCTAACAAACTTTTCGATGAAAAACTATCTCAAATGGATTATGCTATTTCTCTATCTCGTCGCGATAGGGGCTGTAGTCAATTATTATACTGCCAAGTATGAAGAGGAGAAGAAAGAGAAACTGATGAATCAGCCTACAGAAGACGATCCGAAGATTGATTCTTTGACTGCGGAGCCGATACTGGAAGATTCATTGATGCGTCAAAATTTCGATCAAACTAAGAAACGTATAGAAGGTGGGTATTGACTTATGGGTACCTCTATTAACCTCTGAATTGAGATAAAATAATATTTAATATTGATAGACAGCCTGTCTCGTTATCCACGGGAAGGCTAGACTGAGGGGATTTAGCATTTGCTAAATGACTGAGGGATAACGATGTATATCAATATTAAATATGGAGAAATTCTTTAAGAATTTTGCATTTATCCAATGGTCGGGGTTGATAGAGGTGCCCTTATAAGTAAGTAGTCTAATATGTTAAATCCCAATCATCAAAGGTGATTATTCCTTACCTTTAGGAATAATTATAATTCAACAATCACATAATTTCATGAGTTTATCCAAATCAATTTTATTTTTATTTCTTTTCCTATTTTTATTGTCTTGCTCGCTAACAGGACAGATTTTAAATTTTGAATATAGGGAGTTAGGACCAGAATTTAATTTTTTCTCCTTAGACGAAGAAAGAATTGAGGTAGTCGATTTCAACTTAAACGGATTTAATGATGTTTTTTATCCAGATACTGAATCAATGAATTTTTTGGAGAATCTAGGATCATTGCAATTTGACTATTTCGAATTGATGGGCATCGGATTTAATTCTATGTACGAGGTTATTGATATAGATGGTGACGGATTTAAGGATATAGTTTATTGGGATTTTAATGATTATGTACTTGTGAAAAACAACCAAGGAATATTGGACTTTTCTAATGAGACAGCTTTTATAGAACCAGAGCAAAGCGGCTCTATATTTTATTTTATTGATATTGACAATGATTCTGACCCTGACCTAGTTTATCTATCAGATTTTTCAAGCATAATAAAAGTAGTTTTTAATGATAATGGCGTATTTGGAAACGAAAGAATCCTTTTGGATTATGGAGTATCAAATATATCCAATTATTGGATTTATGATATTGATTTAGATAATGACCTTGATTTTATTGTACTCAATGAAAATATAGATTTAGATATTTTAATCAATAATGGTTCAGGTGGTTTCGAAGCAAAATCGTTGACATCTAGTTTAAATTTTGTTTCTCCAACTGTTTTTGTACAAGATATAAATGGAGATGAATTTCTCGATTTTCTCATTCTAGACAGCAGCACATCTGGGAATTCTCCTGCTTTTACATGGATTGAACAATTAGCAAATTGTGAGTTTGGAGAAACTAAAGTAATAGATTATCATATAGAACATCCTCATATTGATTTTGGAGACCTTGATCAAGATGGAGACCTTGATATTGTTGCGTCATCATTGAACGCAGCTGCATTTGTAGAATCAGAAATAATTTGGATGAAGAATGATGGAATTGGGAATTTTGATATTGAAGTCCTTTTTGCTGAAGATATTGATTTTACTGAAACAGAAATTTCTGATATAGATAATGACGGTGACTTAGATATTGTGACCATTCTGAAAGAACAAGATGGAAGTGCTCAGTTAATAATGATAGAGAATCAAATAGAAACAACTTCAATTAGAGGAGTTGTATTTTTTGATGAAAACTCAAATGGAATACGAGATGCTATTGAAAGAGGTTTAGAAAGTTTTCATGTGATTCTAGAGCCAGACATGATAAGATATCAACTTAATGAAAGTGATGGTTATATTATCTTCGTGGAGGATGGTACTTATACTTTGTCACCAGAAGTACCTTCCATTTGGAAATTAACAACCGACTCTGCCTCTTATACAGTGAACATAGATGGGAATAGCCAATCAAATTTAGACTTCGGATTTATACCAACCCAACAATTATTTTCTGGTCAAATGCACGCTGTCTCTGGAATCACCAGATGTAACCGAGAAACAAAGTTTGATTTTATTTTTCAAAATACGGGGACGACAATTATTACTGAAGGCGTAGTCTTTGCCTTTCTAGATGATCTAGTTTCAATAGGCACTGAAATAGATCCGATTGATACTATTGGTGTGACAGGAGAGTTGGGCTGGAAGTTTGAAAATCTATACCCAGGACAAACTGTGAAGAAGTCTATATTGCTCAATATACCTGGTATAGGAGGTGATGTTGAACCAGGTACGCTCATTAAAATTTTCTCAGCGACAGAGGCGAAAGACACCCAAGGCTTCGTGAACTTCTTCAAGAATAATTTTGAATCCGAAATTCTCTGTGCTTATGATCCAAATGATAAGCTGATCAATCCAGACAGAGAGGGTGATGAGAACTATACCCAATTTAAAGATACGATGATCTATACAGTGCGCTTTCAGAATACTGGAAACGATACAGCCTTTACGGTGGTGATTCGAGATACTTTGGATCAGAACTTAGATGTGTCTACATTCAATATACTGGGATCTAGTCATAGAGAAGTATTGAAAACGGAGATATTGGATGATCAATTTATCAGCTTCTCCTTCGAAGATATTCTACTTCCAGATAGTACAGTAGACTTTGTAGGTAGTCAAGGCTATGTGAGTTATAGCATAGAGCCCAAGGATGGTATTGCAGAGAATACGATCATAGAAAATACAGCTTCTATATATTTTGATTTCAATCCACCGATCGTGACAAATACCACACAGAATACGATGGTGGAATGTTTGCCAATTACACCAATAGATGTCAGTGTGATCATTGGAGCGGGTGAAACCTATACACTTCCTGATGGTGCCGTAGTAGATGAATCAGGCGTATATACCACACAAGTTTTAGATGAGGATAATTGTCCAACCGAAACGACCTTAACCACAGTAGAAGTCTTGACCAGTAACAAAGACTTATCTTGGAATCAGTATGTAAACCTTAGCCCAAATCCGACAGAAGAATACTTCAATTTAGATATAGAAACTAATACTGCCATCGATCACGAACTTGTTATTTTCAATATTTTGGGAGAGGAGGTTTTGAGGCAAAAAGTAAATCTAAAGTCCAGCTGCATGGGTGTACAGCAATTAACCTCGGGTACTTATATGTTGCAGTTGACCAATGTGGATAAGGAAGTGGTGGCTGTTAAGAAGTTGGTTGTGTTGTAGCTTAGATTTTGATAAATTATCCGGTTTTAATAGAGAAATAGGCAATTTGATTTTGTAACTTAGACTTTCCAATCTAACTTATAATAATTCATGCAGCAAACATTTAGTGTCTACAGCCGTCTCCATTTTCAGTATATTATACTGATTATTTTCTTTTTCTTCTCCACTACTATAAAAGCACAAACCAAATTAAAGTGGGGCGAGATTCCAGAAGCGCAATTAGCGATGGAACAATGTTCTTTTGAAGAAGATGCGAAGGCCTTGATACTTGCTGATATTGGGAGTGTAAATATTGAGAATAATTATAGCGGTGGATTAAATGTGAAATTGAAGCGACATAAGAGAATTAAGATATTTGATAAATCTGCAAGTGATCAAGGAGATATTAAGCTTAGGTATTATCATAAATATACTATCAATAATCTCAAAGCTCAAGTTGTCGCTAAAGATGGAAGGGTTACTGAATTGAGTAAAAAACAGATATTCGACGAAAAAGTCAATAGATATTATAAGTCGAAAAATTTCGCCCTACCTAACGTGCAGCCAGGAAGTGTATTGGAAATTAAATACACTATGGATTCTCCATACATTAGTGAATTGTTTGAGTGGTATTTTCAGGAGAAGATACCTGTCATGCATTCCGAACTCTCAGTTGAAATTCCAGCAGAATTTGAATATATTTTTTTGTTTCAGGGTGCAGAAAGTCCAAAGCAAACGGACAGTAGTAAGAGGACATATTTTACTATGAATGAGGTTCCTTCTTTGCAAGAAGAAGCTTTTATTACATCTATGGACAATTATCGTAATCGAATAAGATTTCAACTAGTTAAATACACACCTTCGGCAAACTCTCAGGCACTTGGATCCCAAACAGCATTTTCCTCGACCACAATGTCTGATTGGGAAGAACTAAGCGAGCAACTTATTGAAAATCAGAATTTTGGGAATAAATTGAGAGTAAAAAGAAAAAAAATCAACGACAACTATTTATCGTCTGTACAAGGGGTAGAGCAAATGAACGACTTAGAAAAAGCAAAATCAATATATAAATTTGTTCAATCAAAAATGACATGGAATGGATTCATAGGCATTTACACTGACAATAAACTAGATAAAGTGCTTGATTCTGGTTCTGGAATGGTGCAAGAAATTAATATGATTTTAACAATTTTGCTAAATGCAAATGGGATAGAATCTAATATGGTTATTATGCCTGCTCGAACGTCTGGAAAGCCCCTGGAGACGATTCCATTTGTAGACCAATTTGATTATGCAATAAGTAGCGCAAAAATAGGTGAAGATTTGATTTTTATAGATGCTTCAGGTGATATGAATCCAATGGGAATAATGCCAGTCAGAGCACTCACTTCTAGAGGTTTTATGATAAGTAAGAAAGAAGGGAAGTGGGTTGATATTCCGATTATACAAGATAAAGAAGTAACCTATTTTAAGGGAGCTATAGATACAGATGGTTCTGTGATTGGCACTTGGTCTAAAAGATTGAATGCTTATTCTAGCGCTGAGGCAAAGAAGAAGTATAGTTTGAGAGGTGAAGAATATGTTATTACTAATTTGAAGGATAAGTTTTCTGATTTAGATATTACCAACACTAAGTTGGAAGGTCTAATGGCAGAAACAATGGATGTTAAATATTCAGTAGATATAAGTATACCAGGAGCTTGCACAGTGGCGAACGATTATCTATATCTAAAACCAGTCATGCACACCTCGTTTGATGAAAACCCTTTCAAGATGGAGGAGCGAAAATATCCTATTGATATGCCTTACCCCTTTGTAGAACAATTTATCTTGGCTTTAGAAATTCCGGATGGCTTGAAAGTAGAGGAGATTCCTGAAGAAGTAAATTTCGTTTTGCCAAATCGGGATGGAAGTTTTACTTATTCTGCGAAAGTGATTGGTGACAACATAATGATTGATTCTAAATTGAATTTTAAAAGAAGATCATATAATCCAGAAGAATATCAAGGAGTTAAGGAGCTTTTTGAAAAAGTGATAAGTAAGCACAACGAGCAAATTGTGTTCAAAATGAAGTAAGAAATGAAACAGAGATTACTTGTCTTTTATTACGTTTTTATACTATTACCTCTTGGGGTATCTGCTGAAAGTTTTCCAGCTCTCTTTAACAATAATGTATGCACCATCAATAGTGAGCAAATCAACGTTGAAATTAAATCATTGTACGATGTTACCTATTCAGTGGAGAAGGAGATGACGTTTTACAATAAACATAAAAGTTTACAAAGCTTTGCTGTCGGCTATGATCAAACATCAAAATTGAAATCTGCAAATATTGATTTTTATGATGATTCTGAAAAAAAAAAAAATCTATTTCTAAAAAAGATATGCAGGATATGTCAGCCGTTTCAGGATTTTCTATATATGATGATTCTAGAGTACTATATGCTGATTTAGAAATGGCGACCTATCCTTATTCTGTCAAAATATCATACGAAAAGCATTTAAAGGAACTCACAACAATTCCTTCATGGAGCCCCCAAAAATTTAATTCACATGTAGTATATGCATCCTATATAATAGAGCACCCATCTGAATTTTCTATCCATCATAAAACTATAAATGCTGATTTTATATATAAAGAGGTTGTTGATGAAATCCAAATAAAAAAACAATGGCAACTAAAGGATTTACATCCTATTGATAAGGAGCGATACATGCCTAATTCGGTAGAAATATTACCTCTATTATTTTGCGTGCCAGAAGAATTTACTTTAGGTGGTTATGAAGGAAGTTATGAAAGTTGGGAAGACTATAGCCATTTTATGTGGAAGCTAAATAAAGATAGAGATGTGTTGAGTGAGTCAGAGAAAAAAGTGGTAGACGATATATGTCAAGGCTTAGAATCAGATCGAGGAAAAATAGATGCCTTATATCAATACATGCAAAATGAAACGCGCTATGTAAGTGTACAGCTCGGAGTGGGAGGTTGGCAGGCATTTGATGCAAATTATGTAGAGAAAAATAAATTTGGAGATTGCAAAGCGCTAAGTAATTTTATGAAAGCAATGCTGAAACATGTGGGTATCCAATCCAATATGATTGTTATAGGTTCTGGCAGAAATTATTTTCCTCTAGAACAAGACTTAGTAGTCCCCTATATGAATCATATGATTTTGTATGTGCCAGAAGAAGAATTGTGGTTGGAGTGTACTAGTAGTTACGGGCCCTCTAATTATGTTGGAACTAGTATCGAAGATAGAAATTGCTTATTGGTAGAGGATCAGAACGGAGGTTTGATAAAGACTCCTAAGTCACCAGAATCGGTTTGTATTAGAGTGCAACAAATAAAATTGCACGAAGATGGCTCAGCAAATTGTAATATCCAATTGAACGAATCAGGTACCTACCAAGAATCACTGAGATATTTCTTTAAAACTAAAAGTAAATCTGAACTCAAGGAGATGTTTTATGAGGAGTTTGAAATTAAGAATTTTGAAATTTTAGATTTCGATTATTCTGTCTCTAAAAACGAGCCAGTCACAGTAAGAAGTTTTGATCTTTCTGTAAGTGGTTATGCTGCAAAAACGGGTAAGCGTTATTTTGTTCCTGTTTCCTTGTTAGAACATGATTATTATTTATTGACCGCTACAGAACGGACTCTTGATCTACATTTTAGAACTGCGGTACATGAGATGGATACGATAACTATAGAAGTACCCGAGTCTTTGGTAGTGGAGAGTATGCCCAATCCACATTATGAGCTAGATACACCCTATGGCAAGTATACAATAGATATTGAGTCTGTGAAAAACCAATTCACCATCTTTCGTGAACTAGAGATTTATAAAGGAAAGTATCCCGCTTCTAAATATCAAGAAGTCAAAGATTTTATGAAGCAGATACGGAAACTGGATAATGCTAAATTGGTGCTCAAAACTCTTTAGTAGTATTGTTTTTATATGAGCATCTTTTAGATGGTATTAATCACAAGTGCGACGCATCGAAGATGCCAAAGCAAGTCGACCAGCGGGAGCAGGACAAGCGGTAGAAGCGATATACATGTGGAAATTTCACAAAAATCCATTTGTTGAATGTAGAGAAAACGGCATGCCTTTTCTCTCCCAAAACATACAATAAACCTAATCACAACGATACCACCCACATGTATACAGTGTATGACGCAGTCACGTCCCGAGAGAAGCGAAGCGGAACCGAGGGATCGTGATGGCCCCAAATCCTCATTAAAATCTTTACTAACCTAGATACATGGCAATGCCTGCATATCCCGTATCTTTGCGGCATGAAAGTACACATCATCACCATCGGCGACGAGCTCCTCATCGGACAAATCATCAATACCAATGTCGCTTGGATGGGAGAGCACATCACGCTCCATGGCGGAGAAGTCATTGGCAATAGTACGGTAGGAGATACGCGAGAAGGGATTGAGCGCTATTTGAGATTGGCCATGGAAGAGGCGGATGTAGTGTTGCTATCGGGTGGACTAGGGCCGACGAAAGATGACATCACTAAGAATGTGTTGGCAGATTATTTTGGAAGTGAGATGTACTTTCACGAAGATTCTTATGAACGACTGTGCAAAATGTTTGAGCGATTTGGAAGAACGCCGCTGCCCTCGCACAAGGATCAATGCTATATGCCAAAGTCGGCAAGGATACTGACCAATAAGCGAGGGACGGCACCTGGGATGTGGTTTGAGCAAGATGGAAAAGTAGTGGTCTCTATGCCTGGTGTGCCTTACGAAATGAAATACCTCATGGAGCATGAAGTGATACCAGCCTTGCTCAAGCAATTTACCATCCTTCCGAGTGTGTATAAGACTATCCAAACTGCAGGTACTGGTGAATCAGTTATAGCGGATCGTATAGCTCTAGTAACAGATAACTTACCTAATAATTATAAGGTGGCATTTTTGCCGAATCTAGGAATGGTGCGAGTTCGACTTGGGGCTTATGGTGAGAATATCGATGCGCTTAAAAGTGACCTAGACAAAAGGGTCGCGGAAGTCGTTGCGCTGATACCAGAATTGGTATTTGGATACGATGTCCAAAGCTTGGAGAGTGTATTGGGGGATGTGTTGAGAGAAAAGGGGCTGAAGCTCGCTACGGCAGAGAGTTGTACGGGTGGATACCTAGGGCACCGCATCACGAGTGTGGCAGGATCTTCTGCATATTATATGGGCGGGGTCGTGGCATATGCGAATGAGGTCAAAATAGATAAATTAGGTGTGGCAGCATCGGACATCGAAAAAAACGGAGCCGTCAGCGAAGCAGTAGTCATCGCTATGGCTAAAGGAGCGATATCTCGCTTCCAGACTGATGTCGGGATAGGAATCTCGGGTATAGCTGGACCAGGCGGTGGGACAGAGGATAAGCCTGTGGGAACCATCTGGTTAGCTATCGCAAATGATAAAAATGCCGTTTCTTACAAACTTCAGTTGGGTAAAGACCGTTTAAAAAACATAGAATATACGGGCAATTATGCCCTGAATAAGCTTAGGGGCTTTGTTTTGGACAACTATTGAGTCCAGTTTGCCTAAAATACCATCTAAGCTTAGTATTTTTGTTCTTTCATAAGAGTTGCGTAATAGTATATCTTACACTATCTAAATATTATTTGAATATGGCTTTGGTTGAATTGGTAATGCCTAAAATGGGGGAATCTATTGTAGAGGCAACTATACTCAAATGGGTAAAAAATGTCGGCGATGCTGTCGAAGCAGATGAGACAATCCTTGAAATAGCTACTGATAAGGTGGATTCTGAAGTGCCATCTCCATCAGAAGGTGTGATCACAGAGATTCGATTTCAAGAAGATGATGTAGTTGAGGTAGGTAAGGTGCTTGCTATCATCAGCACGGATGGTCAAGTGCCTGCAGATTCAACTACTCCTATTTCCCAACCTGAGGCTCCAACAAATAACAACGGGCATGCGACTGAAAAAGTAAATGTAGCACCACCACCACCACCTATCGCAACGCCTATGGTGAATCGACCTGCACCTCAACCTGTATTAGCAGGTACTGGGACGGATAGATTTTATTCGCCACTTGTAAAGAATATAGCACAGAAAGAAAATATCTCTCACCAAGAATTGGAAACTATTCCAGGTACTGGTCTTAATGGGAGAGTGACTAAGAAAGATATACTCGGATATGTGTCACATCGTGGCGCTAACGGTAGTAATGGAGCGCAGACTTCTACTCCAGTAGTTCAGCAAGTAGCAACGACCAATCAGGTCAGTACACAAGTGCAAGCACCTGCTCCTCAAAAGGAAGATAAGAAAACTAATACCGCTCCAATCGCTGAAGGAAATGTGGAGATTATCGAAATGGATAGAATGCGAAAATTGATCGCCAAGCATATGGTGAACAGTAAGCATACTTCTCCCCACGTGACTTCATTTGTCGAAGCGGATGTAACCAATATCGTAAACTGGAGAAATAGTATCAAAGGAGAATTTCAAAAGAAGCATAATGAAAAAATCACCTTCACACCTATCTTTATGGAGGCGGTGGTGAAAGCGATTGCAGATTATCCAATGGTAAATGTATCTGTATCTGGCGACCATATCATTGTGAAAAAGGATATTAACATAGGTATGGCTACAGCTTTGCCAAGCGGCAACCTAATCGTACCCGTCATCAAGCATGCAGATAGAATGAACTTGATGGGTTTAACTAAGAGTGTGAATGAACTGGCCGCCAATGCACGTAATAACAAACTAAGCCCCGAACAAATACAGGGAGGAACTTTTACTTTGACCAATGTAGGTACATTTGGTAATGTAATGGGTACACCTATTATCAATCAACCACAGGTAGCGATCCTCGCAGTAGGTGCTATTCGTAAAAAACCTGCGGTCTTAGAAACAGAGCATGGGGATGTAATTGCTGTAAGGCAAATGATGTTTTTATCTCTATCTTATGATCACAGAGTGGTGGATGGATTTTTGGGAGGATCATTCCTGAAGAGGGTAGCGGACTACCTAGAGGGCTTTGATAATACAAGAGAAATTTAATAAAATTTGAACAAGTTTATTCGCGCTGGTTTCATTGTCTCGATTGCTATGTTAGCATTTCAGGTATCTATCTCTGCACAAGATCTTGGTAAGCTAAAGAAACAGGCTGATGTGTACTATAAGAAGCAGGCTTACAAAAAAGCCTTGTACTACTACACCCAATTCGCAAATCGTAAGGCGCTAGACAGAGAATCTAGATTCAAAATGGCTGTCGCTAGTTTTGAGTCCAACGACCTAAGTCAAGCGCAAAAGATCTTTACTGATTTAACGCAAGAAAAAAGCTTCGATCCCAACGCCTATTTATATTTAGGCGAGTTAGCTCACGTTCAGCATGATTTCAATGCTGCTCAGCAATTATATAAACAGTATTTAGCATCGACTAAGGATGATGACAGCGCGAAATTAGAAGCGCGAAATCTAATCAGAAGTTGTAATGTAGGTCAGCGCCTTTTGCTTCTCCCTGAACAAGCATTGGTAGAAAATCTAGGTAGAGGCGTCAATACAACATACGATGATTTTGGTGCCATTCAAAGTCCGAATTATTCAGATAAAATTTATTTTTCTTCGGCACGTAAAAGTTCACGTGGTGGATTGAGAAATAAAAATGGACAACGCGATAATGAGTATGGAAAATATAATAGTGATCTGTTTTTTAGTAATAAAGACGGCGGATCTTGGACCACCCCTACTCCAATGGGTAACCAGCTGAATAGTCAGCAAAAAGATGTGATTTTAGGATTTAGCCAATCAGGTGGTGTCTCTTATTTATTCAGAGGGTCTAAGTATGATGATGGCAAGCTGCTGGTCGACACTTTTAGAGCCAATCAGGAGGAGGCTGTACCGCCGAGTATATTTGATACGCCTATCAAAATGGATATGGGCGATAGCAGACCTTACTTTTACAACGATAGTTTGGTATTATTTTCTAGTTATCGAAAAGGGGGCTACGGTGGTTATGACCTTTATGCTATGGTCAATAGCATGGACGGATGGTCTGCTCCATTCAATCTAGGTCCAGAGATCAATTCTGTTTTTGATGAACAGTTCCCTTACCTCGCAAAAGACGGCAGGTCTCTATATTTTAGTTCTAATAATTGTCGAGCATCCATAGGTGGATTTGACATTTTCGAAGCGCATTATAATCAGGATACAAAGATGTGGGGCACGGCAAAGAACATGGGACTACCCATTAACTCTGCTGGCGATGATACCCATTTTCAGATGACGGCAGATGGATCTAAGGCGTACCTCACATCGGATAGGAAGACAGGCTTAGGTGAACGTGATATCTATATTGCCTACTTCAAGCAGGTGCGAGGAGATCAAGTGCAAGCATCTTTTCCCATCACATTTATCCAGCTAGAAGATCAAGAAAAGCGTTTGGCTATTTCAGAGCAAATTATTTCTGGGACAGTCACTTCTGCAGGGGTAAGTTTTGCAGAAGAGGAACAAGTTGAGATTCCGCAGCAAGTCAATATTGAATCTATCTTTTATACCTCCGATCGTGATCTACTTTCCGCAGCAAATAAGAGAAAAATAGATGTTGTGTCAGAGCTGATGAAGTTGGACAACACGCTGACTGTGCGCATTGAGTGTCATACTTCCATTACGGGACCCTTGCCTTTTGATATGTATTTCAGTGTGAAGCGTGCCGAGAATATAGCGGAAGCACTCATGGCCGAAGGAATTCCTGCGCGTAAGATTCAGATCGAAGGATTTGGACCGCTTTATCCGATCGCACTCAATGAGATCAACGGTGTCGAAAATGAAGTTGGAAAACAGTTGAATAATCGTGTAGAATTTAAGATTCAAGGAAAAGGAGAGTTAGGTATTGAGGTGGATTATATGTTGCCTATAGTCAGCAAATTTCAAGCTGATCAGCGAGGGTCTCAACTAACAGAAAATCAAAATGGGCTGGTCTACAAGATTGATATTGCCAACACAACTCAGATGTTCGATGACGAGGTGCTTGACCAATTACCAGATCCAAAGGTAGGCAAGTTGATGACCGAAAATAAGTATACCTATAGTATTGGGAGCTTCCGGACTTACCAGACCGCTACAGAGTTTAAGAAAGAGTTAGTGAAGCTTAGTCTAATGGATACCAAGATTCAGCCATATATAGATGGCGAGAAAATGAAGAAAAACAAGAGCTTGCTATATTTAGAAAAGTATCCAGATTTGCAGTACTTTTTTGAGTCAGAATGATCTCAAATTTATTATTGAGTGGACTCATTATTCAATTCTCAATAATTTAAATCCTCGCATTTGTTTTTTCGCCGCTAAATAATCCTGCGTCCAGCCAAGAATGTATCCACCGCCACCAGCACCACATAATTTTAATTTGAACAAATCACCACTCAGACCTTTAAGCCAAAGGTCATGAAATACAGGTAAGATCATGGCTTTGAAATATTTAAATTGGAACATCGAAATATCGTGCATGTTGTCAAAAAGCGCGGTAGCATTTCCCTGCTTGAGGTTGATAATAGCCAGCTTTACATCGGGGACTAGGATATCTTGAAGATCTGACTTGTATCCCTCTTCTTCTTGCAGTCTTTCTTTAAATGCCTGTACGAGTGGAGCAGTAGATCTCGACTTGAGTGTATCAATCAGAAAGAAAGTCCCGACTCCTTTCCATTCTAAATCAGGCAAGAGTTGAATCTGCTTTTCCTCATCTATCAATACGGGTTTTTGATAGTAACTTACTAGCGGATCCAGTCCACTACTCTTACCGTGAAAATTGTCTTCTATGAACTGCAGTTGAGTTCTGATTTTTGCTTGATCCTTAGTCGTACTAGTAGCGTACCTATGCAAGATAGCTGCGCTGACAGAGCCTGAACTACCCGCACCATATCCTATCGGGATAGTCGTGTCGTACAGCAATCCTTTTTTCATGTCATGATCAAAAGCACGTAAATCCAAGAATGAACATTGTTCTTTTTTTAAGTATTGCAGCAAAGAATGCAGATGCACTTGTGAGGGATGTGGCGCGTCACTAAAGTCCCATCGACTCGTAAAATTTTGAATTGGAACGGCTAAGGCAGGTGTGCCAAGCAGTATGGTGTATTCGCCGAAAAGCAATATTTTTGCTGGATAATTGCTCGTCATGCGGACTGCATTTGTTGCACGATCATATCGCTGTAAGATACAGATATGAGGTCGGTATCATCGATTTTTAATTCCGTCATATAGCCATTACATTGCTCCAAGATGATGTCATATTCCAATTCGTTTGTCTCATCTATAGCCTCTATCTCGACGTATGTCCCTAAGCCTTGCACGGTGTCCAAGTGAAATTTTACATTGTCTATGAAGTAAATTTCTCGCACCTTATCGACTATACACAGCGTGTCGTGTACCTTATTCAAGATGGTTTTTAGGTCCGACGAATCCACAGGTTGATACAGGAGCACTTCAGACTTTTTCGGCGCCGCGGTATTCGGTCTGCTATAGTAAATGAGATTGGTTTCCACATTACCCTGTCGAAGTTTTAACCGTCCAGCTTGCACCTTAAAGTAAGTATCTATTTGATGATCGGTGCCCTTGTAGCGAGCATTTTGATCTTTGAGATATTTTCGAATTTCATTTAAGCGATTCGAACGTGCTTTTATTTCTGCGATTTGCGGCATGATGCAAAGATGCTTAAATCGAGTAGAAAATTTAGTAATGATCGCTTAAATAATTAAGATGATTTTTTTTGGTTTACTTTCTTGAATTTTGGGTGCTTGCATCCAATATTTATATAGAAGCAGTAACGAGAATCAAAAGATCAAAAAAATATGAATTTTTTATGGAGTGGCATAGCCTAAGCTATGGCAGGAGATAAAAGATTAG
>Ga0114957_1003167_pt1 | contig 15021 bp, 15 predicted proteins | sample BantaG_FD_87175 | JGI IMG/M metagenome (GOLD analysis project Ga0114957, IMG submission 87175) | Marine algal microbial communities from Bantry Bay, Ireland - BantryBay_4 metaG | ecosystem: Host-associated > Algae > Red algae > Unclassified | place: Bantry Bay, Ireland | collected 2014-11-21 | reverse complement strand
CAACCACTCGTTCCACTGCTAAAAAGGCTGCTCCTAAGAAAAGAGCTACCGCTAAAAAAGCAACAGCGAAAAAAACAACCACTCGCTCAACTGCTAAAAAGGCTGCTCCTAAGAAAAGAGCTACCACTACAAAAAGAAAGATCACCAGACGTCCAGCCACTAAAACGGCTGCTAAAAGAGCGACGGCCAACAAATCGGCTACTCGATCTGCTACTACTAGAAGCACAAAAAAGACAACAGCTAAACGACGAACTACGAAGAAGTAGTTTGGATTTAGTTTAAGTACTTACTGAAATAAAAGATGCGCTATTTTTGACTTTTAGTCCTGTCGGAAAGACGGGTAGTTGGAAGTGGCGAATCTAGGAAATAGAAAGCGGTATCGAAATTTTTCGGTGCCGCTTTTTTTGGTGGGTAAATTCTATTTTGAATACTAAAACTACAAATCAGGCCGCAGAATTTATTATTAAGCCTTTATTCAATCTGCATCCAGTATCTCTGGCATTTCTACTTTTTGTTTTGTAAAGAAAAAAGATAGGAAAGGTGAAAAAATACTAAAAAATATACTAATCAAAAATCGACTACCGAAAGTGGGTACCTCCATTAGTATGCTACTAGTGATATTCTGTAGGTTGATCTTGTCATAATCAAGGTTGAGAATTAAAACTAGTACGTATACTGAAAAAGAATACAATAAAACTGAGTAGGTATTCAGCGTAAACACACTGTAGAATCTTTCAAAGCTTGTTTTAAGATTTGTTTTATAAGAAAACAATATGGTAGTAAATAGTAGACAAACCACTATAACAAAGACTTGAAAAAAGAAAAATCCGATTGATTCAAAGTATAAATCAGTAAAAACCATCAACAAAATATTTGCAAAAAATATTTGTTTAGGCTTTTTTAAATCAGTACTTTTAAAGTTTTTAAACCGCTCAGGGTAGTTCCAGATAACTAATATTAGAAGTAAAAGAACGATGCTGAATAAGACACCAAACATCCCTGAAAACGTTGCATAATATATTTGAGAAGGAATTATCTGTGGATGAAAATGATAGACAAAAACATACCCCTGAACAAGCATATACAAAACTGTCAAAACAACAAGCGTCACTTTCTTTTTCATTCTATAGTCGAAGGTAACTAATAATTCTAAAAAATGAAAATAAATAAACCTTTAAATACACCTTTCTCCTACTTTGGAATACCTATTGCGCTGATCGGAATATACTTCATCATCGACGACCTGGCAAATCCTTCTAAGATGACTCCCTTAGTTGCTTATATTGGACTGGGTATCCTGATTGTAGGTTTGTTTTTTATCGGTATGTCACTACTATTATTTGTGCTATGGCCAGACCAGAAAAATCTTATATGGAAAATTCAATGGGTCATCTTACTTCCCATAATGCTGCTACTATTACTTTTCTTAATTAACCAAGGACTGATCATGTAATTTACAATAGATTTTATTTGAATAAACTTCAACCTCATCAATGAGCAGCCCATCCAATTTATTTCCGCTACATTTCTTTTGGCTATTACTTCTCTGCTCCTGCTTAGGCGCAACCTCCTGTAAAACCACCCAGGCCACCATAACCACAGCCCCACCTACCCTCTCCAGCCAAATCGCAGAAGAACCGCTATTCACCAATAACTTCTCAGGACTCCTAGTTCAGGAAGCAGCCACCGGAAAAATATTATTCCAGCAATATCCAGATCATCGTTTCACGCCCGCTTCTACCATAAAAATTTTTACACTCTACGCCGCCTTACAGGTTTTGGAAAAAGAAATTCCGGCCTTACACTATAGCTCATCAGGCGATACACTCCTGCTCTGGGGAACAGGCGACCCTGGATTTTTACATCCAAACTTAACAGGTAACAACTTTGTTTTAGATTTTTTAAAAACAAGAAAAGAAACGACCTTCCTATTCAGTCACCATAATTTTTACAACGATCGCTTCGGCGCAGGATGGGCTTGGGATGATTACACCTACGGCTACCAAACTGAAAAATCACCATGGCCCATCTACGGAAACAAAGTCAATTTTAACAGAAAATCAGGAGAAAAAATCCAAGCACTCCCCAACTACTTCAACAACAAATTACACCCCGTCCCAACCCAACAACACGGCATCGTCCGAAATGAATTTGACAATACATTCACTTATCATCCTCCTGCACTATCCAACCGTTTCTCCCTCAATCGACCCTTTCATTTCACCCCTGACTTACTCCCAATTTTACTAGCAGACACACTGGAAAAAACAGTAGCAATCGACCCACTCAACCGCCCACTTCCAAAAAATCACCAAACCTTCTACCGCCCCCTAAATGACGATCTATTCCGCCTACTCATGCAGGAAAGCGACAACTTCATCGCAGAACAATTACTACTAACCACCGGAGGAATTCTATCCAATAACTTACAAACAAAAAAAACAATTGAACAACTAAAGCTCACACATTTCTCAGAAATAGCCCCAACCATACGATGGGTCGACGGCTCCGGACTTTCCCGCTATAACCTCCTCACGCCCCGTAGCGTAACATGGGTATTGGAAAAATTATATCAAAAAATTCCACAAGAACGATTACTCAACATTTTCCCTACAGGAGGAAAAACAGGAACTATCGCCAACTGGTACGGCGGCCAGGAGAAACCCTATGTCTTCGCCAAAACAGGTAGCCTCAGCGGCGTTCATTGCCTAAGCGGTTATGTAAAAACTAAGAAAGGAAAAACACTGATTTTCAGCTTTATGCACAATGGATTTATCGGAAGTGCAAATGGATATCGGGAGGCAATGGAACGGGTGCTTGAATTTATTTATAATGAAGTGGATTAAAGTGCTAAGGAATCCCTAGCATATAAAAAAACCTTTCCCTAAACCTTTGTACCTTTGTTCCTAAGTTTTTACAAACGAAAAAATCAGCATGGCCAATTCAACCTCTTATCAAGCCCTTGGCCTGATGTCCGGCTCCTCGCTGGATGGGCTCGACATAGCCTACGCAAAGCTGAACATTTCCTGCAATCCGGTACAGGTAGATTGGAAACTGGTGGTAGGAGAAACCCTTCCTTTTTCTGACATCTGGGTTCGCCGATTATCCAATCTGCCTCAACAATCCGCCATTAGTTTCGCACAAACCAACGTCTATTTTAGCTACTATATGGCTGAACTAGTCAATGTTTTCACTACTCGGCACAGCATCAAACCCGACTTTATCGCCTCGCATGGACATACCATTTTTCACGATCCAGACCGACGGTTTACGACACAAATCGGAGATGGTGGCGCACTGGCTGCGCTGACAAAATCTACTGTTATCTCTAATTTCCGTACCGCCGATATTGCCCTCAACGGAGAGGGAACCCCACTCGCCCCCGCCGCCGACCGCTACCTTTTTCCAGATTATGATTTTTATTTGAATCTTGGTGGCATCGCCAATATAACTGCAAATACTGGACACAAATATATCGCCTTCGACACCGCTCCCGCCAATCAAGTACTTAATGCACTGGCTCAACTGAACAACATGGAATATGATCAGGATGGCCAATTATCCGCCGCAGGAAAACTGCTTCCTGATTTGTATCAACAAGTAGTCGATACTCCATTTTTTAAAAAACCATATCCCAAATCACTTGATAATAACTGGATTCAAAAAGAAATTACTTCTTTGTTTTATCAATATGAAGCTAGTATAGAAGATCGTATTCATACTGCTGTTCATGTAGCCGTAGATGAAACGGTGAAGGCGATTAAGTTAGTTATTGAAAAAGAAAAGATGGATAAAAAATTCTTTAAAATGCTGGTAACAGGAGGTGGAACGTATAACCTTTTTTTACAAAAATTGTTAAAAGAGCAATGTAAGGAACAACTGAACCTGGAACTAGTCGTACCAGAAAAAAAAGTAGTCAATTTTAAAGAAGCATTGCTGATGGTATTACTCGGTGCATTGCGAATGGAGGGGTTACCCAATTGCTTTTCCAGCGTCACCGGAGGACAGCGGGATACGATAGGTGGAGCGATTTATAAAGGAGAATAAGATTTCCGCTTTATTAGTTTTGTATTAAAACAAAAAAAATGAAAAATAACGAACCCCTTGTTTTAATAACGGGCGCTACTGGTTTTGTCGGTAGTTATCTCTCCCGTTTATTACTCAAAAAAGGGTAGCGCGTACGGGGATTAAAACGAGCAGACAGTAAAATGGATATGCTTGGGAAAGCTGCCGATCAGATAGAATGGATAACAGGAGATGTATTGGATATCGTTTCGCTGGAAGATGCCATGGAAGGAGTTGACTACCTGTATCACTGTGCTGCGGTGGTGTCTTATGATCCCAAAGATCGACGACGAATGATGGACATCAATGTGGAAGGAACTGCCAATGTCGTCAATGTAGCGCTATTTCGGGAAGTCAAAAAAATGGTACATATCAGTTCTATTGCTGCGCTCGGGAAGTCTCGGCATGGCGACCTCGTTTCTGAACAAACCAAGTGGGAAAGAGATAAAAAAAATACGGTTTATAGTCTGAGTAAATTTTTAGCAGAGCAGGAAGCCTGGCGCGGTTTTGCCGAAGGGCTACCCATGGCCATCGTAAATCCTTCGATCATCGTAGGTGCAGGACGATGGGAACAATCAAGTATCCGATTATTTAAGCAGGTTTGGGATGGGTTAAAATTTTATCCAGTCGGAAGCAATGGATTCGTAGATGTACGCGATGTGGCCCGAATGGCGCTGCAATTGATGGAAAGTGAGGTTAGCGGACAACAGTTTATTGCTAATGGAGACAACCTCAAATTTCGAGATTTATTTTCACAAATCGCCAAAGGACTGGGCCGCTCCTTGCCTAGCACTCAAGTAACCCCACTACTGGGAGGCATCGCCTGGCGTGCCATCTGGCTACAATCCAAGCTAACTGGAAAGTCTCCGCTCCTTACCAAAGAGTCCGTTCGCTCTGCCGCTACTACGGTAGGATACGACAATAAAAAATCAAAAGAAATACTAAATTTCACCTATACCCCCCTCTCTCAGACGGTTGAAGAAACCGCCGCTGTGATGAAAGCAGTCAAGGGAGAAAAGACTGGGATTTTAGATATAAATTTTTAGTACCTTAGCTTTCTAAAATAACCGTTAAACACCTCATAATCGCAGAGCGATCACAGTATCTTAAAGTATGGCAAAGAAAAAAATAGACATAGAAGAAAGTAAGAACGAAGATTCCTTACTACTCGCACTCTCCCGCTGGCAACGACGACTGGAAGAAATCTACCTTGGTGGAGGGGAGAAACGAATTGCGAGACAACATGAAAAAGGGAAAATGTCCGTTCGCGAAAGAGTGGCCTATCTACTCGATGATAAAACTGATTTTTTAGAAATTGGTGCCTTTGCAGGATATGGTATGTACAAGGAACACGGCGGCTGCCCTGCAGGAGGAGTGGTTACCGGAATTGGATATATCAAAGGCAGACAATGTATGATTGTCGCCAATGATGCCACAGTCAAGGCGGGCGCATGGTTTCCCATTACGGGAAAAAAGAATTTACGGGCACAGGAAATTGCAATGGAAAATCGCTTGCCGATTATTTATCTCGTAGATAGTGCTGGCGTTTTTCTTCCTATGCAGGATGAAATTTTTCCTGATAAAGAACATTTTGGTCGAATGTTTCGCAACAACGCGAAGATGAGTAGTATGGGTATTCCACAAATTGCAGCCATCATGGGTAGTTGTGTAGCAGGTGGCGCGTACCTTCCCATCATGTCAGATGAAGCATTGATTGTAGAAGGAACGGGGTCGATTTTTCTTGCTGGCCCTTACCTGGTAAAAGCAGCTATCGGCGAAGAAGTAGATCAGGAAACCCTTGGCGGAGCGACTACGCAAACAGAAATTTCCGGTGTTACTGATTATAAAATGAAAGATGATGCCGAATGCCTCGACACAATAAAAACCCTCGTTGAACAAATTGGTAGTTTCGCTACGGCTGGCTTTAGCAGAATAGAACCTAAGGAACCTAAACTTCCTCCAGATCACATTCTTTCCGTCTTTCCTGAGTTGCCGACCAAGCCTTACGATACCCGCGAAATTCTTAAGGCAATTGTTGATGACAGTAAACTTACAGAATATAAAAAAGGATATGGTCAAACTATTATCTGTGCCACGGCTCGTATTGATGGATGGGCAGTAGGTATTGTAGCCAATGGCCGCGAAGTGGTAAAGACTAAAACAGGAGAAATGCAATTCGGTGGTGTCATCTACTCTGATTCTGCGGATAAAGCATCCCGTTTTATTATGAATTGTAATCAGAAAAAAATACCGCTTGTCTTCTTCCATGACGTTACGGGCTTTATGGTCGGTACGCGTTCTGAACATGGCGGGATTATCAAGGATGGTGCAAAAATGGTAAATGCGGTTAGTAATTCTACCGTTCCTAAATTTTCGATTGTCATGGGTAATTCTTATGGTGCAGGGAACTACGCCATGTGTGGTAAAGCGTATGATCCGCGACTGATCGTGGCGTGGCCTACGGCTAAGATTGCAGTGATGGGCGGCGCGCAAGCCGCGAAGGTGATTACACAAATTCAAGTCTCCGCCATGAAGCGAAAAGGAGAAGAATTAGATCCGGAAAAAGAAACGGAAATCTACGGTAAAATCAAAGATAAGTACGACAAACAAACTACGGCCTATTACGCTGCCGCACGTCTTTGGGTGGATGCCATCATTGATCCACGAGAGACCCGAAAGGTGATTGCAATGGGAATCGAGGCAGCCAATAATGCGGAAGTAGAAAAATTCAACGTAGGCGTACTACAAACTTAACTAATTTGTTATCAGCATTTTACACTCAAACATACTAGTAAAACATTTTACCACAACTCAAATTCATTCATGCAGTTATTAGCAAAAACACTACACGGTCTCGAACCCATTCTCGCCAACGAACTCCGTCAATTGGGTGCGACAAACATCGAAGAACGCAAACGAGCGGTCGCCTTCGAGGGAGACCTTCACCTCATGTATCGCGCTAATCTCGAACTCCGTACTGCCATTCGTATCCTCATGCCGATCGCTACTTTTAAGGCCAATAACGAGGATGAATTGTATGACCAAGTTAAGGCCATCAACTGGGAAAAATATATGTCGGTAGATGATACCTTAGCGGTGGATTCAGTAGTAGCGTCTAAAGTTTTTAATCATAGCAAATACGTCGCCCTCAAGACCAAAGATGCCATCGTAGATCAGTTTAGAGAGAAATATAAAAAACGTCCGAACGTTAAAGTATATGACCCTACCCTCGGCGTGTACATTTATATTTTCGAGAATCATGTAAATCTTTCTATTGACAGTACGGGACAATCCTTGCACAAACGAGGCTATCGTGTGGCTTCCGTGGATGCCCCCATCAATGAGGTATTGGCAGCAGGGATGGTTTTATTGTCAGGATGGGAAAAGGATCGATTGTTGATGGACCCGATGTGTGGATCTGGTACGATTCTGATCGAAGCGGCCATGTATGCGTATAACATTGCACCTAATCATTTGCGCAAACATTTTGCTTTTATGAATTGGAAAGAATACGAAGAAAAAGACTGGCTCAAGGTACGTCAACATGCAGCGGAGCAAGAAGTGGATCATCCGCACCCAATTATGGGTTGGGATAAGAATTTGGGCTGTGTTCGTAAAACCGAACAAAATATAGCTGAAGCAGGTTTGACCGGAAAAATAGAGGTCGCCCGTAAACGTTTTGAGCGACTTAAATCACCTCCGGCGCCGGGAATTATCGTAACGAATCCTCCTTATGATGAGCGGCTTGAAGAAGATGACATTGGATTGTTTTACGAAACAATCGGGGATACGCTAAAGAAGAATTATGCCGGTTTTAATGCCTGGCTAATTTCCGCCAATTTAGAGGCGATCAAACAGGTAGGCTTACGTACTTCACGGAAGATGACTTTATTTAACGGAAAATTAGAATGCAAATTTGTGAAATATGAATTATACGCAGGTAGTAAGAAGAAGACCGAGACTCCTACATTGGAGTAAAATCGCGGTTGTTTTACTAATCGGATGGGGGAATGTATCGACGGTTTTGGCTCAGGATACGGGGACGTTTACGCGTTTTAAAAATAACTATTCTACTACCCTATCGATAATGATTCCCGCTGTTCAGTTTGCTGCTGAAGGCTTTGTTATTCCACTACCCTTTCGTACCGATAAACCAGTCACTCCTCTTGCGTCCAATCTATCTCCTCGTATTTATAACTATCAAAACTTAGGTATCTTTTGCAAACTAGATGTTAAATTGGACGGGGTCACTAAATGGCCCGTGCGCTTCCGATTAGGTACGCAGGAAGTTGTGGATCGGAAAGAAGGAAAGCATTAAGGAATGTTGATAAAATAAATTAGGGAATGTAGGATTTTACTAGTTAGTAGGACTGCGTCAGAAGAGAAGCCAACAAGCCAATAGCACTGGCTAAACAGCGAATCGAAATCACACCGCCACTGCCTTCATATCCGTCTCATAATACGTAGTAGCATCGGTCAACAAAAGCTCCATGCGTTCCCGTTCTTCCTGTTTTCTTTGCGGATTCCATCCTAAATAGTTAGCCAGATCATCCAGTACAATATCCATTGCCGGAGCGATACTTTCAATATCAAAATACAACCGCCCTGTACGACGTACCAACAAATCATCTATCCGATTGACCATCTCGTGATGCACACCAAACCAAGCTTCCGCCCGTAGCAATGCAATATCGGGGGTATCATTTTTAAACTCGCCCATTTTTCCCAAAATCTGTTCCGTCTGTTTTCCATAAGCCGTCACCAGATACCAGCCGTAATATTTATCAAGTTTTAACTGGCTTACTTTATTGGTAATTTCCTGAATGTAATTTTCTACTGCCGCTGCACCTTTGAGCGGATCAGGTGTTAGCGGAACTTTTTTTGTTTGACAAGGGCCGTATTCTTCCACCAATTGTTCATCCACCAAGTCCACGATTCGTTGTGCCATTTTTCGATACCCTGTCAACTTACCACCTGCGATAGAAATCAATCCCTGATCAGAAACAAAGATCTCGTCCTTACGCGATAATTCAGAAGGAGATTTTCCATCTTCATGAATCAATGGACGCAGGCCGGCCCAATTGGAAATGATATCGTTCTTATCTACTTTGACCGTCGGTAAAGCCTGGTTAATAGCACTAAGCAGATAGACGGCATCGTCTTTTGTGGCGACTACGCGGTTGAGGTCTCCGGTGTATTCTGTATCGGTGGTTCCGACATAGGTTACCTTTCCACGCGGAATCGCAAAGACCATTCTACCATCCGGCACATCAAAATATAAGGTATGTTTTAATGGAATTTTTGCATGAGGAAAAACCAAATGTACCCCTTTGGTAAGGTGCAATCTTTTGCCCGACAATGATCCATCTTTTTTTCGTAATTTATCTACCCAAGGGCCACTAGCCGATACCACTCTTCTGGTCTTGATAGCATACTGCTCACCAGTCAAACCATCTACCACATTTATTCCGGCTACTTTATTTTCATCATTATAGATAAAATCTACCGCCTTGGTATAGTTCAACGCCAATGCACCTTTTTGACTCGCTGTTTTTAATAATTCGATCGTCAATCGCGCATCATCCGTTCGGTATTCTGCATAGAATCCTCCCCCTTTTAATTTCGAGGCATCTAATAAGGGTTCTTGTTTTAAAGCATCTGCCTTACTTAGCATTTTCCGACGATCATCGCCTTTTACATTGGCAAGTACATCATATACCCATAATCCAAAAGAAGTACTCCAGTATCCATAATTACCATTTTCAATTAAGGGCATCAGCATTTTTTCGGGCAATACCAGGTGCGGTGCCAAGCGATGCACAATGGCTCGTTCTGTTCCGGTTTCTCGTACCAGTGCAATGTCCAATTGTTTTAAATATCGTAGGCCACCATGAATTAACTTGGTGGATTTGCTACTCGTTCCAGAGGCGAAATCTCCTTTTTCAACCAACGCGATTTTCAATCCTCGCTCGGCGGCATCCAGCGCGATACCTGCCCCCGTTGCTCCACCTCCGACTACGATTAAATCGAAGGTTTTTTCTTTCAAAGTACCAATAGTGGAAGTCCGGTTGAGTGCGGAAGTTGTTGATGAGTTCATAAAGATGAATTTACGGTTAGTATGTGTTAGGAATGTTGACAAAATAAATGACGATTCTATATTTCCTCTTTTTCCGTCACTCTGCGTCCATAAAATGGTTGTTATCCTAGGCATAACGCCCATTTTACGTCCCTGATTGGCAAAAAAATAGTTTGCCTAGAACCTGCATTTGTTTAATCGCCATTCCTTAGACTTTATTCTATTAAACTAAATTTTTCACAAAACGTTCACCCACTTTGGCAGCATTTATAAATTGCGAAATAGAAAAGGTGACATTATTGCTAATATCACCTTTCTATGTTTATCCTTTGTGAAGGCATTTGTCAAAAATAAAAAAAAATAAAGCGATGCTTTAAGCTTTCACCATTTTCAGTGCTTTCACCATCGTCTCACCAATAGTAGCTGGAGAGTTCACCACGTGAATACCACATGCTTTCATAATTTTCATTTTCGCTTCAGCCGTATCATCTTCACCTCCGACGATTGCGCCTGCGTGTCCCATCGTACGACCTTTAGGAGCCGTTTGTCCAGCGATAAAACCAACAACTGGTTTGGTTGCATTCTCTTTGATCCAGTACGCAGCATCTGCTTCCATATTACCACCGATCTCGCCGATCATCACAATTCCTTCTGTATCCGGATCATTCATCAATAGTTCAACCGCTTCTTTAGTTGTCGTACCAATAATCGGGTCACCACCAATACCAATACAAGTAGATTGTCCCAATCCAGCTTTAGTGATTTGATCCACTGCTTCATAGGTTAAGGTACCAGAACGACTCACGATACCGATTTTACCGGGATTGTGAATAAACCCGGGCATAATTCCCACCTTCGCTTCACCGGGTGTCATTACACCAGGGCAGTTAGGCCCTACTAGTCTGCAATCCTTATCACGAAGATAAGCTTTTACTTTTACCATATCCTGTACTGGAATACCTTCCGTGATACAAATAATAACTTTGATACCCGCTTCGGCTGCTTCCATCACTGCATCAGCTGCAAATTTTGGAGGAACGAAAATGATAGTGGTATCGGCCTTCACTTTTTCTACGGCTTCGGCAACTGTGTTAAAAACAGGTTTTCCTAGATGCTCGGATCCTCCTTTTCCAGGCGTAACACCACCGACTACGTTTGTTCCGTATTCGATCATCTGTCCAGCGTGGAAAGAACCTTCTTTTCCAGTGAAACCTTGGACAATAATATTTGATTTTTTGTTAACTAAAACTGACATATAGCTTATGGTTTTATTTATTTAGTACTAATGTTATTCTTCTACAAAGATAAAAACATCTTCGTCATCTTTTTGCATATAATAGTGTTCTCTGGCAAATTTTTCTTTATCCCGTTCAATATCCACCTTATCTGCCTTAGCAGTTTCGATTTTTTCATGGTAATAGGTTCTATCCATTTCCAAGTGATCTAAAGACTTCTGCAAACGATATTGCGTAAGGATATCGTGTTTATCGAAAAAGACCATCCATGCCAAGAACAGTATACTTACCAGGAAGTATTTGTTTCTGAGTGGAGTCGGAATACGATCCAACATGGGTTGGAGTGGGCTTTTTCTACGAGCCATTAGTGTTTCTTTTTCGCTAAGGAATGAAGCATAAATTTATTTACATCAATAGTGCCTTGCCTGGATAAACCGCAGCATCACCTAGTTCTTCTTCAATTCTTAGTAACTGATTGTACTTCGCAACACGATCCGAGCGGGAAGCAGAACCAGTTTTGATTTGTCCTACATTTAACGCTACGGCTAAATCAGCTATCGTCGTATCTTCTGTTTCGCCAGAGCGATGACTCATTACGCTAGTAAAAGCATTTCGTGTGGCAAGGTTAACGGCTTGAATGGTTTCCGTTAATGAACCAATTTGATTTACTTTTATCAAAATAGAGTTGGCAGAATTTTCGTCGATTCCACGTTGTAGTCTTTTGGTATTGGTAACAAAAAGATCATCCCCTACCAGCTGTACGCTGTCGCCAAGCTGTCCAGTTAGATTAGACCAACCTTTCCAGTCATCTTCATCCAGTCCATCTTCGATAGAAAGAATCGGATACTTTTTACACCAGTCAGCCCAGTAAGTTACCATTTCGTCCGAGGTAAGTTTATCTCCGGTAGATTGGTGGAAATGATATTTTTTTTCTTTTTTATTATAAAATTCAGAAGCCGCCGCATCCATTGCAATCACCACATCTTCGCCAGGACGGAAACCCGCTGCTTCAATCGCTTGAATAACCGTTTTGATGGCTTCTTCGTTAGATTTCATATTAGGTGCAAATCCACCTTCATCTCCTACGTTGGTAGAATATCCTTTTTTCTTTAATACATTTTTTAAATGATGAAAAATCTCTACCCCCATCCGCAATCCTTCCGAAAATCGCTCTGCTCCTACTGGCATCACCATGAATTCCTGAAAATCTATACTGTTGTCGGCATGAGATCCTCCATTGAGGATATTCATCATCGGTACGGGCATTACATGTGCGCCCACTCCACCTATATAGCGGTACAGAGACATATCATTTTCTAAGGCAGCTGCTTTGGCGCAAGCCAATGAAACACCAAGAATTGAGTTGGCTCCTAATTTCTTCTTATTAGGTGTACCATCTAAATCTATCATGATCTGGTCAATGTAAATTTGATCCGTTACATCTACGCCAATCAGGTTTTCTCTAATTGTATCTTCTACGTTCGCTACTGCTTTCAATACTCCTTTACCGAGGAACCGCTTTTTGTCTTTGTCACGAATTTCTACCGCTTCGTACTTCCCAGTGGAAGCACCAGAGGGTACTGCTGCACGCCCTGTAAAACCATAAGTAGTCGTTACTTCTACTTCTACCGTAGGATTACCTCGTGAATCAAGGATTTGTCTGGATTTGATGTCGGTGATTTCGCTCATTTTATTTTTAAAATTATATTGTTTAAAGTAATAGTGATTTAGTTATTATGAGATAATTTGGTTTCATTGACCATCATGTTAACAAAATCGTCAAAAAGATAACGCGCATCGTGGGGGCCGGGCGAAGCCTCCGGATGGTATTGTACAGAAAACGCTTTTTTATTTTTTATTCGAATACCTTCTACGGTATCGTCGTTGAGATTAACGTGTGTTATTTCTATCTTATCTTTATTGTCAGCGAGGGCTTCTGGGCTTACACCAAATCCATGGTTCTGACTCGTAATCTCGCATTTTCCAGTGGCTAGGTTTTTTACCGGATGGTTAATACCTCTGTGGCCATTGTGCATCTTGTAAGTAGGAATACCTACGGCAAGTGCCAAAATTTGATGTCCCAAACAAATTCCAAAAGTGGGCTTGTCTTCTACCAGCATGGATTTAACCGTATCTACGGCATAGTTCATTGAAGCAGGATCACCAGGACCATTGGAGATAAAATATCCATCAGGATTCCATTCTTTTATTTTACTAAATGGTGTTTTAGCAGGGAATACCTTGAGATAACAATCTCGTTGGGTCATACATTGCAAGATGCTTTTTTTAGTACCCAAATCCAGCACCGCGACTTTACGAGATGCAGTAGGTTCCCCATAAAAATAAGGTTCCTTTGTACTTACTTTTGAGGCCAACTCCAGTCCGTTCATGTTAGGGACTTTAGTTAGTAATTTTTTCAGTTCATCAATGTCGGTAACTTCAGAGGAGATGATTGCATTCATCGCACCTTTACTGCGAATGTGTCGAACGATCTGACGGGTATCTACCTGACAGATACCCACCAATTTTTCCATTTCAAAATATTCTTGAATAGATTGATCAGCTTGAATACGGGAATAGTCGTTTGTAAAATTTTTACAAACCAATCCAGCGATGGTAATTTTTTCGGATTCCGTCTCCGTATTACGAGTACCGTAGTTACCGATATGGGCATTGGTGGTGACCATGATTTGCCCAAAATACGAAGGATCGGTAAAGATTTCCTGGTACCCAGTCATTCCGGTGTTAAAGCAGATTTCGCCAGTGGTCGTTCCGATTTTTCCGGCGGATTTACCGTGGAATACTTTTCCATCTTCTAATAATAAGATTGCAGGAACTTGCTCAAAAACACTCATAATAAAATTTAAGTTTATAAATTGTATGTGGAACAGTCTCTAGGATAAAAAATAATCTTTCTACCTATTATCAACTGTGTACGGCATAGCCGCCACAAATATAATATATATAGATGACAAAAAAACGGGCGGCCTCCATTTGGAAGTCGCCCGTTTGTATTTTTATAAGAAAAATTTTCTCATTTTTTTATTTATTCTTCTTCAGAACTTATCTCTTCTACTTCCGCTGTGATATCCTCCGCTGCTTCATTTGCGGCTACCGCAGTAGCTGTTGTGGTTGCAGCTGCTTTTTTACTACCACCACCACCACGTCGAGTACGCTTCTTCTTCTTACCTTCTTTACCTGTACCAGTTCCGACCGTGTATACTTCATTGAAATCTACAAATTCGATCATCGCCATTTCTGCGCCATCACTTTTTCTAAAACCTAATTTGATAATCCGCAGATAGCCACCGGGACGAGTCCCTATTTTTGCTGCAATATCACCGAAAAGTTCAGTTACTGCCTCTTTATTTTGTAGGTAGCTAAAAACTACACGACGAGAATGGGTTCTATTATCTTTAGCTTTGGTAATTAACGGCTCCAAGTGACGACGCAATGCCTTCGCTTTTGCCACTGTAGTATTAATTCGCTTGTGCGTAATTAATGCAATGGATAAATTCTTTAGCAGAGCTTTACGGTGTCCTACTTTTCTTCCAAGATGGTTAATTTTTTTTCCGTGTCTCATCTTTATTTAGATTTTAAAATGTGATGCCAAAATGGCGTGAACTTCGCAACACGGTTCCACCT
>Ga0114957_1003165_pt1 | contig 15025 bp, 8 predicted proteins | sample BantaG_FD_87175 | JGI IMG/M metagenome (GOLD analysis project Ga0114957, IMG submission 87175) | Marine algal microbial communities from Bantry Bay, Ireland - BantryBay_4 metaG | ecosystem: Host-associated > Algae > Red algae > Unclassified | place: Bantry Bay, Ireland | collected 2014-11-21 | reverse complement strand
ATCATCGCACTTTCCATATCTACTTTGTTCAAGACAGGGATAATTTCCAGGTCATGCTCAATCGCGAGATAAAGATTGGAAATCGTTTGGGCTTGAATACCCTGAGAAGCATCGACCAATAACAACGCCCCTTCACAAGCAGCGATAGATCGAGATACTTCGTAAGAAAAATCTACGTGGCCGGGGGTATCAATAAGGTTGAAGGTATACTGCTCGCCGTCGGTATGCGTATAGTACAATTGGATGGCGTGACTCTTGATCGTAATCCCTCTTTCTCGTTCCAGATCCATATCATCCAGCGCCTGATTCTGCATATCGCGTTCAGAGATCGTTTTGGTAAACTCTAGCAAACGGTCAGACAACGTACTTTTACCGTGATCGATATGTGCAATTACACAGAAATTTCTTATATGCTTCATAGTGCAAATATACGTATTTATATAGACTAATTCCCGAATAAACAGGTTCGTAGCAGCCTCCGTTTTTATTAAAGAAAGTACTCCATTATAGAGACATTCCTATGACAAATACGAGAAAAAAGATGATTAGATACTTATTTTTCCTGTGTACATTCAGTTTAGGAGTAGTTAGCGCTTGAAATTAAAGGCAGCCATTGCTTTATAAATTCTAACATAGTTATACTGCTCATTATTTTAAAAACGCACCGTCAATCCCACCAATATGTTCCTTCCCGCCTGTGGATAAAAACCCGTCAAATTATAAATACTACTTCCCGCATCTTCCAGTCGCGTATAGGGATCATCCCCCCGCCCATCATATCCTGCTGACCGATAGCGATACGTCCAGGCATTTGTAGAGAATTTATTATCCCAAAGATTTCTAACCAATACCGTTAGCCGAATCTGATCGAAGGCTTTGACAGAAATATCATAAGAAAGTCGTAGATCGCTAAAAAAGTATCCGGGTAGTTTAGTATTTTTATTACTTGTATTGTCAATAAATTGTTCGCCTACATATTTATTCAACACCGCAACGACCAGACTTTGTTTATCTTTATTACTAAAAAAGTCATAGCTCAATTCACCCCCCAGAATTATACCAGGAGAAAAAGCCAGGTCAGTATCTTCCAGTTCATTGGCAAATTGTAGCGGTTCGAGTTCCTCCACAGGTGTATTATCAAAGTCCTGATTCCAGTAATCCCAGTTGTCAATGAACTCAGTAAAGGAATTGATTTTATTTTGACTTAAGGTCAAGTTTCCATTCAGTTGAAGTGCCTTTGTCAGCGCAACGGCTCCTTCCAGTTCTACCCCAAGTCGATAGCTGTCATTTACATTACGGCGGGTATATTCTCCTACATCATTGATTTGTCCGGTCAATACCAGTTGATTATTATAGTTCATTAAATAACCATTTATTCCTGCAAATCCGCGATTGCCTGTTATACGATATCCCAATTCATAATTGTATAAAGTCTCGTGCGAAGGTCGGTCCGTGGGTGTTGATTCCGTATAATCATTTCGATTGGGTTCGCGATTGGCAACACCGAAGCTGGCATAGAGTCGTTGTCCTTTTTCAGGAATAAATACCACACCTAATTTAGGATTAAAAAAGTTGAGTTGATCCTCTTGTGTTACATTGGTTCCATCATTATCAAAACCTAAAAATTCGTACCCCACCCGACGATACTGCAAGTCCAGGTAACCGTTTATTTTACTGGTGAATTGATAATTCATTTTACCATAAATATTAAAATCATTCTTGGTTGCATCATTATCATAATAACGAGGAGGGTCATTAATGTCTCCATCTTTTGCAGTCCAGATTGCTTCCCCATAATGCGCCCCTTTGTATTGGTTGATGGCACCGCCGAGGATAAAATGAGCTTTAGCATCCGTTGGCCGAAATTCCAATGCGTAGGTCGCACCATAGAAATGATTGTCCAGCCATCGTCGGCGAACCAAATCAGATTGCACTGCTGGATCATCCGATAGTAAGTAATCGATCAAATCTTCTTCTGCTTTATATTGTTCAAAAAAGCCAAGGCCACGGGTATAATGAAGCGCTGTATTCAGGTGCCAGTTATCGCTGAGGGTACGATTAAAAAGAAGTTGGTAATGCGTTTGCATATAATCATCTACCTCATTATCGTAGGGATCTTCAGTTGATTTTTCCAAACCAGCGGTGTTGAAGGTACGTAGTTTTTCGTCGTTGATATATTGTACTGGAACGCCGTTCCACGCCTGATAGGTGATCTCTTTACCGGAAAAAACATTGAGTCGCAATGATTGTTTCTCACCCAGATAAGCACCTGAGACATAGAAAGAATGCAGTTGAGCAGTAGCCCGATCAAGGTATCCATCGGAAGTGATTCTTGACAGTCTTCCATCTACAGTAAATTTATTGTTTAACAATCCTGATCCTGCGTTGATATTGTGTTTTAAGGTTCCAAAAGACCCTATTGAATTGCTAATTTCCACGAAGGGTTTAGTGTTTATTTGATTCGTACTTAAATTAATAGATGCACCAAAAGCACCTGCGCCATTGGTGGAAGTTCCTACACCGCGCTGAATTTGAATCTGACTGGCAGAGCTGGCAAAATCGGGTAAGTTCACCCAAAATACGCCTTGTGATTCGGCGTCATTTAGGGGAATACCATTGATGCTTACGTTGATACGGGAAGGGTCACTGCCGCGTATACGGATGCCCGTGTATCCGATACCCGTACCTGCATCAGAGGTAACCACGGCAGAGGGTGACCACCGGAGTAAGTAAGGGACATCCTGTCCGAGGTTCTGTTTTTGAATCGCTTCTTTATCCAGGTTGCTATAGGTAACTGGCGTATTTTCATTGGCCCAGTTTCCAGTGATTTCGATGGGTGCAATTTGATAATCTGTTGTTTTTAGACTAACCTCCATTTCCGTAGTCCCACCTTTTAGGTCAATGGTTTGTGTGTATGTCTGGTATCCCACGTAGCTTACTTGTAGTTGATATTGTGGTTGGTCAAGTTTTTGAAAAATAAAAAAACCATCTGTATCTGTGATGGCACCGCGAGTAGTGTTGAGCAATTGTATGGTAGCGCCAGGAATGGATACGCCATCTTGGTCTGACACTGTTCCCATCAAGGTATGTTGTGCTTGTAGAGAAAAGACCAAGCTAAAAAAGAAAGTAAAAAGCAGGATAAATTTATTCATCAGTATGACTTGTTAATTGGGTAAGAAAAAAATGAAATTACCTTCGAGAAGCGAAGCAATAGATAAGTACATACACACCGAACCAAATAGATTTTTTGGTTAGTAATCGGAAAGGTATTTCCGGTTCATCCCTTCCCGGCATTATCCGGGCAGGTTCGATGGGTATAATCTCAGCCGTTAGTAGGCACCCCAAAAGTGAGTGCAAATATACGGGTATTTTGCACAAATAAAAAGCGTTTATCATTACTGATAAACGCTCTCTACTTTCTCTCTTTCAAAAGTTTATTTTATCAACATTTCTTAGCGCTCTGATCGAATAAATACCTGATGATATTCATTTTGGTTGCTAACCACTCGCAGATAGTAGGTACCGGGTTCGAGGTTGGACACATCCAACATCGGCTGGTAGTTCAATTCCTTCTCCCGTCCTAGCATATCTCGGATAAAGACCTTTGTATTATCATAATTATCAGTACCAGGCAGTAGGATATTGATAACGGAAGTGGTAGGATTTGGGAAAACTTTGATCGTACCCGTTCCATGATTTTTTATCGCTACAATTTTGAACATTTCAATAGTACCATCCAAGTCTACCTGAGACAAACGGTAGTAGTTGGTGCCTGTTGTAGGGTTGACATCCTTCGTTACATAAGTACGCGCTACCGTAGAATTTTGAGCTGCCTCCAGATGATTCAGTATCGACCAGTTGCGGCCATTGGCACTTTTTTCTACAAGGAAATAATCAGCGTTAATTTCAGTCAATGTTCTCCATTTTATTTCCACTATGCCATTTTCACATTGAGCGTTGAAATATTCCAGTGTGACGGGTAAGACCGCCAATGCTTGTACATTAAGAATTTGATCGACGTTGACCTCACCACAACTAGCAACATCTTCGGCCATCCATTCAAAATCGTCTGCGCTATCACCAGTTCCCGCTAGCTGTAGCGAACCGGTAGGGCTGGTTTGTACACCGATAGGATCGGAAGTTACTCCGATAGCTGGGCCATCCAGTGCTACGATTGGTCCATCAAAAGAAAGGAATTGGATCACGTTGCCATTATTATCTATAAGGCCAATAGCGCCAGGATTATTCGGATCAGAGAAAATAACGGCATCGACTATAATTATACCGAAAGTACCTAATGGAGTGGTAGTTATTGGAATAACATCTCTAATTTCCTGTAAATTCCCCTGATCGTCATAAATAACGATGTCCCAATCCGACAAATCAGTATCCAGAGGGGTCACTATTTCCAGACAGCCTGCGGGGCCTTGGTAATCAATTTCGTTTATAAAGGTAGTTTGTGAAAAGACAGTGGCTGAAAATAACAACCAAAGGGTTATTGAAGTAAAGATTCTATACATGACTGCGTAAGTTTTGGTAAAATTTGCAACAGATTAAGTTAAAATTGTAAAGTAACGAGTCGTTATTCGCAAATAATATACGGACAATTCAGATGAACTGCCTGTTTTTTGGGAGTAAAATAGCAAAAGAGTCAATTATAGAATGATAGTAGGTGCAAATATAGTTAATTATTCGGCAATTCAGGCAGTTACCGAAAGATTATAATATTTAATGATTTGCTCTAAGCCCGCCGCCAAATCAGCATAAATGGGATTTTGTGAGGTCTGTTCATAAATTCTCATAAATTTTTTCGAATATTGCTTTTTTCCTGTTTCTAGCCACATAGCCATATAATATATAGCATGGATGGTCAAGTCATTGACGGGGTGTGGGGTTTGATCGCGCGTTGATTTCTTATATCGTTTAAAATTACTATCTACTTTTTGGTAGGCGCCCAGTTTAAAATACCCAGTACCGAGGATGGTAAATACGGAGTCCAGATAGGTATAGAAGGGGGTTTGCTGATACATAATTAGCAGGTTTTCCAGTTCCTGAATACCTTCTTTAATTTGAGATTCAGATCCGCAAAGTGACAACATGGCGCTATTACTGAGCAATACAATGATTCGAATAGTGTATTGCTCCTGCTGAGATAATTGCTTGATAACCTGTTGTAACTGTTCTTGGATTTTTTGCAGCCTTTCCTGTTCAGCTGGTGGCAGCGCCTGTGCTTCGCTCTTTAGGTCTAATAGATTAAGGTGTTTTTTCGCAAATAAGTTACACTCAATCGACAAAATAGCCAATTCAGCAGAATTGACCAAGCTCCCCCAATACAAAATAATAGGACTGTCTTTAAAAATTTTTTCAATATACGTATTCGCGTTTGACGTATCTCCTATATCGTTCCAGTATTTTAATTTTAAGTACCTAACCCGATAGCTTAAATCCATTAGATAAGGGAAAATAATGGTCTCATTTTTAGCCAGCAATTTTTCTGTCTCTTCCAGTAATTGAAACGTTTCAGGTTTATAGAACTCCGGATTGCGTGTGTAGTGTAAAAAATAGCAATAACAATATCGACTCATAATCGCCCCCTGCTTAGTGCTATGGTCGAAAAAATACCTAAAAAAGGATTTGTTCTCTTGTGTAGTACGATCTGTAAACTTATCTTTCTCCTTTAAATTATAAAATCCATAAAAGTTAGCATAGATATAATTTATCTCCTGCTGATATTTAATTACTTTGGTTATTCTGGATTGATATTCTGTAGATTTTTTTAAGGCTTCCCTTATCAGACATTGCTGTACCATGATTTGACAAGTCTGCAATTCAGTCGTAAAGTCTTCTACTCTTCGACTAATATCCATTAGCAATTCCAGTCCTGCATTGGCCCTGTCCAGTTCTCCCGTATTAATTAAGTGGTAAACTTTCGTAAAATTATTTTGTAAATATCCAGGATAATTTCGCGATAGGAAACTGGTTAGATTAAAGGTATGATGCGCTAATTGAAAAAATTTCTTTTTGGTTTTTTCGTCTCCTTTTTTATACTCCTCATAAACAGCTCCACATAATTCATCTGAATCCTGTTCTACCTCCACACGACGATCTATTACATCCACCAACGCCAGGGGATAGTACGATCGTACATTCATTTTTTTGAGGTATTGGCGAAATACATCGTAATGAAAGTCGTCCAGCAATTTAACTACTTTCTCAATGTTGAGCATATATCCATTTATTCTCTAAGCATAAAAGTATGAAATTTAACCTGTTCGTAAAAATTTTTTTTGGTCGGGTCCACCTCTATATACGTCATCGCTTGTGTTTTTAGTTCTTTTTTATAGAGATTATATAGTCGATCCCGATCTGACGGATGTTCCCGTTGCGGATCTGCTTCCCACGATATGGTAGGACGAAGCAGCATGTACAAATCTACCGGAATACTTTTCTGCTCCAAAATTCGAGCGTCTACCCTTCCATATTTTTCTACAGACCAAATTTTTATTGTCAATAAATCCGTATCACAAATTAACCATTCTGGTTCACTAGCAGCCACTTTCTGCTCCGCTTTCCGCTGCCCACTTGCAATATTTAATAAGTCTTCCTCCTCATAGTGTAATCCGTACACCTCCAAATATTTACGAGCATACTCTTCCACAAATGGAACGCCTAAATCTGCTGCTAACCTACGCGCCAACGTCGTTTTACCGGTAGACTCTGGCCCAGTGATGACAATTTTTTTCATATTTTTAAATTGCTTTGCGAGACAACCAATTTACCATTTATTCGTTTTAATTGCCAGCTATACTTTAATTTGCTTTATTAATAAAAAAAATATGCACGACATAGAACCGCACTATAAGTGGCGCGATAAATATATTGCTTCGGAGGATGAACAGTCGCCCTTTTATGGACGAGTTTACGACGAGTTCAAGTATACTAATAAAATTTACAATTATTTTATCCACCCTCAATGGGATCATTTTGGCTCCGAAACCTTATACCTGAAATTGCTTTTCGTAGATTATGACGACCATTTTGCCGTCATCGAATTGATCGGCGAATGGAACGACTGTATCCACAACGATATCATGTGGATCAAACGAGAAGTAGCCGATCAACTCTCGCATCACGGTATCCATAAATTTGTACTGATCGCTGAAAATGTCCTCAATTTTCATGGAGATGAAGATGCCTACTACGAAGAATGGTACGATGATGTGGCCGACGAAAACGGCTGGATTTGCCTCCTCAATCTCCAACAACACGTCATGGAAGAAATGACCAACACACAATTGCATTATTATCTTAACTTTGGCGACCGATACAACAATATTCACTGGCGGACTCAAAAACCCGAATACCTGCTCCGAATTGTCGAAACGCTCATACACGGAGATATGAAACTGCTAGAACAATAAGTTTTGCTAGTTAGTCAGCAATTTTATAACATACTAAACTTACGTCAAACAACTATGCATCACTCCGGCTTCGTCAATATCATAGGCCGACCCAACGTCGGAAAATCTACCCTCATGAATGCAATGGTGGGAGAGAAAATGTCCATCATTACCAACAAACCACAAACGACCCGGCATCGGATTATTGGCATCGTCAGTAAACCTGAATCTCAAATCGTTTTTTCGGATACCCCCGGCATCATTTCTGATCCAGCCTACAAGATGCAGGAAGCCATGAACCGCTTTGTTGCCTCCACTTTTGAGGACGCAGACCTGATGCTCTTTGTCACCGATACCTTAGAAAAATATGAGGAAGATGATCCGATCATCACGCGCCTCAAACGAGTAAAGATTCCACTCTTTTTATTGATTAATAAAACCGATCTCTCCACCCCCGATCAAATTCTAAAACGTATTCAATGGTGGAACGATAAGGTAGATTTCAAAGAAACCATTCCTATTGCGGCCATCAATGCAAAAAATGTCGATACGGTTTTAAAGCTTATCGTCGATATGCTGCCGGAAGGGCCGGTCTATTATCCAAAGGATCAATTAACGGATCGCAACGAGCGGTTTTTTATTAGTGAAATTATTCGCGAAAAGATTCTTTTATTTTACCATCAAGAAATTCCTTATTCCTGCGAAGTGATGGTGACTAATTTTAAACATAGTAAAACAAATGCGGGTGCGCCCATTGTCCGCATTGCTGCCACGATTTTTGTAGCTCGGGATTCACAAAAAAATATTCTGATCGGTAAAGGCGGATCAGCCATCAAAAAACTAGGCGCTGCTGCTCGTAAGGATATGGAAGCCTGGCTCGACTCAAAAGTGTTTTTGGAAATGCACGTAAAAGTGAAAAATAACTGGCGGGATGATGACCGGATGTTAAAGCATTTTGGGTATTGATTCTACCCTTTATAAAGGATTATTACTCTAAAAAATAGATCGCCTAGCATCTGCACTTATTTAATCGCCATTCCATATCTACTTACAGCACTAGTTTCACTCCTCAATCTTTTGGCAACCCCTGAAGTTGTAGTCGAATCGTGTAGGTCTGGATGGCGATGCTGAGTTGTTCCAGAATAGCAGAACGGTAACGCACTGGCGTGCGGTGACGATCAAAATGCAGACGGATTCCTTTCATTTTAGAAAAAGAAATAACAATTTGCTGTTCTTCAGGCCCTACTATTGTGAGGGTTTTTTCTTGTTTGGGCAAAGCCACTCGTCTGACGGCCTCTCCTGTAAACTCGGGAACTTCTAATGCTTTAAAAAAGCGACCGATAAAATAAGATTCGTAGCCGTTCAGGGCATGGTAGATGTTTCCGAGATTGGCAGAAGACTTAGAGTTGGGAAAGTGCGGTTCTTCTGGCGTAGCCCACCACACGGAAAAATCTTCTGGTACAGCTTGTTTGTCAGACAAACGAAAATGATCGAATTGTAATCCGGTGAGTGCCGACTGTGGCGGTTGGCCGGGCGGAATGGGTTGGGTGCTGAGATAGACTGATCGGTGGTTGTCAAGCAAGGAAAGACGGGCTTGTGCGTCAAGGAAACGGGCCGCACATTTTTCATTATAGACAAAGAAAAAGCAATAAAAATAAGGGCCTATTTCTACTTTTAAAGGAATGCGTAGCACGCCGTCTTCGAGTAACTGATGGTAATGAATGCCCAGAATGTTGAGGGGAATTCCGTTGGTGGCATAACAGTTTTTAAGGGACTGAATGACCGTAGTGAGATCGAGCATTTCTGATCCGGCAAGCTGAAAATTGAGGTCAGGGAGTCCAAAATTGGTAAAATTATGGTGAGTGGCTTTGGTAGCCGAATGGCCAATTGCCACGTCAAAATCGTCTTTCATAGTATCAGGAGTGGGTAAGGAATTGGTTAAATACTTGGTTAAGGATTGCATATTTTGGATTTAATTGGGTATGCAATATATGGGTATAAAATTCAATTGGACGTATTTTTTTTCGACAAATATTTTTTTTGTATTATTAAAAAAGTGATAGTCAGCAAAATAGTTATATGTTAATTATTTATTATTCAAGTGTTTTTTGCTGGTGTTTAGGCGAAAGACTTTTATGCATCCTATTTCGATTACCAAGCTATCCATGAGTCCTTCGGATAATCCAAGCTGGTTGATTTTGTCTGAATCAGAATAGAGGTAAGTCGCACCGTGATTATCGATTAAATCTTTAAACCAACCTACTGGAAAATGGTCTTCCAGATGAAAAAACCCTCTCTTATCAATTCGATAGCTATACATATAAGTGCTTGGATCGTTGACGATAATACATTTCGCATCGGCTGGCACAGCTTCTCTTAGTATATCGCTATGGTAATAATAATCATCTACAAATCCGGTTAGATAGCCTGTGACTTCGAGGCTCCAGGCGTTTTTTGTTCGTTGGATGGTTTGATTAGGGCTCGTAATGATTAGTGCGAGGATGAACAAGGTTGGTATTTTATATTTCCGGAAAACAGGTAGCTCAATTTTTGACAAAAAATAAACACCATACCCCACCATTACATACAGCCATGGTAAAAATGGCATCATATAATAATCGTGATGTCGGTCAATTGTCGTTAATTCCAGTAAGAAATAAAGAGAAGTAATGCCTATCAAAGCAACCATCCATCCCAGATGCTTTTGATCTCGAAGTATGCCTACCATACCTAGAAAAAATAAAGGCCACATCGTTATATACAACAAGGTTTTGGGAAACATGCTCGTTACATGAAATTTTAAAATACCCAAATAGTTGCGAAGGTCAAACTCCGCCCCAAAAATACCCGTCGTCACTGGATTATTGCTCCATCCCGGCATTACCCACGCGTACCACACTAAGGCTGGTAGTACCAACAAAAGCGGAATAGCTGCGTATTGCAACTGACGCAGAACGCACGCCCGATTCCATCTCATGTTTTTAAAAAAGAAATAAATAGTCAGGATAGAAAACATCAGAAAAGGCAACTTTGCCCACGTTGACATCAGCAGACAAATGCCCGCTAAAACAAGCACGCGAGTCTCCCGTCTTTCTTCATATAGCAAACTAAAATAGATAAACCAGATACCCGCTGCCAATGCCAGACAATCCGGCATAGGATTAATTGTATAATAATAAAATAAGGGCGAAAACTGAAAAAAGAAGGCCATCGCCAATCCTATCCACCAGCTTTTAAAAATAAAATTACCCAGAAAATACATCCCCACGACCGAAAAAATGCCGACTCCAAACATAAAAAGTCGTACAAAGACAATCTCCTCCCCTACTACCTTCTGCATCATCCCAATACTCCACTGTAACACCGGAAACTCATACCGATATATCTTAGCCGTACCATCCATGTTTAATTTAGAGACCCGTGGATTCAAAATATTAGCATCATACCGAGCAAAATTGCGGATATTCCACATGGTCTGCGACTGACGCCAACTATGTATTCCCTGTATATCCAGCGTCAGATAATCCCGATGCAAAAAAAGACTCATCAAAATCATTCCAATCAGCAACCCAGGCACCCATATTTTCTTATTATTCATCCTGCTTTTACTTGACTGGGCAAACTAAGGGGTCTTTTTTGATTATAAAAATTTTTTAAGACCTATTTTCTCACCCCTTTTCAAATCAAACCTGCTATTTCCAGTATCTTTCTCCAAAAATATCTATCTTGCAGACTACCAATCCCTACTCAGTAGTTTAATTCACTTACCCCTGGATACGATACAATTGGCTTTCCCCAGAAGTCTACCAAAACAAAACTATGCACATCCTCATCCTTCGGCTATTCACTATAGCCGTCCTGCTCTTTGGAAGTCAGACAGGTACTGCTCAGGCAGTAGAGGATTTCTGTGCCGCCAAGGGTCATCCACTCCGTCAGGCCCAGCAGCAAAACTTCGAAAACATACGAGCCAGTCAATCACAAATCCTTCGCACTGCTTCTACCACCGCCTACCAACTCCCCGTAGTCATCCACCTGATCTACGATAACAATACAACACCGCCCACCGATGCCATCGCTGAAACCGCTATCCAACACCTCAATCAGACCTTTGCCAACCTAGCACCTTACGATCCCACAACGGGCCTAGATACAGAAATTGCCTTCTGTCTCGCTACCCGTGATCCCGACGGGCAGCCCACCACAGGTATCACCCGCACCAACAATCCGCTCACCAATCTAAACCGAAACACAGAAGATATTGAATTAAAAAATCTGATCCGTTGGGATCCATTGCGCTATATAAACATCTGGGTCGTCAATGAAATTTGTGGGGTAAACAATTGTAATGTTGCAGGATATGCTTTTCTGCCTGCCTCGCATGGGCAACCGGAAGATGGGATAGTAATGGAAGTTGATTATTTAGGAACCAGTGCCTCGGCCTCCACCGTACTTACCCATGAAATGGGACATTATCTCGGACTCTATCATACCTTTGAAGGAGGCTGTACCAATGACAATTGCCTACTTGATGGCGATCAAGTTTGTGATACGCCACCCGATCAATCTACCGTATGGATGCCTTGTAGCGGAACGTCAAATAGTTGCAACACAGATGTAAATTCAAGCGACCCAAACAATCTTTTTCTCCAAGACGAAAAAGATCAGTTTGAAAATTACATGGACTATAGTCATCCCAGTTGTTATTCCGCTTTTACGGCAGGACAGCGAGACCGAATGGCCTTTTTTATTGAAAATTCACGGGTCAGTTTATTAGAAAATAATAGCTGCGATCCGCTCTGCCCTACTCCAGTCACTGCGGCTTTTTCGGTTGACAATGAATTGGTAGCCGGAACCGTTTTTACGTTTAATAATAACAGCAACGGAGCAACGACCTTTCAGTGGTATTTAAATGGTGTTCTTTTCTCTACCGAAACAAATCCTGACCTGACAATTAACGAGCCAGGCGACTATCAAATTCTTTTGATCGCCGATAATGGAATCGCTTTTTGTGAATATACTGTTTCACAAACGATTACCATAACCTGCGACGTTCAGGCTTCTTTTCTCTTATTAGCACCCCCTCCTTATCAAATAGGTCAATCCATAAATTTTAGTTACAGCGGTACGCCCGCACTTGATTATCAATGGCAAATTAATGAGCAAACCGTTAGTAGTGCTACAGACCTGGAATTTAGCTTTTCCACTGAGGGTATTTATAATATCTGTCTTAGCGCAGGAAGTAGCCTATGCCGCGACACCTTCTGTCGACAAATTGCCATCCAAAGTCAGCTTAATTGCCAGTCAGATACAGACTTGGATGGAGATCAGCTCATCGGCTGTTATGATCCCGACTGCTGTGAATCAGCCGAATGTATGGATCATTATTATAGCGAATGTCCAATTGCGTGTGAATACATTCCAACTATTACTAGCTTTTCACTGGAGCAAGAATGGGTCTCTTCCGGTGCCGACTGGTGCGCTTATAACACACCAATTACGGGTGATATTGATGGAGATGGAGTTCCCGAAATTATTGGAAAACCTTGTACGGGTAGCAGTCAAAACGCCTCCGCCCCATTCCCTGACCTCCTGATTGTCGACGGAGCCACCGGCGAAGTAGAATCCACCATCAACACACCTGCCATGCGATATATGATGGACGCCCCAGCCATTGCGGATGTAGACCTAGACGGGTATGCTGAAATTTTTATTCAAGCCTCCAGTCATGCTTCCAATGCAAACTATGAGGGAGGTTCCATCATCAACGGTGACGTACGTCGTCGACTGTTGTGTTATAGTTATAATGGTTCCACCTACGTAGAAAAATGGATGTCAGATGTACCTGCAGGATACGAAGTAACGGAGGATGCGAACACGGTAAGTCTGGCGGATTTTAATCAGGATGGTGTAGCAGAAGTATACGTACAAAATATGATTTTCAATGCCATCACCGGAAAAATAATCGTAGCCGGAGATCCTACCGATCATCGAGGCATGAAAACGTTCCCCGGCAGTTTGGAAGTTTTACGGGCGTCTTCTTTTCCTGTTGCCGTTGATGTGTTAACGGATACAGATTGTCCCGATTGTCAAGGGTTAGAGCTAGTGGCAGGAGGAGTCGTCTATGCCGTCAATTTAAATAATAATACCAATACAATGGAGGTAGTTCGCTCTGCGCCCGGCACAGAAGATGGCTGGACGAGTATTGCAGATATAGACCGCGATGGAGATCTTGATGCAGTCGTCACGGGAAATACGGATAATGGTGGAACCGGAATTATCTACGCCTGGGATTTACAGACCAATCAATTAATTTACGATGTCTTTTCCCTCACCACCAATAATGGCTACATCGCTCAAGTAAATATTGCTGACTTCAATGGAGATGATGCGCTGGAAATTGGCGTTTGTACACCTTTTAATTATCGGGTTTTAAATCCTAATAACAATCAATGGACTGAAGAATGGATTATTACTACTAATGATTGGTCGGGACAGACCGGAAGTAGTGTTTTTGATTTTAATAATGATGGCGCAAGCGAAGTCGTTTACCGAAATGAATCTGAATTGATTATCCTTAATGGAACTGATGGTAGTGAACTGTCTACTGCGCCCTGTGCGTCCGGTACGCGTGTGGAATATCCGGTGGTAGTGGATGTAGATGCGGATGGCGAAACAGAAATTCTTTGCAGTTGTGCCAATCAATTAAAATCCTTTGGCTCCGCCGGTACTCCGTGGGTACCTACCCGCCAACTCTGGAATCAGCACCAATATTTCAACACCAATATCAGCGATAATTTACGGGTACCGATTCAGCAACAATCTCATCATATTGTAGGAGATAGTTTGGTATTAAATAATTTTTTAACCCAGTATGTCAATCGACAATTTCCCGCGCCGGATGTAGCATTAGAAGCGAGTATAGGTTGCAGTAATAACCGATACTATCTAAATCTTTCCGTATTTAATCAGGGTAGCAGTAGTGTATCAGAAGACATTTCTTTTAGCCTTTATAAAAATGATCCGACACAAGTATCAGGCGTTCCTTTTTTAGTCTCTTATTTTTCGGCACCTATTGATGCCGGAGATGGTATTACTACTCAGTTACTCCTTCCGGAAGAGGTCACCATCGTTTATGTGGTCATCAATGACGATGGCAATCATACTACTCCTTATGACCTGTCTGTGGATTTTCCTTTTACCAATATTTATGAATGCAACTACTTAAATAATATGATCGTCGTTCCGGTTTGTGAAGTGTTCCCTCCCCTTGATATAGGTCCCGATCAATCGATATGTGACAACGGTGTGATTTCGCTCAGTGCCACACCAGGCTACGAATCTTATTATTGGCAAGATGGCTCACTAGGCAGCAACTATACCGCTACTGATCCGGGTATGTATTGGGTAACGGCGACAGATGGTTGCCAGGAATTCCGGTATACGATTCATCTTTTACTCGAAGAAAATACGGTACTAGAATTAGGGCCTGACGTAAAAGTATGTGAAGGAAGTACGTTTTCAAAAACAGTAACCGGGTTTGAAAACTATCAATGGTTTCCAGCAGAAGGCGTGGATTGTGATACCTGTTCGACCGTAAATTTCACAAAAGATATTACCCAGCAATT
>Ga0114957_1003163_pt1 | contig 15033 bp, 10 predicted proteins | sample BantaG_FD_87175 | JGI IMG/M metagenome (GOLD analysis project Ga0114957, IMG submission 87175) | Marine algal microbial communities from Bantry Bay, Ireland - BantryBay_4 metaG | ecosystem: Host-associated > Algae > Red algae > Unclassified | place: Bantry Bay, Ireland | collected 2014-11-21 | reverse complement strand
TTCATGTTGGAGTTTGGTTCTACGGTTTGAGGTAGGCTCATTGTGAAGGCTACCTGCCTGCGCTCCTTTCGGAGCTACTTGATTTTCATAATGCAACCCCGGGCCGAGGCCCGGGGCTAAGTGGCTGCACCGCTTCGCGGTTTAGTTGGGACACAACAGTTGTGCCTTCTTCCCCAAAACTCTCTCCGCGCCCAAATCTCCCTCTGGTATTCACGAAAATGACTCTGTCCCCAGCTCCCATCTCTCTCTCTCTCTCTCTCTCTCTCTCTCTCTCTCTACATGCTTTCAAGGTGCCGACTTGGCGCGAGCTCGAATTTGCTGAATCCGATCTGCGGCGCGGCTGACATCTGGGAGGCGTTTATTTTTTGAAAATCCGTCGCCACCTCCTTTATAATAAAATGACTCCGACCCCAAATCGGATTGCCCCAAATCGGATTTCTCTCTCCTGCACTGAACTCGGCGCTGCGACCGCTTCGCGGCCTTGCACACGGGCTACAATATCCCGCCCACATTCGAGCCCGACTTAGCAAGAAATGACTCCGTCCCCAAAGGCTGTTCTCTGGGGCAGCGAGTTTGGACGTACGCTTACGCTGCAGGGCGGCGACGGGCGCGACCACCATCCGCACGCCTTTACGATGTGGATGGCCGGTGGCGGCGTAAAGCCAGGGTTCAGTTACGGACAAACCGATGAGTACGGTTTTTACGTCGCCGAGAACGGTTTACACGTGCACGAACTGCACGCCACCATCTTTCACCTACTCGGTATCGATCATGAGGGGCTGACTTTTCAATACGTTGGCCGTGATTTCCGGCTTACTAATGTGCACGGTGAAGTCGCGATGCCTATATTGGCGTAGGTCAAAAAAAACGCCCCTTGCGGAAAGTTTCCGAAGGGGCGTTGAGTAGAAAATCGAGTCAAGTGCCTATGGCGTCATTCGATTCAGAGGAACAGCTTTAGGTCCCCAGTTTATGTTGTCGTAATCGATCATTTCGTTTCCTGGATGAAGATCGGCTTGCAAGGCAATCGGCCGCGGACCGTATGTGTAAATCCAATCTGGGGATGATTGCACAGAGGTGTTTAAGCTGAAGTCGGGGAAGGCCCGTTTGAACGACGCATAGTGCTTCTCTCCTTTGTGAGTCGTGTCGATGATATACGCGAGTTGGTACTCTAGCTGCGCATAGTCGATTCGCTTCGTATTTTCTAAGCCATTCGCCAGCGTTCTATCGCCCTTAACCGCACTTTTTTCAGCTAGGGTTCGGCTGCCATTTCGATCGCCATTTTGGGTCGTAGAAGCATCCCCTGCATTCGGGTTTGCCATTCGGCAAGGGCTTGGATTATCGTAGCCGCAAACGATATCAACGTTCACTACAGCAGGTACGAGTTCGAAGCCGTCCGTGCCTGGCCAGGCCCCAATGCTCTGGAAAACTGCTTCCCCGCATCCCATGCAGTACTGGAGTCGAACGAGTGCCTCAGCGCAGATGACTTCGCCTGGGGCAACATTTTCAAATTCCCACCAATACAGATTGTATAAGTTTCCGTCGGGCTCGCTTGATGTTCCCACGAGGTCAACCCCTTGCGGGAGGGCGAAAATTAAAAGCGCGGTCTCAAGCGTTGTTGAGCCACAGTTGGTCAAGCACAAGTTATATTCGAAGGTTTGACTCCAAGTCGCCCATGGAACGGATGCACTTGCTGAATGAGCACCGCAAGGAGGCGGAGGTTCATCCGTGCAATACAACCATGTGCCAGCAGAAGCAGATTCCGTCACGGTTATACCAGACAAAGAATCGCTTGCTACGACTTCAACTACGTTGCTTAGCGACACGCTGCAGAGGGATGGGTCGGTGATGACACCGGTTAAAATCAGGACGGCCTGGCCTCCTGGTTCAATTGGTCCGGTAAAGAAGAGGTCGGTGCCTGCCGGACTGCCGGATTCCGCTTCGATGGATGACTCGATGACACTGAAACCTGTAGGGTAAATTTCTTGGATGGCGCAGTCGGTAAAGGCGACTTCGCCGACATTATTTACCGTGATGACGTAGACGAGGGTTTCATCAAGAACAGGGAAGAGATTGATCTGAATTTTATTCACTTCGATGCCTGGAATTCCGATGGGCCCGCAGTTGGGTCCAGCTTGTACAGCCAGCTCGTCCGTCGCAGTGCAATCCCCGCCGTTCATGTCTACGACTAGAACTGAAACGGATCCCGGTTCGTCATCCCATTGCACGGTGACCGAATGGTCGATCTCGTTGATCACGGTTCCGCCAATGACCGACCAATCTCCGAAGACCGAATCGTCGTCGGTTAAGTTTGTGTAGGTGTAGGTGTTGTCGCAATCGACAAGTGTATCGCCGCTGATCACTGGGGTCGGGATCGATTGGTTTTGCACGGTTAGAGTTAACTCATACGAGCAGTCCTGGGTGTTGGCTGGATTCTCAACCGTGGCCGTCAGTTGGCCATTGGCTGCGGTCCAAATCACTTGAATTTCTCCGTCGATTTCTTGTCCAAGTTGTCCGCCTGTTACGGACCATTCTACGAGCATGTTGGGTTGGTCGACAGAATAGTACTGCACTGGATCGCAGATCAATGTGGGCCCAACAATATTGCCTGTCTCGTTCCCCGCGTTGATGATTTGGGAAACTTGTTGTCCGCCGATGGTTGCGGTCACGGTGTAGGTCCCTGGGTCAAAGTCATGCGTAACCGGACCGGATGCACTTAGAGTGGTTCCGTCCCCAAAATCCCACATGATCATTTGGCAGGAATCAGAAGGAGAAAACAAAAAGGTGTCGCATATCGTTCCCCAAAAAGAGGAAACAAAATCGATGGCTGGGGTTGGAAATTCGATGAAGTCGGGGATGAAGTTTGGCATGCCCGTCCGGACCCTGCTTGCGTGTACACCCTGCCAGTCCAAGAGGTCAGGCTGGTAGCCGCATGCATTGGCTTCGAGCGGTGAATTCCGTTCGTTCGGAAAATTGATCACCCCAAGTAGGCGGTCTTCAGAATGTTCGAGCACCAGAATTCGTCCGTCCGGCATGGTGTTCATGGACCAGCCGTTAGAGCCGTTCGGGATTTCCGCAACTACCGTATGCGGATAGGGGAATGAGCCGGTTAGATCAAATTGAACGAGGCCCAAGGCAAACATGGATACGTAGAGCAAAGATCCATCAGGGCTGAATGCGGTTGAAGCTCCAATTTCCATGGATACGAGCTGGCTTTCGAGTGTGATTTCTCCGGTTTCCCGAGAGAAGGTAAACAGGTAATTTCCGCAGGCGATGCGGTCCCCGTCCCGTGAAGGCGTGAGGGAAATGCCTAGGCCAAACAGAGGATCCGTATTCAACGCATGGCCGAAGGTGACTTGACCATTTGCTACTCGATAGCTTACGAGGTGGTCTTGCGAGTTAATGGAGTCTTTCGCAAGCATGATGACCCAATGTGAGACCCCGTCGCAATGGGGAATTGCCGTCACGGCTTCTCGTCCCAGATATTCGATTCCCAGATCGGTTGGTGGTACGTTATTAGCCGAGTGGACAACACCTCCATCAGCAAGCACTTCGACATCGGAATGGAGTGTGAAAGGGTTCATGGATTCCCCAAGCGTAAAGATGGTGAACCGATTGGGATTGTTGGACCATGGAACTGCGATCCCCAATTGGGCTGCAGTTGGGTTGCCTGTAATCGTGGCTTCGGTGCTTGTTCCTGCGAAAGTGAACGGCTCGTGAGTTGAATCCCACAGCTTAAGCGTAGTTGATTCTAGTGTCGTTGATGCGCCGTAAAACAGCAGGTTCCCCCCACCGTCAAAGGCATGAATGGTTCCTTCTTCCGCATTATGCGTGTTCGCGTCAAAAGCGCTAGTATCCAAAGCGACTGTTCCGTCCGTGTTGAATTCCAATCCAAACCCATCGCCCCAAAACCAACTGGTGCCGTTAGCTAGGTTCGCATTGCAATTGGCCACCACGAGTTGCTTCGTATGCGAAAAACTAATGCCATTCGCTGTGATGGATAAGGCAAGGTCGAACACACCTGCAGTGGGTAGATTCAGGTTGAGTGTCGGACTGCTGGTACCGACCGCGGAGCCATTCAGCGTCCACGCGAACGTAACCCCGATGTTGCCTGGATAAATAGCTGCCGCATCGATCGAATCTCCCGGGCAAATTTGGGTAGGGCCAAAATCGAACCAGGCCGTCTCCGGAACGGGGACGCAATCGATTTCGGTAGCAATGATATTCGCATCGGAGCAAAGTCCATGCCGGAGGGTATCCAAGGTCATGTGCATGCGATCTCGTTGGTCCGAGGTGAACGTGGTTCGGCAGGCATCATCGGTGTAGTCCATGTAATTTTCGACCTGATCCGGTAGTCCGCCCGGGCAAGAATCGTTCCCAGTTGGGCAGCCAATATTTTTCACGCCAATCGTCGGTGTGTCGCACATCTGGTCACCTTGCGTTTCGCATGAGTCGCTGTTCGGATTACCGCAACCTCCGTGGAACGTGTGGCGTAAGCCGAGCCAGTGACCGACCTCGTGAGCCAAAACCTTGCCTTCATTGTAATTGCTCAAGAGGGCGAAGTCTTCGTCGCCCGGATAGCCTACCGAACCAAAGGTGTCGTATTGAATGACGATGCAATCCGTGAGCGGTGAATAGGCTCCGTTTGGAAACTGCGCATAGCCCGCCACATTGCCGTCTGCGCTCTCGATGGCTTTGACGACAAAAATATTTAGATAATAATCGCGCGGAAAATTACCTAAGCCCATAAGCTCTGCTACGGCGGGACCATTGTTAACCTGGTGAACCGCGTGGGCATTCTCGTGTTGCAAAATTCCCGTCGTCGCGTTTCCGTCCGCATCTTTTCGCGCCAAGCAGAACTCAATGTCCATTCCCTCTGCAGGGATGCCCGGTTGACCTTGATAGGCCCATGGAGTGGAAAAGATATCGTTTAGGGATTCAATCGCACTGAGGACTTGAAGCGTCGACACATCCGCGAATTGATCTGTTGGGTCACCGGGTAGGCGGACCAAATGAACCACCACGGGGATGACATAGCCATCGGTTGAAGAACCGCGCTGAAAGGCGGATTCTCCAGTGGCCCGTTTCTGGGCTTTCGTATTGACCCAAGCTTGGAGAATTTTTTGTTCCTCTACCAAGATGTTTGGGTTTCCGGCGATTCGAGCATTTCTGATCTGATCACTCGCGCAGGGCACGAGGTGTTGACTCCATGTGACTTGAAGCATCGCAAAAGCCATTATAACTAAAGGCATTAAGTTTTTGTGTTTCATTATTTCTAACCATTCTGTGTGTACTAAATAGATGATAAGTTATAATTAATTAATAAGTCAACTGCGTACTATTTGTCACGTTGCGCTCATAAAGCCGTTTTATAGGCTAAAATAGCAGGTATGCTAGGGGAGGTCGTTCATTCAGGGGGGAAAACTCGAGCGCTATTTTTCAGTCGAGAGGTGAAATATCGTCTGTTACGCACTTCATTGAACCGCGCAACAGACGGCGGTATTGGAGATCCACTCTGCTGGTACCATCACGATCTCGCCGATTCGTCAAAATATTGAAGCGGAAGAAGCAGCGGAGGCACTCATTAAAAATAACAATGATCTCTTCAATAGGTTATCTTGAGTACCAGGAATGACTCCGTCCCCAAATGCTCCCTGCCTGCGCTCCTTTCGGAGCTACTTGATTTTCATAACGCAACCCCGGGCCGAGGCCCGGGGCTAAGTGCCTGCACCGCTTCGCGGTTTAGTTGGGACACAACAGTTGTGCCTTCTTCCCCAAGACTCTCTCCGCGCCCAAATCTCCCTCTGGTATTCACGAAAATGACTCTGTCCCCAGCTCCCTTTAACACGCGGTATTTTTATAATCGCTTAAGTTTAAAGTCGAGGTGCCGATGATGAATCGTCCTACGGGGTCTTCTCCCAGGAGACGATGCCCCCGGCCACCTGAGCTAACTCGTGCTCAACCTCTTGAATCCTTGAATCAATGAGACCCCAATACAGTATGCTTACCGTCCTGAACTCCATGCTAGAGTTGAAGAAACCGTTGAAGCACTCGCCAAAAAAGCAAGAGATGGCTCTCCATTTTCCTGTCAAAACAAGATTTACCTCGTTTCGCGTAGCTCACTGGATTCCCATGCGCCCAAGCTTAGCGCGCCTTAGGCTTGCAACTGCGGCTTCGCTCAATTAGCCCACCTTCATGAGCTCTGAACTCGAACAAGATCCCGAATACGCCCTTTCCAAGGCCGATGGCTTTATGCAGCACGCAAAAGACGTGGACTGGTTCGAAAAAAACGTGCCCTGCCAAGTGGCTTGCCCGGCTAATACCTACATCCCCGGTTATCTCGAAGCGGTAGCAAAAGGCGAATACGAAGCTGCCTATCGGATCAACCTTCGCGATAACATTTTTCCCGCCGTCCTCGGCCGCGTATGCACCCGTCCCTGCGAACCAGCCTGTCGTCACGGTTGGGAAGGGCTCGGCGAGCCAGTGGCGATCTGCTGGTCCAAGCGGGTGGCAGATGACTTTATGGCCGATCAAGCACCCACCGTGCTCGACCCCGTTTTTGCGTCCTCCAGCAAGCGTATCGCCATTGTCGGTGCCGGTCCTTCCGGCTTGGCAACCGCCCGCGAGCTCCAGCTCTGGGGGCACCAAGTTACCATTTTCGAAAAGCATCACAAGCCAGGCGGGATGATGCAGCAGGGGATTCCGGAATTCCGGCTTCCGCGTAACGTGGTCGATCGCGAAATCGCGCAGATCGAAGCCCAAGGGGTAGACATTCGTTGCGGGGTTTCGGTTGGGTCCGATATATCCCTCGCAACGTTACAGTCTGATTACGACGCAGTGATTCTCGCGGCAGGAACCTTCAAACCCAATCGACCAGAGATCGACGGAGTGGAGCTTGCGGGCGTTCGTCACGGGGTCAGTTTTCTCCAAGAAATTAACGAAAAGAAAACCGCTCCCATCGGCAAAAAAGTCGTGGTGATCGGTGGTGGGTTTACCGCCGTCGATTGCGTGCGGATCGCGCGTCGCCTTGGATGCGAAGATGTTACGATGGTTTATCGGCGCCAGGCGGCTCACTCTTATATTCCCGCCGAGGAATTTGACGCGCTCGAACGTGAAGGCATCAAACTCGAATTTCTTGCTGCCCCACAAGCCTTCCAGCCCGCCTCTAAGAGCACGGGGGCAGGGGATGCCGTAGGGACCGTTTCTTTCATCCGCACCGACGTGGCTGAAGACGGAAGCTTAGGTCAAATCGAAGGCAGTGAGTTTGTGCTCGAGGCGGATACAGTATTGCTCGGCACCGGCCAGGCACCGAACCGCGATTGGCTTGATTCGGATATCGACGCCTTACCTGAATCGACCTTCTTGACTGGCGACTTTATTACCGGTCCAACGTCTTTGATCGACTCCATCGGGCACGCAAAAATATGCGCCCGCCGAGTCGACGAATTTCTCATGGGCGAAGACCGGTTCGAAAGTGGCTACCTTGTAGAAGACATTCAAGGAGGGAGCACCGGCCGTACCCGCGGGATGGACGAAATCGAGCGCCAAGATCTTCCTATGTTACCCATGGCCGAGCGCGGGGTCACCGACGAAGTCGAGTTAGGCCTTCCCGAAGCGCCGGGCAAAACCGAAGCCTCGCGCTGTTACCTGTGTAATTTCAAATTCGAGATCGATAACGACCTGTGTATTTACTGTGACCGCTGCTTGCTGGTGATGCCGGTGGAGAATTGTATCGTTAAAGTCAGCGAACTGATCTTCGACGAACAAGACCGAATTGCGGGAGTACAGCGCTCGTTAAATAACGCCGATTACAATCACCTTTACCTCGATCAGAACGAGTGCATCCGTTGCGGTGCCTGCGTCGAAGTGTGTCCCGTGGATTGCATCACCCTGCAAAAAGTAACCCATACCTGCCGCGCTAAATGTAAGTAAGTCGGGCCGAGGAACGGGTGGTAAAGATGCGGGCGATAAACCTTGGAGCGCCGACGTTCCCGTCGGCATCTTTATCCAATGCTCTTTCTCGTTCGAATAGTACGGTTCCAACGGGATAAATCCCGTTGCGAAAGTGCCCGTATTAGAACCCGCCAGCAACGGTTGAGTCCTTGTTTCGAATTCCGAAAAGATGCTGAAAGCATCGAACTTAAAAGCCCCAGGCTTCAGCCTGGGGTTTGGCATGTACCATCCGTTGGGTGCTTAAAGTACGCCGGAAGGGTTGAGCTATGGATGCTGAAAGCATCGAACTTAAAAGCCCCAGGCTTCAGCCTGGGGTTTGGAATGTGCAATCCGTTGCGTGCTGAAAGTACGCCGGAAGGGTTGAACTATAGATGCTAAAAGCATCGAACATAAAAGCCCCAGGCTTCAGCCTGGGGTTTGGCATGTACAATCCGTTGGGTGCTGAAAGTACGCCGGAAGGGTTGAACTATGGATGCTGAAAGCATCGAACTTAAAAGCCCCAGGCTTCAGCCTGGGGTTTGGCATGTGCAATCCGTTGCGTGCTGAAAGTACGCCGGAAGGGTTGAACTATGGATGCTGAAAGCATCGAACTTAAAAGCCCCGGGCTTTAGCCTGGGGTTTGGCATGTACGATCCGTTGGGTGCTGAAAGTAGGCCGGAAGGGTTGAACTATGGATGCTGAAAGCATCGAACTTAAAAGCCCCGGGCTTCAGCCTGGGGTTTGGCATGTGCAATCCGTTGCGTGCTTAAAGTACGCCGGAAGGGTTGAGCTATAGATGCTGAAAGCATCGAACTTAAAAGCCCCGGGCTTCAGCCTGGGGTTTGGCATGTACAATCCGTTGCGTGCTGAAAGTACGCCGGAAGGGTTTTTACAAGCAAGTGAACATGATCAGGCATCCCGTTAATTCGGATCGGAACCGCCCTCAATTTTCGGACGATTCATGACATATATGAATACATCTGCGGCGCGATATCTTTGGTGATCGTTGGCTCCCTCCCTTTGATTGAAAAAATGATGTGGGCATAATTCGCATGAAGAGATTGGGACATGGGAATAATGCATCCTAGTTCAACCCTTCCGGCGTACTTTCAGCACGCATTAGGATGCACGTTCCGAAACCCCAGGCTGAAGCTTGGGGCTTTTACGTTTGATGCTTTCAGCATCCTCGTTTCGGATTTCGAATTCCAAGTCTGAGTTCTAATACGCCCCCCTCACATGGTATCACTTAGGTGCCTAGCTCATGCTACACCTGTTTCCTGCAAGGCGATTCCCTTCCCGTTGCCCGTCGTTATCCAGCTTTATACCCCCTTCAAAACGTCTCATTTTCACTATAGTTGGCTTTTCTTTGACTTTTAAAAACTCCGCTGTTAGCGCGCTCGCATGGAATTAACGCAACTCATCGACCGGCCACTCGCGGTATTTGATATCGAAGCAACTGGGCTAAATCGCATTGCCGATCGGATGGTCGAAATCTCGATCATCGTTTTGCATCCTGATGGACGTGAAGAGAAGCATTTGTTTCGCACCAACCCCGAAATGCCTATCCCGGTTGAGTCGACCGCGATCCATGGCATCACTGATGACGATGTGAAAGATTCACCGACCTTCAGTCAGATCGTCGATGAGTTGGAACAAATTTTTGACGGTAAAGATATCGCAGGCTACAACCTGATTCATTTTGATATTCCTATGCTCGAAAACGAATTTAAGCGCTGCAAGAAAACCTTCGTGATGAAGGGGCGTCGCGTCATTGATGCACAACGGATTTTTCATCGCAAAGAGCCTCGCGATCTCACCGCCGCCTTAAAGTTCTATTCGGGTGAAGCGCATCTCGGAGCGCACAGCGCGGAAGACGATGTAATTGCCACCATCAAAGTGATTCAAGGCCAACTCGTTAAGTATGACGACCTACCCGAGACCATGGATGACATGCATTTGTACTGCAATCCGCGCGACCCAAATTGGGCGGATAAAATGGGTCGACTCAAGCGGGTTGATGGCGAAATTTTGATCAACTTTGGTCGCAAACAAGGCCAGTCCGTGGCGACCCTTGCGCTTAAGGACCCCGGGTTTTTGCGCTGGATTATTAAAGGTGATTTTCCTTCGGACACAAAGTCGATCATTCAAGGCATCATGGATCAACAAGCGGATAAGCCGATGAGCTTAGGCAGTGCCTTTGATAAGGTAGACCCGCCTAAAAGCTAGTCTTCTTGACGCCAAAAGGCTCGTGGGCCGAACGTTGACAGGTTCTATGTGCAAACGTACAGATGAGCATGGATAATCCTAACGAGCTCAAGCCGAATACCTATTTTATCGAAGTGTCTGGTGCGGGAATTCCCGAGGTGGACGGTCTGTTTGTTCCCTCCGTTGCGCCTCCAGCTAAGTCCGAATCTGGAACCGTCTCGAGTGTTGGCTATTGGAATGGTCGCATGGCCTGGGATCGCGCCGACGGAAAATCCGAACGAAGTCCGGCACTATCGTATTCGAACACCTATCGCTCCTGGCGAATTTGTCGCCTGGATGGTCATCTCGCCTACGACATGACCTGCGAAGATGATCTCCCGCCAACGGATCGCGAATGGCATGTGTACAAAAAAGGTGTGGCCCCCGCGCCGAGCCTAGTTTTGCATCACTACGATCCACGAGAGCCTTGCCCTGAACCAAACGTAGTCTTTGTTCTTGGTGGCCCCGGCGCAGGAAAAGGGACCATGTGCGAACTTGCAGAATTGCAGCTTAATTGGGCTCATCTATCTAGCGGTGAATTGATACGAGCCCAATACGAGGCTGGAGGAGATGCGATAAAAGGCATGGAAGCTCACCTTGCGGCTGGCAACTTGGCTCCGTCTGATATGGTGGTGACTCTACTCAAAAATGCGATGGAACGAATCACAAGGACCACGGGTAAAACCAATTTCTTGCTGGATGGATTTCCTCGTTCCTCAGAAAATATTGAGGCGTGGTACGCGGCCTTCGGGCGAGACGCTGAACTCCCAAAAATGCTGTACTTCGAATGCCCGTATCCCGAACTCGAAAAGCGAATTCTTGGCCGCGCGAAGTATTCGGGGCGTTCGGATGATAATGTGGAAAGCTTGAAGCTTCGCTATGACACCTTTAAGGCGAAGTCACTTCCTATGGTGGAACATTTTAAAGCCTTGGGCAAGTGCATCGAGGTGGATACCAGCCGAGATCGTCCGACGGTGTATGATCTCGTGGCGAAGGAGCTGGCGGAGCATACGGATCAGGACTGCGCCGCGAAGCCGCTCACCGAGCGAGCGGAAATGTTATTGGGTTTGAGGCCGTATCCGAAACGTGATGCGTAGTCAGGTGTGAACTGAGGTGTGACAGCTGGGATCAACGTGCTCGATTACAGTTTGATTGCCTGAACAGGGTTGTTTGCCTTGGTCAAGGTCAAGGTCAAGGTCAAGGTCAAGGTCAAGGTCAGGGTAAAGGTAAAGGTAAAGGTAAAGGTCAAGGTTCGGGGTTAGATGTTCCTCGATCAAAGTGGCAGAGGCGTCCCGCCTCCGTGCGAGGGCATACGAACCCTGCCGTATCCTGAGGCGTGACGCCTCAGCCATGTCGTTTGAATTTCTGCCACTCAATGGCGGGGACATTTTGGACTCTGCCACTCAATGGCAAACCCAAGACCTTGATTTGCAGAACGTGAATCGCCGAAGGCCAAGGAGCGGCGGTTTCCAACCGCCGACACAGGGCGGCAGATCCACGTGATTTGTCTCGATGAACGGTCTGATTTTGATCGCAGAGTCGTCGCGCCACAGCCACCATATTCATAGTGCACGCCAGACATTCGTTTCAGGTTGGCCAGACACTCGTTTCAGCTTGGATGCTGCGAATAGACAGATTTGACCGCCGGCTGACCGGTGTAGTTTGGCCCCGCGTCATCGAGCGCGCCCACATAGGTAAATGGAAAGGATATCACTCTGTGGACTTGGTTTGACTCCAGTTGGAGGACTTTTTTCCGGTGGTCAAAATCAAAGCCGGCTTCTTTCAGCAATCGTAACGCTGGGCGCGCCAAGCTGCATCCCGCTTCGTCGACCAAAAATGAAGGGTCTAGGTTTGCCGCGAATAGCCCGGTAGGTTTTAACCAACCCGCGGCGCGTTGCAGGACATCGAGTTTATCTCCGAGATAATGCAGGCCATGCACGCAGGTGATCAAATCAAAGCGCTCTGTAGGCTCCCAGGTATGGACTGAATCCACCTTCAGCCGTACGTTGGTTCCTTGAAGTTCTGGCGTAAACATCGCCACCAAATCGAGGCCAATGAGTTCAGTCGGTTGGTCTTTTGTAGATAATTTTTGAGAAACTTCTAAAAGCGCCCGGCCCTCGCCGCAGCACAAATCCAACCAGCGCACAGGTTCCTCAGAAACGGGGAACTGTTGACGCTTCCTTAACCAGCTAAGCGGGTCTAAGCCAACATCTTTGGCGTAGCTGTTTTCGCCGGTTGCCTGGCGTTTTCGATTCATGGCGTTGTTGGCAACCACGGGCGATTTTTCGAGTTCTGAGTGAGATTTCATGCGCGCTGGAATGAGAACGTACGAGTGTGTTGCTTAGAAGTTGAGGATGAGTTCAAATGCAATTAAAGTGGCAGAGGTGTCCCCGATTATATCACCGGGCATAAGTCTACGCCCCGCCTCTGTGCGAGCGCATACGAACCCTGCCATATCCTGAGGCGAGACGCCTCAGTCACTCTAAGCCTAGCCCCAAAGAGATTCGGGGTAGATGCCTTGTTCGATCAAGGCACGGATGCCAGCCTGAACCGCAGGCTTGTCATCTGGGAAGGTGACGCCCATCCACTGGTCTTGGCTGCTCATGACTTCGCAACTTCCCCAACCTTCGTTGATCATTTCGTCCATCAAAATCGGAATGTAGAATTCGCCTTTTTCTGGGTTGTCCAAGTTGCTGAGAAATTTCTTAAAGCTGGTTTCGAGGCGGTCGAAGACATCTGGATTGTAGCCCCAGAAGTTCATGGAGACGACTTCGGATCCGTTGAGTTCTTTTGGTTCGCCTTCGAAGGTTGCGGAATAGCTTCCGTCTTCCAGGCGTTCGACTTGGTGGCATTCTTGAATCTGTTTGAGGTAGCCGTTGTCGTCCGTAGCGCAAATGCCACGTGAGACAGCGCCGAACTCAGACAAGGTTTTGGGGAGCTCAAAACCGACCATGCAGTTTTTGCCGGGTTGGCCGTCAAGTTCGACGAGCTTGTCGTGGATTTGTTGGAAGGCCGAACGGCCATAAAAATCGTCTGCGTTTAATACTGCGAAAGGACCGCTGACTTGTTCGCGGGCCACGAGCATGGCGTGTCCGGTGCCCCAGGGTTTGGTGCGTCCTTCGGGAAGGCTGAAACCTTCTGGAAGATCTTCGAGACCTTGAAAGGCGTAGCGAATGGGAATGCGACCTTCGAAATGCGGCTCCATGACTTCGCGGAAATCTTTTTCGATGTCTTTGCGAATGATGAAAACAACGTCGCCAAAGCCGGCTTGAATCGCATCATACACCGAATAATCGAGGACGACCTCTCCGTTGGGTCCGACGGGGTCGATTTGTTTCAGACCGCCATAGCGACTGCCCATGCCTGCTGCGAGAACGACGAGAGTTGGTTTTGTGCTCATTTTATTTTCTTCGGGTTGCAATTCGACCTCCCTGATATAGTCCCAAGCTCAGAAAAAAAGAAGAATCGATGGAACATCCAGCTTATACCTTTAAACGCCGTGTCTTTGTAGCAGAAATCGACGCGGAGGCCTTTGAGTACGAACACGAAAAAACCGGAGCGCAGATCCTGTCTTTGGTGTGTGAGGACGATAACAAAACCTTTGGCGTGACCTTTCGCACCCCGCCGGAAGATTCGACGGGGATCGCACATATTCTCGAGCACAGTGTCTTGGGTGGGTCGCATAAATATCCGGTCAAAGAACCGTTTAAGGAGCTTCTGAAAAGTTCGGTAAACACTTTTTTGAACGCGATGACCTATTCGGATAAAACGGTGTATCCGGTGGCTAGCCAAAATCTAAAAGACTATTACAACTTGGTCGACGTGTATCTCGATGCAGTCTTTTTCCCGACCTTGCATCGCCATACCTTCGAGCAAGAAGGTTGGCATGTGGAACTCGAAACCCCGGAGTCCTCTCCGATTTACAAGGGGGTTGTGTTTAACGAGATGAAGGGGGTGTATTCATCGCCGGACGAAACCGCGGGACGTTTGATCGAGCGCTATCTCCTCCCTGAATCGACCTACGGGCATGATTCGGGTGGCGATCCGGCTGCGATCACGGATTTGACCTTCGAGCAGTTTTGTGAATTTCATCAGCGCTTGTATCATCCGTCGAATGCGCGGATTTGGTTTTATGGTGACGATGATCCGACGGAGCGTTTGGACCGTTTGGATGCGGTCTTATCGCAGTTTGAGGCGCGGGATCCTCGTAGCGCGATTGTGCGTCAGACCCCTTGGACGGAACCACGAAAAGCGAGCGATCGTTATATCGCGGGGCCGGACTCCCTGGAAAATCCGTCGAGCTTTGCGGTGCAATCTTGGATGCTGGGCGACTCCGACAATCGGGAGGAGCGCGCGCTTTTGTCCTTGCTGAATTACTTGCTGACCGGAAAACCCGGGAGTCCCCTGCGGCGCGCCTTGGTTGAGTCGGGTCTCGGTGAAGATCTTGCTGGACATGGATTTTATGCCGGCATGGAACATATGATTTTTTCAACTGGCCTCAAAGGGGTTGATGCCGGCGACACGGCTGCGGTGTTCGCGTTGATTCAGAAAACGCTGGAAGATGTCGCGAACCAAGGCTTTAGCGAAAAGCAGATCGAAGCCGCGATGAACATTAGCGAGTTTCGCTTACGTGAAAATAACACCGGTCGGACCCCAAGAGGCATGGTCTACATGTTGCGCGCGATGTCCGATTGGCTTTACGAGCGCGATCCATTGGTGCCGCTTCAGTATGAGCCCTTGCTGAAGGCGGTGAAAGAGCGGATCGCTTCTGAGCCCAATGTGTTCGGTAATTTGCTACGGAAATACATTCTCGATAATCCGCATCGCTTGGATCTTGAAGTGCATCCCGATCCAGACTTG
>Ga0114957_1003161_pt1 | contig 15040 bp, 14 predicted proteins | sample BantaG_FD_87175 | JGI IMG/M metagenome (GOLD analysis project Ga0114957, IMG submission 87175) | Marine algal microbial communities from Bantry Bay, Ireland - BantryBay_4 metaG | ecosystem: Host-associated > Algae > Red algae > Unclassified | place: Bantry Bay, Ireland | collected 2014-11-21 | reverse complement strand
TTTTCATTTAGTCCTCGGAGTTCTTTTAGTAAATCCCTATTTAGTTCAGATCCAGGAGAGGCACTCAGCTCAATATTACCTAATTCTGCAAAACGATATTGGCTCTGCATAATATCACCTGCATCTGATAAAATAGAAAAACAGCATATAACTAAAACAGTTAGAGGCTTTACAACTGAAGCTACTTTGAAATCCAATAAGAGCTTATATGAAAAAGGAATAAGCAAGAGGCAAGAAAAATAATACTGAGCATAAAATGAATTATAAACCGTACCTGCATTACCACTCGTATACAAGGCAAGACAATAACCCGAAATATTAGAAATTAATAACAACCCTAAGTACCAATATCTATCATTTTTGAGCAAATTATCAAAGTAATCACTAAAGGCAACTGAAAAGTACTTGAAAATAATTATAACTGAAAGAGCACCAATAGTATACGACATAAAACCTCTCGACAACTTAAACAAATTTGAAAGACCAAGTAAAAAAGCATTAGTCCTCACATCTGCATGTTGAAAAAATGTCTTAGGAATAACATCCATATAGATACAATAAAGAAAAATAGCTGAAACAATAATCAACACTAGGCTTTGAATACTGATGAGCAAGCTATTCCTTAAATAGTAAAATGCAAAGAAAATCGCAATAGGTATTCCTGTAGATATCTTTAAATAACATATGGCTGTGGTGATTAACGCTATAAAGGCAGTAAACAAGGGCTTAGCAAATAAGCGCAAGCTATGAGAGAAAAGCAGATTGAGCAATGGGATTGATACGATAAGAGATAACAATATGCTTTCACTAGAAAAAGGGATACTGACGGACTTATTATAAGAAAACACTAGAACCAGAACTAGCAAAAAATAAATAAATGGAGTCTTCACATTAAAAAAAAACAATGATAAGTTACTTATCAACTGCCAAGACAATTTTGAAAATATAGGCACAAATACTAAAATATAACCTACATTATAAAAATCAGCAACATGCACGCCAAGCAAATTGGCAAAAGAAGCAAATACGACATTAGAACCAAAATGATAAGAAAATGAAACAAGACCATTAAGACCAGTGGATATCTCTGAAAAATTAAAAAGCATCTGAGACAAGGACATCAAATACAATTCATCTATATGTGCCTGACCACTTAATATGAGCTCAGTAAAATAAGGATGATGATAGCCGTTATTATATATTTGATAAAAAAAATACAAAGAAAGTACCAGTAAGGTAAGAGTATCCACCGATATTAATATACTCAACCTCTTAGCTAAGGTAAGAAATGCATAAACAACTCCAAATGCACTAAGACAATACTTAACAATCAAAATAATTTCACATGCAACAAACCACCCTAAGGCCACTAAAATGGTAAGGATGGCCAGAAATAGCACTTCTTCACTAGCGTACCAGGCCCTATTGCTATCCCTACTAACTAGATTACAAATAGTCTTAGGCAAATAAAGAAAAATCATTCCTAGTCCAAAAAAACTCAAGAGATCAAAAGTTGTCAAATAACTTTCAGTGTACTGAACATTATAGAACAAGCTAAGAAGAAATAAAACCAGAGTAAAAAGCACATAATTATGGCTCTCTGATGGTAACACCTGCCAAGACAGTGTTTTTTCATCCAATGGGAATCTTTCTTTAGCTAGCATTTATAAGGAATAATCAATTTAGACATTATTTAAGTAATCCTCGATTCTGTAGCAATATTGCCATCTCTACAATTTGCTTATAATCAAGGCCTGACTTAGAAACTATATTAATTAAGTCATTATTCCCATCAGCCAAATTAAGGATCCACATAATGGCCTCAAGATCTACATCTTTCAAATTGTTATCAGCATTAGGAAATAAATTTCGCTTTCCTAGTTGAGGCTCTCCATACGGTAAAACATTCGTGTAAGTTCTATTGGCCTGAATCAATTCTAATATATTCAAATAAACCATCGCACTCTGTTGCATAGCACTAAATGAAATAAAATTCTTATCATCAGCAGAAGTGTGATACTCCTGATAAACCTCATATGAGGATCTCATCAGCGAGCCCACAGGAAGGTTAACACCTGGAGAGCAATACTGCCTCTCATCCGAACCCCAAGGATAGAAATCATGAATATAATACTGGTGACTTGATTGAGACAAAACCAATTCCGCTGCTCTATCCACAGCAGCATCCCCTCTCCTACTTCGTTTATAATTAAAAGGAGCATCATCACCTATGGTTGTAACCACCAGCCCAGCAATAATATGTTTTTTCAAGTAAGCAAGGTGCTTAGAAAGATAGTATATGCAACCAATCGTCTCAGGAATAAACAAGAACTTATAGCTATAAAATGGCTTTGTCTGTGATAAAGTCTCATATAACAAGGTGGTCACTAGAGGACCAGACAGCTCATTGTTTGCCATTGAAGGATGACAGATATAAGTAGAAAGAAGAATAAGTTCATCTGACTCTCCCTCTATATTCACCTCTCCATAAGTCATAGAACCGTGTTCATCTAAAGTGCTATCTATAACCACGTGATATTTTGCATTTCTGTCTAGACCTATATACTGATTATAGCTTAGGCAAAAACCCCAATCGCGTTTATAATAGGTTGTTTTGTAAGGGATCCAATCTGGGTGAGATTCAATATAATGCAATTGTTCATCTAACTCATCAAAATTCATGACGGTATCGACACAAATAGAATAACCTACCAAGTGTAGATTATTGTTTCCAAAATCGATGAGTCTCTTGCCATTCGAATCAGAAATATAGGCTTCCCTTACATTCCACTCAGATGGCACTTCCCAATCAAAACATTTAGTTCCAGAATCCACTTCTGTTATCTCAAGTGGCATTTTTTCAGATAGTATCTTTAAAGTTTTCCTGTTAGAATCACCTGTCAGGCTACGATTTAGAGGCCATAGACTATCAAACAAATTCTCTAATTCTTCATTACTCACTTAATAAAATATTTATTGCCAAAAGATAAGTAATTGCTTCGTGAATCAACAATATTCTAACAGATTAGTATTTAATTGATATTTTCTCCATCCTTATCCCAAAATCATTAGTAATAGTCCTAGTAATCATATTATTCAGTCAATTTAAAGTAATTAATAAATTTTGAATTTCGATTTTCTTTATGTCATCACCTCTAGTCCCAAATCCTAACCAATAATCAACTGCACTTGCCAACATCTGAACTATGCCTCCATGTCTTTTTATTATATCAAAATATTATTTTCCAAAAAATCATGCAGCGACAATAAAGACCTCTCCAGGAAACGAAACTTTAACTGAGTGACATAAAGTTTAGTACACTTCAGGGTAGTGACTTTCAGTATAAGAAATACCATAATACCCTTAGCTTGAAACTAAGTAGGAATTAAATAACTACTGATCACCTCTACGTTAGAGTGCTCTCATATTGAGTACTTAATGAATCGTAGCATGAAATAAATTAACATCGATCAAGTTGACTAAATATCCAACTATAAAGATCCCATGATGTAATGTCATATGGCAAGAAGGTAGAAGAAATTACCATTTTGTTAAAAAGTCCCATAGTTTACTTTGCGAGCAATATAACTAAAGACGTTGCGCAAACCCCGCATTTCAGCAGTGCAAGGGCTTTGCCAAATTATCACTTTAAACTCAACACAACCAAACATCTGTTCATAAGGCGTAATGCCAATAATGTCAGCTTTATCAATTGCAATCAAAATCCAGCTATAGATTTTTAATCATCAAAATTTCTAAATAAATTTTCACCCCACCAATAATTCTGAATTTGAGTTTGAGTTTGATCAGATTCTTGATAAGATTGGTATTTGTCGTCGTATGAAATATAATTACCTTCTCCTTCGCTGAGTCTAATTTAGGTCATACGATTTCCCAATCTGCTATGATCCATCATTTGCAACAAAATTATACCAAAAATCAGATATTCAAAATAGAATCGATTCGTTGGCTTAGTAAGATGCCACAGTATGGCAAGACATGTTCTTCATCTCTAAACATACTTAAGTCATCATCATACAGATCACAGAAGTCCACAAAAGTAACATTATCATTTTCAACCAACCGATTTATAATCTCATTGTAAGATCGCTTGTAATACTCGGGAATATTATTTTTATAATTAGGTACTAGAGGAGTTTTTACTAAATACAAATTGATCCCATTCTTTCTGCAAAATAGAGCCATTTTATCCAAATAATTTATAGAGAGCGAGCTAAGGTATTGAGTGCTGTCATTATCGAAAAAGTTATATTTTAATTTTGTGACTATTCTATCTTGAAATTTTTTAGTTTTCATCTTTCTCAGATAATTACCTCTTCCTGAATTAATTCTTTCAAACTCTAGTTTCAATATTTTCCTCGACTTATAGATTTTATTTGAATCAAATGAAGCAATTGACATAAAATTTTTATTGGTTAAATACCTGCATAAAATAGGCATATTGGGAGTTAGTATTTCCCTAGTTAAAACCTTAAGTAATTGCAGCTTATTAGGTGAATTTAATACAAGAGTTTTGAAATTTACAAGAGGGTATATTCTGTATACTTGCTCCAGATTTTCATTCAGTATTTTATCCTGTGTATGAGAAAAGTTTTGATAACTACAACCTAAAATTACATTAGAAATATTATTTATATCAGCTATTTTAAGTAGCTTAAAATAGGCAGTTCTGTATGTTCCTCCTTCTTGGGCTAGGTTAATAGAACCATGAACTTCATTCTCATTAAATGGCATAACATGCGAATTACCTAATATCAAATTACTATAACCTGAATACTGCTCAGTCAGCATCTTTCCGAATAAATGGTAATTCAGACAGGCAACTATACTAATCGATGAGCAAACTAAGATGACTAGGAATAATATTTTTCTTAGGAAGTACTTCAAAACTGAAAATATATAAATGCTTCTTCTGAAAAGAAGAATTTGACGACTATAAGTAATAGGGTTAAATAACAAATATACCGTAAGATCTTATTGTCCATCATATTACCAAGCCCATGTTTGAACATGCGATTTTTCCATTCTATTATAAAAAAGATCAAGATCCCTGGTAATATTAAAAAACTTACGCTGTTAAGAATTTCAATAATCTCAATAGTTTCCATTTGAGTTAAAATATCTTGAAAGTAAGCTTTTTTGACAAAAAGCATTTTATGAAGATAACTCATGGCAGAAGATACAGAATTAGACCTAAAAAAGACAATGCATACTAACCAAATCAGTGCTGTAATCAACCATGCCAAAACTTTATTGATGAATGATGGTATATGCTTCATTAAACGATAGAAAAGTCCTCCAGCTCTATATTCCACAGCCACAATCATTCCTTGCATGAGTCCAAACACTACATAAGTCCAATTAGCTCCATGCCATAACCCAATCAGTAAAAACGTTATAAGGATAGCGAGTACGATCCCATTCTTGCCTAGTTTCCTTCTATATTTCAATGCAAGTACACTAAATACATATGCATTAACCCATTGGCCCAAGCTAATATGCCACCTTCTCCAAAGTTCTGTTGTACTAGTTGAAAAGTATGGTGTCCTGAAATTATCCATTAGATCAAAGCCAAATAGTTTTGCTGTTCCAATACCTATATCAGAGTATCCAGAAAAATCACAATAAATCTGGATAGCAAAAAATATAGCTCCCATCAAAAGCAGACCACCACATAAAGATTCCTGATAAATAAAAATTTGATCTACATATACAGCAAGTACATCTGCTATAGCTACCTTCTTAAAGAATCCCCATAAAATCTGTCTGCAACCATCTATACTTTTAGCAAGATCAAAACTTCTAGCGACTTTGAATTGAGGTAAAAATCGTGCAGCCCTTTCTATTGGCCCAGCTACCAGTTGAGGAAAAAAGCTCACAAATGCAAAAAAAATCAAGAGGTTATTTTCAGATTTTACTTTGCCATTATACACATCTATTGTATAACTCATAGTTTGGAAAGTATAGAAACTGATACCTATAGGTAGGATAATGGAAATAGTAAAAACGCTGGTTGCTTCATAGCCTAGGCTCCCCAGAAGAGACAGCAAAGAATCAACAAAAAAGTTATAATACTTAAACAGACCCAAAATACTTAGGTTGAAAAATATGCTAAGCCATAAAAACACCTTCCTTGAGGCATCACTCCTAGCAGCAGTAATCTTCTGTCCTGCAATATAATCTACAAAAGAACTGGCTAATATCAACCCTAGAAATCTCCAGTCCCACCAAGCATAAAAAACATAGCTTACTGCTATAAGAAAGAGGTTTTGGATCTTGATGTTTCTATTGAATACAAACCAATAGCCTAAAAAAACTAAAGGCAGGTATATGACATAAGGCAAGGAGTTAAACAACATCTATGCTAACTCTTTTTTACTTTTGAAAAATAGACGGGAAATCCTCATAATCTACAAATGAGTTGTTATCTGCAACGGCATCTTCCTTATAAATATGAATAGTGAATTCATAAGGTAGATAATCGTGTTTTAGCGAAACACGTTTTGAAAGTGATTTTGCAAAACTCAACACCTCATTACAATCAGCATAAAAACTGCCCTTTTCTTTATAATTAACAAAACTACTCAGAAAATCTACTGCAACACCTTTCTTGGAAACTCTGAATAACTCAGAAATCATGTCTTTAGAGAATTGCCAAGTGTCGTGATTCGCTAACTTAATATTCAGTGCCCCTATCAAGAACCCCCAATCCCATTTTTCTTCCAAGCGATTCTGTAGAATGTCAGCGACTCTGAAATCATTATCAGGATATCGTTTCTTGGCTTCATCGATTATCTCAGCTGAAATGTCTATACCCGTATAAATAATATCTAATTTCCTATATTCAGCAAAGGCCAGCATATCCCCGAATCCACATCCCAGATCCAGAATTGAATCACCTGACTGAACACCTATATTGAACTTGGAGTCAAACCTCTCAAATTGCTTCCCATTGGCCATAAATAGCGATTCTTGGCTATATCCATGCTTGCGGTACATCTCAGAGTACTTTTCGGCAATTTTACTCACATCCTTGTTATAGCTATCCATATCGTATTTATTTATAATAGATAAGGTCAAAGATACAAGTCTTACGGCTTAGCCTTATAGAATCAAGGAGGATATCAATTATCTTCTATCTGCTCCAATATTTGGCTTATAGATAGTGTCTGCTGGATGGTTCTAAGCGTAATCTTAAAATCAAATGCTTGTTCAATATGCTTTAATATCAGCATATGATTAAGGGAATCCCAGTTGACAATATTGGACATGGCAGCGTCATCAGGAATACTGTCTATATCCATATTCAAAACCTCTGCCAATATTGCTTTAACTTTCTCTTTCAATATCGCCTATAAATTTTCAACATCTGATTGACTCTTATCCAGAAAGGCATAGGGGTCAGCCCTCAAAATAGCCCTAAAATACCTGTCAAAGTCTTTCAATCCAAAAACTCTTAAGTGGCATAATCCTACAACTTCTTCTGAGACGGAACCCGCTTTCTCAAAGCCCCTTACTAATGGCTCCACATCCATAATCGCCTTATCTTCACGAGCGTACATTCTAGATGCCAACCTCCTTACTTTTCCATCCAGTAGAACTTCTCCTTCTAACCGCTTCCAATACCGATATGGCACACCTTCCTGCTCCTCCAAAAGATGAAAATGTGTAACCCCCTGATTAAACATACAACCTATTAATAGATGTTTGACATCCATATCAATCAACTTTTGAAATACAGAATCGACCCCAAAAGACGTATTACTCTCAATGGTTGTCATAGCCTGCGCTAACTTACCATTTGCCAAAATATTATGATATGGAGGAGCCCAAGATCTATAAGTCCCTTTCAAGATCCTAAATGCCTCAGTCAATACAGAGCCCACTGTGGGGGTGTGCTCTCGATCAAAAGGCTCTCCTTTACAAAATCCAAAATTAAAACCCGGCATAATCAAGGTCCCTTCATCACCCAGCACTTCCCGCAATAATTCTATCACCTGCACACAAGGATTTTCCCAATGATAAAACGCCACCATTGAAGAAGCAACATACAAGGTATCCCCACTGGATATACCCATACTAATCAATGCTTCCTTGAAATCTTTTCTGTTAAATTCTAATGACATAAAATTGATCTAATAGATTATATCACTATGGGTCAGAGGTGTACCTCTGGCCAAACGCTTACTAGCTGACTTACCTAGAACTTGCTCAAAATACTTGGGCTCCATACCATCACCTGGTCTGATTACTTTTATGTTATCCTGTGTAAATACCTCTCCTTCATCTATATTATTTGAGATATAAATAGATCGTCTGAATTGTCTGGAACTTTGCTCAGATTTCTGATGATCAAGCTGTACTGTTCCTAGTGAATTAAAAGCAATATGACTTTCTGCAACCAAAGCTTTCATTTCAGCAGGCTCCATGGAAAAATCACTATCCACGCCTCCTATACTTCGACTGTCCGTAAAGTGCTTCTCAATAACTCTAGCACCTAGTGCCACCGCGGCTACACTGACACCGATGCCCATCGTGTGATCAGATATTCCTATGACACAATCGCTGAATATATCTTGTAATACAGGTATGGTATTCAAATTGGCATTTCTGGCATCAGCCGGGTAATTACTAGTGCATTTCATAATGACTATTGAGGAACAACCATTGTCTCTCAATACTGCTATGGCTTCACACAACTCACTCAGGTTTGAAGTTCCAGAGGAGATCATGACCGGCTTACCAGTGCTTGCAACTTTTTTCAACAAAGGATGATGATTGCTTTCAAAAGATGCAATTTTATAACAAGGTGTATTCAAGTCCTCTAATAAGTCAACGGCCGTTTCATCAAAAGGAGATGAAAAACAATCCAATCCTCTTTTCTTGGCGTGATTAAAAATTTGTTCGTGCCATTCCCATGGAGTATAGGCTTTGGAGTATAGCTCGTACAAGTTATTACCATTCCATAAGGAATCAGGATCCTTTATCTCAAACAAGCCCCCTCTAACATCCATAGTAATTGTGTCAGCAGTGTATGTCTGTAACTTGATGGCATCTACACCAGTATCCGACGCCAAGTCAACTATCTTCAGAGCTTTCTCTATTGAATGATTGTGATTGCCAGACATTTCTGCTATTACATAGGGTCTATATGCGCTTCCAATATTTGAACTATTTATTTTAAAACCCATATTATTTGATACTGTGGATTAATTCTGGTGTCAACTCGTCCAAACCTTTAATTGAAAGATCTGCTTGATAATCTGGTGCTACTTTCAGATTTCTATAAGGTCCTGTAAGCACTCTTATTGTTTTAAACCCTAAGGGCTTTATACCTACAAAATCTTTTTTAGGATTATCACCTATATATACTGCTTCTGAGGGAGGCACTTGCTCTTGATCTATAATCTTAAAATAACAGTACGGTGAAGGTTTAGAGTGAGCCAAGCCAAATCTATGGGTAATGAATATTCCATCCATCACCTCTGCTAATCCCAAAGCCTCTACTTTCTGAGCTTGAACAACTTTGTTGCCATCTGTCAAGACATACTTCTTTGAATTCATAAAGCGAGATAAACAGGCTTTGGTTTCCTTACCCAAACTAATATTTGGTTTATGCAGTCTGTAAACAGAAAGACATTTCTTTACCAATGCCTTACTATAAACCTTACTAGCTGTAAGTACTGCATTAAAAACCAAGCCTCTACCATTTTGCTCTAATTCATTTAACATTATCTCTAAAGTACTAGATTTAGGCAAATGCATCGTATTATGAAGATAATCCGAAACTGCCTTAAAGCCACTTACTACATAATCCATCTCTACATATAGAGTATCATCCATATCAAATATCAATACCATAGACAAATCTGTTACTAGGATATCGAATCTGCTTAAAACCATTGAAAGAATCAGCCACAACAAATACTTCATCGTCACTAAAGCTCTGCTCACTCATAAACCAAAAGAATGAATCTAAACCTGCCGCTAAACTGATACTGGAAGCGCCTCCATATCTTGGATTACATTCTAGAAGGAAAACCTCGTCATTCTCCCCTAGTATTACTTGAATATTTATATGGCCAGCCAAGCCAATTAGCTCAGCAAGCTGAATCAACTCTGACTCCAAATTCTCTGACCTGAAAATGGTAGTTATCAGAGATTCTCCGTTACTTACCAAATTCCTATATCGACATACTAAACCTCTCACTTCACCAGCTTCACTTAAAAAAATATCAGCCGTAACTTCTACTCCTTTGATATAGGGTTGATAAATAGGACTTTGAAACTGCCCACTTACTTCCAAGGCTTCTTCTCTGCTAACATCAACAACAACCTTCCTGGACCCAGCGCCATACCGCTCTTTCACTACATAAGAATCAGCTATTACAACATCTATGTCCTCACTAGTAGCGATGCTAAGTAATCCGTGAGAACATATCTTACTGAATGCAAGCTTATCTAAACAATTCTGAAGAGCCTCTGTACTAGAGACCATAGTCTTTATGCCATAACTCTCCAGCTCGGCTTTCCATTTGGCCCAATAAAATAATTCGGCATCTCTGGAAGGAATGATATATTTGATATTCTGCACCTTACAATAGTCTAGTAGTACTTCTAATGAAAGTTCATCAGTTTTAGACATACACCAGAAATCATCAGCAAAGTACCTGGCAATGCAATCAGGGTTAACATCTCCCACAATGACTCTATTAGAGGTACTCAATCGGGTAACGGCCTTTTTCACATCTTTGATTAGAGAAATCTTCTGATTGGCACTAGTAACCAAAACGTTCCAAATGACTGACTGACAATCTCTATACTTTGCGTGCACAAGAACATCCACAAGTTCCTCCCCTATCCTACGATGCTTTTTATAGCAGGCTTCTTGACTGTAACGTTGCTGCTCTAAGGTTTCGATCAGATAAGGCCTAAGGTCATAGCAAGTGGTATACAATTTTTCAAAAGACAAATCTTCATAGGCTACCCTCTCCAGTATACTGAGGTAAATAGAAAAATCCTCTTGAAACTGAGGTATATTTTTGTTTCTTTCTGTCTGAATTAAAAAAGAAATTTCTCCATTCCTCGCTTCCCAGTCAATATGAACGATGCCACCATAACCTATAAGTTCTGCATCCTTAAATAATGAAAATAAAATCTGCTTTGGTTCCTCTTCAGTAAATGAAGACACTATCACTGTGTTATAATACTGCTCTTGGTCTTCTGGACTCAAGACTTTCCGCTGACGCAAAATATCCATCTGCTCATTACGCCATACCCTTATTGATTCCATATCCTCTTTGCGTATCGCAGTAAGCGTATATCCACTCTGGATAAATGATGATTTGGATAAGCATCTATACATAAGCCTAATTTAAAAAGCCTTTATGTAGATGCCTGTTATTGATATCAAGATTTCCAGTATCATAGACCTTGATCAAGTCCATCTGACTGAAATCATACAATTTATCTTGCTCTGCTAATTGTAGCATTACCTGTTCTACAACATTCACATCCTCTTCAAAATCTACCGTCAAATATATATCGGGTCTTACTTCAGCACTATTCTCTGGAGAAATTCTGACACTAGAAAATAAGTCAGCATTTCTTGTGACATAAGGACTGACGTGTTCCCTATCAGAAATAGTGCTGGCTTGAAGATGAGCTTTCGCTAAGGCCTCTCCTGAAAACAACTCGGCACTCGTACCATATATCCATCCTTTCCTGTGGTGAGCAGTACAATGATCCTGTCCGCCGCGTTTATGCTCATCTATAAGCGCCATCACACAGGCTGGATCCACCAGTGGGTCATCACCACACAGACGGACTACGTTTTCGATTTCATGCATTTGGGCAGCTGCATAATATCGATCCAGCACATCATTTTCTGATCCTCTGAAACAAGCAACACCTACTTCATTCGCAATTGCCTCAATAATATCATCTTCCTTTTTTTTTGTCGTTGCAATAATGACTTGTTCAGATGTAATATCTTTGGAAATCAATCTTTTAATCTGATGATAAATCAGAGGCTCACCCAATATCTCATGGACAACCTTGAATGGTCTTCTTGTAGAACCAACTCTAGCTTGAAGGATTACACCATATTCCATTTTAGTCTCTAATTATATACTCTCCATACTGGCTTAGCAGCTTCACCTTCAAAGGAGTCATCCACATTGCCTTCTTCTAAGACTCTTTTAATTTTATTCATGCCATGTCGAAGTGCCTCGAAAGTCAGAGGGAATTCCTTTTCTGTATGAGAATAGGTAATCGTTATCCATGGTATGAGTACACCATGATCAATGACTTCTTCATGAAAAGAGGTATGTAAGGCAGGCCAGAACTCACCATTTTCTGTTGTACACAGAATCTGTGGATTGCAGTCATATCCTATGATCCGACAATAATCTTCTACACCTATTTCCTTTGCTAATTTATTAAATCCTTCTTTGAGTAATTTGCCTATTCTCCAGATATGTTCTGTGACGTTTAGCCTCTGGCATTCTTTGATTGTGGCCATTGCCGCAGCGAGGCCTATCGTTTCTGAACTGTGGGTTTGCGAAAGTAAAAAGACTCTTTTCTTCTTGTGCTTGACGCCGCCCAACTCCATGATCTCTTTCTTGCCACCCAAAAGTGAAAAACTGAATCCATTGCTAATGCACTTTCCAAAAGTGGTCAGATCTGGTTGAATATCCAGCATATGCTGAACCCCTCTCAAATCAAAGCGAATACCACAGATGATTTCATCAAATATTAAAACCACACCATGCTTAGTGCAAAGTTCTCTGAGTTGTGTCAAGAAATTTTCTTTCCCGGGCGCACAAACCCCATTCTTACAATTCGCTTTACAAAATTCATTGTCTGGACCATCACAAGGATGATCATTCTTCAATGGCTCCAAAATAAGGCAAGCCATTTGATCTGGATATTCTTCTAGTAGCTTTTCCACAGAGGAAATATCGTTATAGTCAAACTTAACTGTGTACTGAATTTCGCTTTCCAATACACCACTGTTCATCGGTGTACTTCCTATGAACCAATCTTGGGTACTGAAAAAGGGGTGCTGTCTGCATATGCCGATGTGAGTTCTTCCCGTATGGGCTCTGGCCAATTTGATGGCAGCCGCTGTAACATCAGAGCCATTCTTCCCAAACTTCACCATATCCACAGTGGGCATAAGCTCGGTAAAGAACTTAGCCGCTTCATACTCTAGAATACCAGGTCTGGTAAAATTGGTACTGCGCTTCATGGTTTCAATGACAGCATTATTTACCACCTCATTATTATGACCCAATATGAATACCCTGTTACCCATACCCCAATCCACATACTTATTCCCATCGACATCCCAACAATAAGCCCCATCACCGTGGGACATTATATGCGGTGAAACCCTAGGGAATTGATCCTCCCCTTTGGAGTAAGTATGTCCAGCACCAGGAACTAAATCATGGAATTTCTCCGAAATCTCAAAGCTCTTCTTATACTTCATAGTTATGTTATCTAACAGCCAGCTTCCACTATCCTGATGGCTTTTAATGTTCTTGTATCATTGATTAATAACCTCCTCTCTTCGATCTGCCTTAAAAACCTCATTAGGGAATTCTTGAAAGCACTAAAGGTATCTTCAAACATAAGAATCTTTGTAGATTTCGACCCATATAATCGAATTTCCATAGGCAACGCTTTTGCACCCACAACATCAAAAGTCGTTATAAGACCTGATTGCCATTCAACGCTGACCTGTGTGGAATCCTGCTCATCCATCCTTTTCATAGAAACGATACCATCATCTTCATTCAGATAATTGAGGACTGGGTCAATAATATGTATACTATAGTTTTTCCAATTCTTGGGAATTCTGGCATAAATCCTTTCCAATTCCCCTAATACTTCTTTCTCCTCTGGTGACAAATAGAGCTCTTCAGCATACCTCAAAGCACTACAAGTGAAGATATCATAACTATGCTTTTTGAGTTCCAGTATACGGTTGGCCTCAGGTAAAGAGTATGCAAGGGGCTTATCTATGAATAAGGGTATGCCAGCATCGAGAAAAACCTTAGACATTGCATAATGATTCTCTGCATCATCCCTTGCCAATAGTACTGCATCAACCTCTCCTATCATATCCTTATACTGCTCTACTATGTTAGGGATGAGGGCGGCCTTGGCTATATGTTCCGAAAGACCCCTTTCCTGTGTCCAGATATGAGTCACCTGAGCACCAGGTATGCAAGCATCGGGAAAGGTCTGTTTGGATAAATACTCTGGTATTACTGGATATGCACAATCTGCCATAGCCACAGGATCGTAACCATTAAATATGGCTGACCATGAGTAAGGATGTCCATTACCTTCGCTAATTCCTATGACGCCTAATTTCAACATCCGCTATTCGGGCCAATTTGTAGGGTTCAATAATTCAATATCGGGGGGTAGTATCTCCGAAATCTGCATGACTAAGCTAGGTGAAAATTTCTGTAAAACCGATGAACAGTTTGACTTTAATTGACTACTGTTATCGACTCCCATAATGACGCTATCAATGTACTTATTATGTAAAACGTAATTCAATGCCATATGCATCACAGTCAAGGAATGCGCCCTAGAGAGGTCTTTCAAACTTTGGAGAGCTTCAGTCAAGGGTTTAAAATAGGGGTCTAATTTCTGAGGCTCCTTAAATAACAAGCCCTGTAAGAAAACCGAACGTGCCTGCAGTAAGATATCTCGCTCTTTTGCTGAATATATCAAATCTCCTTTGACAGCGTCATTGTCTAGCAAATTATAAGGAAATTGAATAACTGAGATATGCTCATTTGCAATGGCACTGCTAAATTGGCTTCGTGTATAGATGGAAACCCCTAGGTGTTTGAAAACACCAGTATCTCTAATACTGCCCATCTTATCCATAACTGCAGTATCCCTTAGATCTGAAAACCGATGCAAAAAAATCGTGTCATACGAATCCACCTTTAAAACTTCAAGATCAGCATATAACTGGTGCTCGATTTCTTC
>Ga0114957_1003158_pt1 | contig 15054 bp, 17 predicted proteins | sample BantaG_FD_87175 | JGI IMG/M metagenome (GOLD analysis project Ga0114957, IMG submission 87175) | Marine algal microbial communities from Bantry Bay, Ireland - BantryBay_4 metaG | ecosystem: Host-associated > Algae > Red algae > Unclassified | place: Bantry Bay, Ireland | collected 2014-11-21 | reverse complement strand
CGAGAAGAAAACCTTCCAGGCTTTTTTCCATATTCAGGAGGAATCTTTCCATTTAAAAGAAAAGATGAAGATCCTAAGCGTATGTTTGCTGGGGAGGGTGGAGCAGGACGAACAAATAAAAGGTTTCATTATCTTTGTGAGGGAGAAGACTTCGCCCGCCTTTCAACAGCTTTTGATTCAGTCACTCTTTATGGTGAAGATCCTGATGAGAGACCAGACATTTATGGGAAAATTGGAGAGTCAGGTGTAAGCATTGCGACGCTTACAGACATGGAAGACTTGTATAGGGGGTTTGATCTTGCTTCACCAAAAACATCTGTTTCTATGACGATTAATGGCCCTGCGCCAATCATTCTTGCAATGTATATGAATACCGCGATTAACCAATCTTTGAGCGAAAGTGATCGACATGATCAAGCCAAGCGAATAGAAGTGATGCAAAAAATTCGTGGAACAGTTCAAGCAGATATCTTAAAAGAAGATCAGGCGCAAAACACTTGCATTTTCTCTTTAGAGTTTGCCTTAAGAATGATGGGTGATGTTCAAGAATATTTTTGTCAAAAAGAAATTAACAATTACTACACAGTTTCAGTGAGTGGTTACCACATAGCAGAAGCTGGAGCGAACCCTATTACGCAACTAGCACTAACTCTTTCTAATGGCTTTACGCTAGTCGAATACTACTTGTCTCGTGGGATGAAAATTGATGATTTTTGTGGAAACCTTTCCTTTTTCTTTAGTAATGGCCTAGACCCTGAGTATGCAGTAATGGGAAGGGTCGCAAGAAAAATTTGGGCAATCACTATGCGTGATAAGTATGGCGCCAATGGAAAATCTCAAAAACTTAAATATCACATTCAAACATCTGGAAGGTCTCTCCATGCACAAGAAATTGACTTCAATGATATAAGAACAACTCTTCAAGCATTCTTGGCGTTGAGTGATAATTGTAATTCACTTCACACTAATGCTTACGATGAAGCGATTACGACTCCAACAACTGAATCAGTGAGAAGAGCAATGGCGATTCAAATGATTATCAACAGAGAGTTTGGGTTAAATAAAACAGACAATCCTTTACAAGGATCTTTTATTGTCGATGAACTTTGTGAAATCGTAGAAAATGCAGTGATGAAAGAATTTGAAAGTATTTCTGATCGTGGAGGAGTCTTGGGTGCTATGGAAAGCATGTACCAAAGAGGTAAAATTCAAGAAGAGTCTCTTTATTATGAATCTTTAAAAGACACAGGAAAGCTTCCTATTATTGGAGTAAATACTTTTATTGCTGATAATATAGAAGATCAGATGAACCAAGAAGTAGAAATGACGAGAGCGAGTAATGAAGAAAAAAATCAGCAAATTGAAAGGCTTCGATCATTTCAGAAAAAACATCATGATCAAAGTCAGCAGCAGTTAGAAACTTTGAAAAAAGTTGCCCTCAGTGGGGGAAATATTTTTGAACAACTCTTAGAGACTGTGCAGTATTGTTCATTAGGACAAATTACAAATGTTTTATATGAAGTTGGTGGGCGTTATCGAAGGAATATGTAAATGAAAGTTTATACAAAGAAAGGGGACAAGGGAAAAACATCTCTTGTGAATGGAGAAAAAGTCTCTAAATCAAGTGATAGGCTTGATGTGTATGGGGCCGTGGATGAACTGAATTCATTTATTGGTGTGTTGAGATCTCATTACGACCAAAAGCTATTAGAGTTAATTCAAAACAATCTTTTTAATCTGGGATCTTTACTGGCTTGTCCTAGCGAGAAGTGGGAAAGCTACAAACTTGTAGAAATACATGAGGGTTTGTTAAAAAAAATTGAAGATAAAATTGATGAGATGGAGAGCGAACTTTCTCCTTTGAAAAATTTCATTTTGCCTGCGGGAGATCTTGGAGCAAGCTCAGCCCATGTTTGCCGAACTGTTTGTCGTAGAGTTGAGAGAAGGCTTGTTTCTTTCTCCGAGCATGAACCAGAAGAGTTACCTGTAAATAGTTTAGAGCTTTTAAATCGGTTAAGTGATTATTTCTTTGTTCTCTCTCGATTTATTAATAAAAAGAAAGATGTTGCTGATCAAATTTGGTCGACGTAATTATTAATCTTCTTTAATAATAATATTTGTTAACTCATCGAAATCACCAGAAGGGAGGATTGTTGTTGCGTGATCGTCTGGTCGCTGCAAGTGCTCTTTCATTGTTGGTGCCGTTTTATCTTCATCTATATGAATGAATGTTTTTCCAATGGAGATAACATCTTTTATGAACAAAGGAACTTGATGCTGAATTTCAGTTCCATTAACCTTTGTTCCGTTTTTTGAAATACTATCTGAAATTAAAAGTTTATTATCTTTAAATTGAAAAATTGTATGAATAGCACTGCAATACTCATCTTCAACATAGATCTCACATTCATCAGAGCGGCCAATTGAAATACGTTGACCATACTTCACTGTGACAAACTTTTCGAAAATAATATCCGAAAGAAAATCTTTTGGTTTTTCAAAACGAACTATACGAAGTGTGATGTGCATTTTTTATTTCCAAGAATCTTTATGATATTCAAACTTACAAGCCTCCTTAATACTTTGGAGGTATTTATGTACTTGAGGACTAAATTGAAACTCAGGAACAATATACATTCCCCAAAGGTGGGATGCTATTAGTATATCATTGATATTAATTTTTTCAGAATGGTAGAACGGGGTTAAGCTCTTCTCGAGTGAACTCAGGGTTTCATTTATTGATTTTGTATACTCGGCCCTGTTCTTATAAAGATCTCGAAAAGGACCTTTATAGGCTTCTTTTTTACGCAAAAAATAGCTTCGTGAAGCCTCATTAAACTCTGGTGTATAAATCCAATAGGGCATTGCTAAAGGATGAACGTCTTTTCCTATTTGAGAGATTAAGTCATCTACTTGGCCGTCATAGCTGTTTAGTTGATTGTTTTTATCAAGATAGGACATTATATCAAGGCTTTCTGCAAGGTGCGTATTATCTTCTTTTGTCAGGATCGGAAGCATTTTTTTACCGACCATAGTTGTTGGTGTTTTTTCATCATCATAGTCTAAGACGACAGATTTATAGGGAATGTCCAAAAGACCTAAAACAAGTCTAACTCGGACACAAAAAGGACAATGTAAATAGTGGTATAATATCATTTGGGGATAACTCCTATATATACTTGCGAAGTAGTTCTTTTTATCTTACTTAATCTAAGAGGAGAACTCAAAAGAAAGAGGTTGAAATGGAAAATATAGTATCTTTAACTCAAAAAGCAATCGAGCAGGTTAAAGCTATTGCTAGTGATGAAAAACTTAGTGAGAGCAGAGGGTTACGGCTTGCTGTTGTTGGTGGCGGTTGTTCAGGGTTAAGTTATAAAATTGAATTTAGTGATAAGAAAGAAAAAGATAACTGCGTTGAGTATAGTGGAGTGAATGTTTTTATTGATCCAAAGTCTTCTATTTATTTAAAAGGAGTGACTTTAGATTATCAAGATGGGCTAAATGGAAAAGGGTTTATTTTTGTGAATCCAAGTGCGCAAAATACATGTGGTTGTGGTGAATCTTTTTCAATCTAAGAGTGATCAAATATTAAAATATTACAAAGAAGGCGCTCGTGTTGAAATTGAACTTGTTCATTTTGAAGTACAAGGGCCAGATGCATTTCAATATCTAAAATCTCAAACTACCAATACTATTAAAAATGAAGTGTTATTTCACGGACCTCAATGTTTATTAGAAACAAAAGGTAGGGTTAATTCTTTTTTTTCGTTGAACTGCACTGAGACAAATAACTTTCTATGCACTTTACTTAAAGAAGAGAAAGATAGCTGGCTCGAAAGGTTTGAACGGTTTCATATTGCAGAGGAATTTGAAGTAAAAGAGGTTTCGGGACCAAGCTTTTGTTCTATCGGTGAAGAGAATAAAAATTCACTTCCATTTTGGTTTTGTGGGTTTAATCTTAACCTTCATGAAGAGCCACCTAGCGCAATAAATGTTATCAAATCTTCAGACTTGTCTTTTTGGGGTGGTTTTTTAAATACAAAAAATAAAATACTAAATGAAACAAGATTCTTTAATCTTGCTTATTCCAAAAGCAAAGGCTGCTTTCCCGGAGGAGAAAGTGTGAGCAAGGTTGACTCTGGTCGAGGAGCTGCTTACTTTCCTGTGCTTATAAAGATTAATTCGAGCGAAGATTTAAGTATCGATGGTAAACGTGTTGCTCGATTTATAGATGAGCGAGATGGCTTGGTTTTCTATGAGCTTTTAAGAAACTATAGAATAGATGAACGTGAAGTAGAGTTTGATCAAGGTAAGGGAGCTGTCTATACATTTCCGGTTATTTCACAATCTAAAAAAGAGATCGCTTTAAAGAGTTATGATGAAGCTTTAGAGATCTTTACTCATAAAAACTTAGAAGATGAAGCGATTGAAAAGCTTGAGTTTTCTTTGAAGTGTGACCCAAATCTAGAGAATGCCTACGAAATGCTTGGTGTAATGTATGGACGAAAAGAAAAGTATACCAAAGCAGTTGAACTGATGGAAAAGTTAGAGAGACTTAACGGCGACTCTATTATGGCCAAAACTAACCTTTCTCTTTATCACATGAAACTAGGAAATATCGAAACTGCAGAAGACTATAAAGGACAAGCAACAACTTTAGAGTTTCAAAGAGCGGGTGTTGAGTATGAGCAAAAAGAAAATTTAAAAAAGAATGAAGAAGAACAAAAACGAAAAGAGGAAATGTTTCACCAGGTGTTAGAGATTGACGAAAGTGATGATGTCGCAAACTTTGGGCTAGGGAAAATCTACTTAGATCGAAAAGAGTATGCAAAGGCTGCTGAAAAATTTAACTTGGTTATAGATTTTAATAAAAAACATAGTGTCAGTTACTTAGAACTAGGTCGTGCGCATTTTTTATCGAAAGACTTTAAACAGGCGAAAGAAATCTTAAAAAAAGGCGTTGAAATTGCTGCTTCTCAAGGAGACTTAATGCCAGCAAACGAAATGCAAGCTTTGTTAAACCAGATCAAGCTCTAAGTGTAATATCGATAATCTTTTTCAAGTCAGATTTAAATTTTTTTTCAGAAGTTGAAAGATCTGTCGCCAAGTGATGAATAACTTCTGTCGTAAGAAAATTATAAATCAGTGCACTTTTAACGTTGATAAGTTCTTCGCTCCATTCTTGTTTTTCAACACCCTCTAAAATATAAACATGAACCCTTTTTCGACCTTCAGCCGAGATGGCATTATAAATGTTTCTAAAGTTTTTATCAGTAACACTCATATAGTATAGAAGAAGAATAATTTGAGCCTGTGCTTGATGCTGATTTGCCCAAAGAAAATTACTAAAGCAATGCTTGATCAGTTTTTCTTTTGCAGTTTTCCCTTCGGAAACCTCTCCTTGGGTAATAGAGTGGTTGGTTTCAAGTATGTGTTGAACCATTGCCTGAATGAGAAGTTTTTTATTCTTATAATAATAAAATATATGAGGCTGCTTAATCTTTGCATCTTTGGCAATTTCTTCAAAAGTTGCACGAAAGCCACGCTTGGAAAACACCTTGATTGATGATTTTAAAATTTGGCTTTGTAATTCTTTCATACTCTAAATATCTGATTTTCTTTAGTTTTAGTAAAACTAAAGAAAGTGATTGATCCTCATATGACTCAGTGTTATAAACTCTTCGTCAGATGAAAAGACAAACTTAAATTTTTCACTAAGGAGAAAAAAATGAAGAAACTAATTTTACTAATGAGCTTACTAACTGTTTCTGGAGCAACATTTGGTTCAGATATCGAAAACTGTGTGATTTCTGTCGACGGAAGCCCTTTTGCAGTACTCAAGTACCAAAGAGGAAGTCTAGACATACTTAATGTAAATGAAATGGGACGATTTGCAAGTGACTTAAATGAAGTGGCTTTTGTTACTATTAGTAAAGAGGATGGATCAATTAGAACTAACTCAGGTCAAAGAAGCATGAATACTGGTGTAAGAGCATCAAACCACGTCAAAGCAATAATTGAAGAAGAGTTATCAAGTGATTACGAAATCGAATGCACTGAAGCAAGAGTAGAGTCTAGCCACTGGGGTGGAAATAACTAATTATATTTTAAGTTTTTAATAAGTGGATGGAGAGTTCAATACTCTTCATTCACCATGAGTTGAGGATGCTCAGCCATGGTCAATAAGTATTAAATAACTCTAGAGTTTTTGGAATAAAAAAAGCGAATCTGAAAATCGGCGATGTTTAAAAATGGCTGGGAAGGTGAGACTCGAACTCACGACCAATAGATTAACAGTCTACTGCGCTAACCAACTGCGCTACTCCCCATCATTTTATCTAATTTTAAATTTATAAGTTTTAGAGTTGGATTTGTCTATGATTTTTTATAAAGGAATACATTTTATACTGGTACTTGCTAGAGAGTTGAGCGTTTCCTTATAAGCAGAGTCTATATAAAGCCCATCTGATTTAATCTCCCCTTGTATAAAGCTTGCTTGGAAATCGCTGTCTAAAGAGGCAATAAGGAAGCTTTTGGGATTCTTAATGCTGAGGTGACCTTTTAATTTAATGCTCATAGATTCATTTATAGGCAATATTTCATTTCTGATCGCCCTATAATGAGGGCCTCCATCAAAAGGATCCACTTCATCTTGATATTTAAACCCGATTTTCTCCAACATATTCTTTACAGGCTTAGTAGTTTCACCCACTTCTCCAATGGCTTTTTGAGCAGAAGGAGAAAGAAGCTTCACGTATATAGTCTCAGCTGGAAAGATTTCAAGGATAAAACTCTTGTCCCTACGACTTAGGATATCTGCTTCGAGATAATTCATTTCAAAAAATTGCTTACCAAGCCCCTCCCAAAGAGGAGAATTACCATTTTTATCAAAAGGAGGCAGAAGTTCTGTATGGATTTGCTTAGTAAAAAGGTGTGGGTGCATGGAAATGAATAGAAAACGAGAAAATGAGATTTGCTTCCCAAGTTTTTGAGCATGCCCTCTGTAGGCAGGGTCTAAAATGAGTCCACCAATTTCAGTGTAACCATTTTCAGTCATTCCAAGCTTAAGTGTCTTATGGGTAAAGTTGAGTTTTTGCTTCAGACTGCTCTTGAGCTCGTTTTTAACACTTAAAAAGTAATGAGGCTTATCAAGTGTTCCATGTTGCGCATGCAAGTTAGAGCATCCTGCTATTTTCTTATTTTCTTGATCTACCAAGACAAAAAGAAAAGAGTTTTCGGGCTCAAACTTTCCAAGGCTTTTAAATGATCTTATTGAGCGTTCAATCTTCTTAAGTAATAACTCTTTGTCTTGTGGGAGGTTGAGAAAGTTTTCCAGCAAGCTAAGAGAATACAATGACTCAAGGTCTGAAATTTCTACGGGTCGAATGATAAACATAACAGCTACAGTAAAGTTATTTATTCAACTTGTTAATTGCGTCGCGTTAGTGAAGTGTTTGATTTCACATCTGTGAATTCTATATTAAAATGCTTTAGCAGAGATTTTATGATGAATAATAAAGTAGAACACATTCAAAGTTTATATAGAGCGAAAGAGTTTAAAAAAGGTATTGAGTTTCTTCAAAACCATCGGGCCGACTTTTCTCCTGAAGTTTATCACTATAATTTAGGAACATTTTTCTTAAAGGATAATCAAGCACCAGTTGCGCGACTTCATTTTGAACAGGCGAAGGCTTTAGGGTTTGGAAACTCTATTTTAGAAAACAACTTAAAAGTAGCGAAGCAAAAGTTAAATGTCATAAGCATTGAACAGCCATTAACCTTAGAAAAAAAGACAATGGACTTCTTTGAGAGTGTAAATCCTGATTGGTTTCTTACTTTCTTTTTGATCTGCTTACTTATTTCTTCTTTTTTATATGGAAAAACAAGGTCACTGATTCTTTCTTTGTGTTTTATGCTATTTAGTATCTCTCCAATGGGTTTAAAAGAATACTTTAACAAGAAGTTTATTAAAGCCATTATTACGCAACCGACTGCTGTTTATGATGGGCCTTCTGATATTTATGATGAAATAGGTGACCTGCCTCAAGGGTTAAAAATATACCTAACAACCCAAAGAGATTCTTGGTACTTTATTGAGTACCCAGAAAGTTACCGAGGCTGGATCGATTACTCAAAGTTAAATGTTATCCAAGGCGAAAAAAATGTTTTCTAATTTAATAAAAATTCTAATTGCACTAGTGCTCGTTTCTTGTTCTACAACACCAAAAGTCACAGGGGGCTCCAAAGCAGAGGTTTTGTACAAGCAAGCTGAAGCTTATTCTAAAAGAAAACGATATTTTTTAGCGACAGAAAAGTTAAATGATCTACGTTCAAAGTTTCCATATAGCTACTATGCAACACCAGCGGAGTTAATGACTGCAGACATTCTTTACAAGCAAAAGTCATATATCGAAGCAACAGCTTCTTACCTTGCTTTTAGGGATTTGCATCCAAAAAGTAAGCGAATGGATTACGTCCTTTACATGATTGGACAGTCATACTTTAAGCAAATTCCAAATGGTATTGATAGAGATTTAACTTTTGCAAAGCAATCAAGAATTTATTTTAACGAGCTATTAAAAAGGTTTCCAGATTCAAACTACAGAAAAGAAGTAGAGTTGAAAAATGCTCAAGCAGCAAAAATGTTATGGCAAAGAGAGCAATATGTTGCGGATTTTTACTTTAAAACTAAAAATTACGAAGCAGCACAGTTTAGATACTTAGATATTTTAAAAAGCTTTCAAGGAGAAAAAGAGTTAATTAATCACGCTCAGGCAAGAATAGTTAAATCTTCTTTTAACCTTGGAAATTATCGAAATTGTCTAAACTACTTAAAGCAGTTTGCAACATCCTTTTCAGAGTCGGTGGCAAAGTCCATGACGGGGTATGCTCAAAAGTGCGGAGATAAGATAACTGAAAACTTAAAAGCATCAAAGGAAGGTTAGACTTGAGCTTAAAATTAGATGTAAATCAGCTAAAGAACAAAGCTAAAAATTATTATAAAGAAGCGCAATATGAGAAATCATTAGGTGTTTTAAAACGAATCATGGATTCCGGTTACGATGATGAAGATGTTTACTTTCTAAAAGCAAATATCATGCACATTAATGGTAAAATTTCCGAAGCGATTAAAAACTTTAAAAAAGTTTTAGAGATAAATGATGAGCATACAGACGCGATGATTAGTTTGTCTGTCTTGTATAACGATATTGGTAAGTATGAAGCGGCTCAAAAATACTTTGAACTCGCTGATCGGAAAGTAAAACAGGGAAGTGGTGGGGTTATTGATACCCATATTAATAAGAAGTTTTCTGGGCTTCACTTTGAAATTGCCGAGATGTACTTTACTTATGGGCGCCACGACGAAGCTTTATCAGAATTTAAGAAGGCCTATGAATTAAACCCTCAGAACTTAAGTATCAAAGTGAAAATCGCCAAGGTTTATGAAAGGAAAGATTTTAAAGCAAAAGCTTTGGATGAACTTTTACAACTCAAGAGGATTGCTCCTAATTATGTTCCTGGTCGTTTAGCATTAGGGCTTCACTACTATTCTTTAGGTAAAATTATTGAAGCTCAAAATGAGTGGCATAATATTTTAAAGAAAGAGCCAGCAAATAAAGAAGCGAGGATGTACCTTACTCTTTCAAAGTCAGCGACAGAAGTTAATTTATAAAATTAAATTATAGAGAAGGTGAAATATTTTGAGATCGATCTTCTATAAGATTAGTAAGATCTTCTTTTATATCTTTATTCTTAAGTTGCATTAAAGTTCTTTTAAACTCAGTGTAAATTGGAAAGCTAACATCTAGCTTATTATCTTGAAGAACAACTTGCTTTGCGACTTTAGTTTTATGATTAATTGTAATCGGCGCTTTTAGGTTTGCACTGATTTCTTGTAGATTATCTGGAATAGTGACGATCGTATAAAATATAACTTCTGATGTTTTCTCAATCCCTAAGTTTCTAAGATCAGCAGGAAGAAGAGTTGGGGTAAAATTTTGAATAAAGAAACCAGGCTCAAGTAAAGGAAAGCAGACATTTGGAGATTTAACTGATTGAAGCCAAAGAAGGTAAGTCCCATCAGAAGGGTTAATCATATAAAACTGATTCTCTTGGTCAAAGCCAAGTAGTCCTTCAGGAAAATTTATAACCTCAGCACTATCAATTTCAATAGTTCCAAAGCGAGAAGAATTAAGCTTCAAAGCCTCTCCTTAATCGGTTTCTTCTGGATGCCTTATAGATCCAGTTAAGTACTTATATATGATGGTAACAGTCAGAAATGTGAAAGTGCAAGAAATAACTTATCTATTCTTCGCTTGTAAGATCTTTTGATAAAGAAGCAAGGGCTTCGGGACTTACGTCCGTAGATTTTTGGTTTTGTTCCAATATGGCGTCGTAAACTTCTTCTCTATGAATTTTAGTTTCTTTAGGTGCTTTGATTCCTAAACGGACTTGTTTACCCTTAATTTGAACCACAACAATTTTTATGTGGTCATCAATGGCAATACTCTCACCTAGCTTCCTTGTCAGCACTAGCATACGCAATCCTTATTGCTATAAATAACTATTATTACAAACATGTGTTTGTTTGTGATTGAACTTTTTAATACTTCTTGTGGGGGCTGGCAAGGGAAAAAGTAATATTTTTTAAGATTCTTACTTTTCTTGGCAAAGAAATTCGAAAAATTTCTCGCCAACTGTATCAATATCAACCTGGTAGGTGTGATTATGGATTTCCTCTTTGATTCGAGCTACTTTCTCCATATTAAGCGATGTGTCATCAGATTTTTTAACTAATTCCAAAATTTCTTCAAAAGACATTCCAATATACGGCTCTTTAAGAAATTCTTGGTTGCTTGGGCGAATAGGTTTAAAATTACTTGTTTTATCCATTTAGCTTATTCCTTATGTTAAATCGAGTTCACAAGGTATGTTAATAAATATTATTGGGAATATCTCAAGTGGGAAAAATCTACCTAAAAGTAGTGCTCTTAATCCATTTAATGAGCTCTGGCGTAAAAACATGAGAAGTCAGGTGTGACATGCTTTGCACTTCACCTCTTATCAATACAGAAACGAGACCCATATCGCCATTGTCGTTTACCGAAAAGAAGCCGCTCCCACTTAAGCCTTTTCTGAAGTGAGAAAAGTCAGCATATGTTGTGAGCAAGTTCTCCTGAACTTCATGTTGGCGTGAAGCCTGCACTTGTGACTCAAAAGGTATATACAGTAAATTTTGAAGCTTGAATGCTGAGCTTTGTTGGATTGGTGCTATTGCCGCTCCAAACAATGGACTTTTCGTTCGAATGATTCCGATATCATTATAAGAGTGTCCTTTCTTGTATCCTGGGCCAATTTTGATTTCAGCAGCATCTACTTGATGACCTGAGTAAGTCTTAACCTCAATTATGCTCTCAGGTAATGAGGAGAAGCAGTGAGCGGCTCCTATAATAGTTGTTGGTCCGATAACCGTAGCGGGGCAAATAGAATGACCGGTAACTTTATTCCTAATTTCAACTTGGGACTTATTAATAAGAGAGTAGTCAAAGCTGTATGAGTTTAAAGAAATAAAGAAAAAAAGTATTATGCCCTTCATCAATACATTATAGAACACAAGAGAGGCTGATACTCTAGGCTTTAGAGTATTTATATAGTGTGTCTATTATATGATCATTAAATTCTTTGGCATAAGTAACGGATAAGTTACTATAAGGTACTGGAATTTAATGACGGAGAGAATTTGTGGTTAAGAAAAAGTCGAGTTTTGAGGACAATCTAAAAGAATTAGAAGAATTGATGGATGAAATGGAAAGTGGAAAACTTTCTTTGGATGAAAGCATCAAGAGCTTCGAAGATGGAGTTAAGCTTTATAAAGAGTGCAAGGTTTATCTTGAGAAGGCGGAGAAGAAAGTTGAAACGCTCTCAACAAGCCTAAAGGGGAATTCGTGATCCTCAAGGTCTTTATACTTACCTTTTTCTCTTTATCTTGTGCGCACCAACACGAAAGAAGCATTGTTGAAAATAGAAAAGGAATTAACGAAGCAGAAGAAAAGATGAGTTCAGCTGTAGTTGAAAAACCAGAGGATCATCACGCAGCTGTTGACCAGGAGATGATTTCAAATAAGCAGCACGTCAAATACTCATTATCACTTCTTGGAAATACCTATGAAGCCTTTACGTTTATTTCCTTACTTAAGCAGATTGAAATTAAAGGTTTGAAAATATCAGGGCTCTCTGGTCGAGGGATGGGAACACTTGTCGCTGCTCTTTATGCAAAGTATGGAAGATCAAACATGGTTGAATGGATTTTATTCAAATATGTAGATCGGTTTTTTCCCTTTAGAAAAGAATATGAGAAAGACTATAAGGAGACACTACTTAGGCTTGTAGATAGAGAATTTAAAAATAAAAAAACCTCAAGCTTTAAGTTAGATTTTAAAGTAAACAGTCTTTTAAATGTTCATCAATATTTAAGAAACGAAATAAAAAAAGAACAGCTAGGCGAAAAGCTTTATTACTCTGAGTCAGTATGTGTTCATGAAAGTGGATTGTATCAAGAGGATATTAATCTATGTTTTTTTGCCTCTTCAAAAAAATCAGTAAGACATGATGATATAGACAGAAAATCTTTTGCACTCAAGTGGTACTCTCAAAAAGAGCTACCATTGATTGATGTAATTGAAGAAAAAACTAGTCAATTTCGTGAAATGGTTAAAGGTTTATGAAAGCATTATTTAATAAAAAAATTCTTTTTTCTCTTATGGGCTTAGTGCTTTGCTTTGCCTTGATTATCATTGTTTACCTCGCACGGATTCAATGGAATCTACCGGACGTGACACAACTTAAAGATTTCGCTCCCCCTGTCACTTCGAAAATTTATGCGGCCGGTGGAGAAGTTTTATTGGAAATCGGAAAAGAAAGAAGGGAGATGATTGATCTCAAAGAAGTTCCGCAGATTATGATTGATGCGTTTCTTGCTTCAGAAGATAGTAACTTTTATAACCACTCCGGTGTTGACCTTATGGGAATTGCCAGAGCAATGCTTGCAAATATTAAAGCAGGTCGTATTGTTCAAGGGGGAAGTACAATTACTCAGCAGGTGGCTAAGAGTCTTTTACTTACAAGCGAAAAAAGTATTAGCAGAAAAATTAAAGATTTTTTACTCGCGATAAAAATAGAGAAAAACTTCTCTAAAGAAGAGATTCTTTATTTATACTTAAACCAAGTTTATCTTGGAGGTGGGTACTACGGTGTAAAGGCAGCAGGAAAAGGGTACTTTGATAAGGAACTAAAAGATGTGACAGCAGCCGAGGCCGCATTACTTGCAGGGTTACTTGTCGCTCCAGGTCGGTATTCTCCCTACATAAACCCAAAGCGTGCCAAGGCAAGACAAACTTATGTTCTCTCAAGGCTTTTTCATCATAAGAAAATCACGAAAGAAGAATATGAAGCCGCTAAACTAGAAGCAATTAAACTTTCTAATAAAAGAAGAATTACTGAAATGAAGGCGCCCTATTTTACCGAATGGATTCGGCAAAGAGTTGTAAGCCTTGTGGGAGAGGATCGATTTCTCACAGAGGGGTTTGAAATAAAAACAACTCTAGACCTTAAACTTCAAGAGGAAGCAGAGAGAGCTGCTAAAGTAGGGGTTAGAGACCTAGATAAGAGACAAGGTTATAAAGGTGCTTTAGAAACTATTGAAAAAAATGATGTTGCTGCAAAAATTATCGAGCTAAGGTCAAATTTACTAGATAGTGTTTCGAGTTTTACCTATATGACACCCGAGGCTGAACTGATTAACGAGGTGAACTTCGAAGCAATACAAACGAAAGAAAATTCAGAAAATATTGTGAATAGCCAGCTTGAGCTAGACCAGAAGGTCTCAAAGTCTTTAGGAGTGAAGTTTTTTGTTGGAAATAAAAAAGAAAATCTCGAAAAGTTAACTCCCTTGCTTAAAAGTAGTGATGATTATAAGGCTTTAGTTTTAGGAGTGAGTTCAAAAAGAAACTTAGCGCTTATTGATGTCGGTGGAATTCGAGGGATTATCAGTTATGACAATTTTAACTGGGCAAGAAAAAGAGTTTTAAGTGACAAGCTTACATTTAGAAAAGAAATTACTCATGCAAGGCAAATACTAAAACCTGGAGATGTTATTTATGTTGGGCTCGTAGGGAAAAAAATGATTGCTGCTAAAAGTATTTTCAAACTACCCAAGGGAACTACTGGAGAAGATGCATTTTATTTAAACTTTAGGCTTGAGCAAAAACCAGAAGTTCAAACAGCAATTGTTTCTGTCGATGCTAAAACAGGCGATGTTCTCACTCTCGTTGGTGGAAGTGATTTTTGGACTTCTCAGTTTAATAGGGCCATTCAGTCAAAGAGGCAACCTGGTTCAGCTTTTAAACCTTTTATTTACGCTTCGGCCTTAGAGGAAGGGTTTACTGCAAGCTCGATCCTTCTTGATACTCCTCAAGCACTTAATGGAGTTGATAGTGAGGTTGATTGGAAACCTCGTAACTATGATGGGAAATTTAAAGGGTTCATTACTTTAAGGGAAAGTTTAGAAGAAAGTAGAAATGTTCCAACGATTACTTTGCTTCGAAAACTAGGTCTTCAGAATTTAAAAAAATTCTTAACAAGAATGGGGCTTAACCTTTCAAGAGATATAGATCTCAGTATTGCTCTTGGGTCATTTGGTTTTACTCTCTTGGATATGACAAGGCTTTACTCTTTGTTTCCTAATGGAGGAAAGAGAATTAGTCCTCGTTCGATCGTGAGTATCGTTGATCGAAATGGAAGTGATCTTACAGGCGAAGAGCAAGTTGAGTTGGCCAAAAAAAATAATAAAAAAAATAAGCAAGTTGTAGTTGATGGAAAACTTAACTTTGAGGCAAGCTTAGGTGGGGAACAGATCTTTGACAGCAAACTAGCTTATATCATGACCAAGCTTATGCAAGGAGCTGTGAAAAGTGGGACAGGGACACGTGCTTCTTATGTTCACCCTAACATAGGAGGAAAAACAGGAACAACTAATGGATATGTTGATGCGTGGTT
>Ga0114957_1003156_pt1 | contig 15071 bp, 12 predicted proteins | sample BantaG_FD_87175 | JGI IMG/M metagenome (GOLD analysis project Ga0114957, IMG submission 87175) | Marine algal microbial communities from Bantry Bay, Ireland - BantryBay_4 metaG | ecosystem: Host-associated > Algae > Red algae > Unclassified | place: Bantry Bay, Ireland | collected 2014-11-21 | reverse complement strand
TGCCAGCCGCCCCATCGGACGCTAAACGCCCGCCACACCAGACAGTGCCCCTATAGCTCAGCTGGTAGAGCACCTGATTTGTAATCAGGGGGTCCGCGGTTCGAGTCCGTGTGGGGGCACCATCTTTTTTTAATAAAATCAATGACTTACGACAAAACAAAAATGCTGACGGTAAAGGCCATTTTATTTTGCAACCACCATGCAACCACGGCGCATTCTCACTTTTTGGGGATCTTTGAGCAAATTAGGCAACCTTAACCATATTAAGAAGCCTTCTGATCTGTTTATAGCGCTTGGACAGACCATCAAATAATTAGAGGCCCTCTCTTATATCGAAATATGACTTACTTCGGCCCTACTTAAGTCTCTCTATCAAAAATTTGAGCGTTTTCAAAAAATCCAAAATCAGTCTTTCTACATCGTCAGGATCAATATTCGATCCGCTGGGATCGTGCAGTATTTTATTAGACTTCTCTCTGAATGGGTTGATCTTTCCTTTTTGAATGAAATCAAATTTCGCATCAGCATGACTGACTAACTTCCCTAATGGAGTATCCTCATTTCCCGGTAAGTACATCTTTAAAACTTGTTCGAGAACCGCTCTACACATTGCAATCGAGGCTAAGTCAGCACCGAATACAAATGACTTCATGGCATTGTCCAATTGGTCATAGAGAGTGAACTTTCTCGAATCTCCACCGTGCTTATTAGAAACCTTTGGAGGAATAAACATTTTGGGAATAAGAAACCATCTTCGAAAGACAGATTTGAATTCGAGACCTATATCAGATTGCAGATACTCAAGCGCTTCCAATCCAATTTTAGCTTCAACGCCCATATATTCAGGACTATCGCGACTATGAAACTCGTAATCTACAATACCATGTAAAACATTTAACCCTAATTCAACCGACGCAGCTCCATCATGTTCCGCTGGATCAAACTCTTCATCGTATTCTATGTCGGGTTTCCACGCATGAAATTCATACTCTTCTTCCAACGTGCGTCTTTTCTTGCCGGAGGCTTCTTCTTGAATGGCGGTTAGATCAGCGTCATCAATCAGGAACTCGGGGAAGTCGAATTGTGAAAATCGGACAGTTGTAACGATTTCCTTCCAGCGTTTCTCGTAGTCTTTCCAATCATCAATAAATGAGGTTCGCGCGTTGGTGACTTTACCTGAATAGAATAGTAGCTTTTTTTCAAACCTGTGGGTTCTCAATAGACTATATAGATCGTCGACAGCTTTCTGCATTTCTTCGTGTTGGGAATAAAATGTCTCTATAGATTCGGGATTGTTATTTGACAGATTTTTGAGGTCATTGAACAATATTTGGAATTTTTTAAAATCATCCTTCAGGGGTAAATCAACCATCACCCGCCCCCAATATCATCTTCAAACGTCCGAACCAATTTCATGATTTTATCCGTCACGCGCTCGATAACGGTTTTCCGTTGCAGAATTTTAGGCTTACTCTTCATAGTGCCTACAATACTTTCGCGCAGCGGGGTTTGTCCGGTGAAGTTATAATCTGAGATAACCTTCTGCACCGCCCCTTCAAATAGCTCTTCCTGCTCGCACAGCTCATCCAGCGCCGCGACCTGCTCTTCACGCCAGAATGTATCAAAACCTTCTTTGATCGCGTCACCGGAGCTTATATTCGGCATCTGCTCATTGATGAACTTCTCAATGAGTTCGCGCTTGGACCTTAACTGCACTTCTGTCTCAAGCATCTTGAGAACATTTTTCATCGCGTCGGCTTTGTCTTCATCTGACATCGCTTGATAGTCTTCATCCTCATCAACCAGCTTCGCTAAGAGCTCGAGAATATAGGCGACATTGACTTCATCGCGCTGGATAAGCTCCAGCTCAAAATCGACATCATCAATAATGGACGCGGCTTCTCCCTCGCTGGATTTAGTGTCTTCATAGAGATCGAGATATTTGCTTTTGAAATCCTCAAACCGCTGGGCAGACATTTCCACATCATCCCATGTGAATTCCGAATAGGTCATCAAGACGTTTCGAACGCGCATGAGAACACGGAAAGATTTGATGAACTCAAGCTGCTCAATCTCGCTGGGCAATCCGTTTACATCATCAGGTGTGGCGACGATAGAGGTCAGTATATCCACCGCCGCGTTAAACTGCTCAACATAGACGTGATAAGGTTGGATGATGATTTCATCCTTGGCGTCTTTATTCGAAAAGAGCGTGATAGCATCATCCGTGTTCTTTTTGAGATTTCGGAAAACCACGATGTTCCCATGCGACTTCCGCTCACCCAAAATTCGGTTTGTGCGGGAATAAGCTTGGATCAAACCGTGATAGCGCAAGCTCTTATCGACATAGAGGGTGTTGAGCTTCTTCGCGTCAAACCCCGTCAGGAACATGTTCACGACCAATAACAAATCCAGCCGATTAGCGTCTTTGAAACCTTCCTTCTCGCGGTCCTTCATCCGCTTTGAGAGGTCTTTGTAATAGGCGTAGAACTGTTTGCTATCCGTCGAGAACTTCGTCTTATACATCGCGTTATAATCCGCGATCATCTCATCCAGCTTTTCGCGCGTATGCGGCCTCGCGCTATCAGGCGGGCCAAGGTCAACGCTTACATCATCCAGCAAGCCATTCGCATCATCATCATTCTCATTGGCTGCATAGGTGAAGATACCGCCAACGCGCAGCTTATGTTCGCCCGCAGCTTTCTTGGCTTTGAACGCATCATAATACTTCATCAGCATATCCACCGACCCCACGCACATCATGGCGGAGAATTGTTGATCATGGGTTTTCTTGCGATGGTTCTCGATAATCCAATCAATGTTCTTGGCGATACGGTCTTCGTCTTCAAAGAACTCTTTGATGTCGATAGAGCTGACTTTCTCTTCGCCGCCCAGCCCCTCATGAAGATCAAGACGCCCCCAATACTCGACCGCGAATTTCAAGACGTTTTGATCGCGTATGGCATCCGTAATTACATATTTATGCAAGCACTCCCCAAAAAGCATTTTGGTCGTCCGCTTGCCGTGCTGGTTCTTGCCTGCATTATCCGCGAAGATCGGCGTGCCCGTGAAACCAAACATTTGATGGTTCGGGAAAAAGCTGACAATGCGCTTATGCGTATCGCCAAATTGCGAGCGGTGGCATTCGTCAAAGATAAAGACGACACGCTTATCCGCCATCGCCTCCATCGCCTTTTGATAGCGCCCCGGCGAGATGGCATTATTGAGCTTTTGAATCGTTGTGACCGTGAGCTGCACATCAGGATTTTCAAACTGCTTGACCAGCGCCGCCGTGTTATCTGTACCGTCAACGGAGCCATCACTGAAATGGTTGAATTCCTTCGTCGTCTGATAATCCAAATCTGCGCGGTCAACAACAAAGACGACCTTATCGACCTTGGGCATATCCATGACGATTTGCGCCGCCTTGAAACTCGTCAGCGTTTTACCTGATCCCGTCGTATGCCAAATATAGCCATTATCATTTGAGTTTTTGACCTTATCGACAATCTTCTCGACCGCGTAATATTGATAGGGCCGCAGTACCATAAGAATGCGGTCACTCTCATGCAGCACTGTATATTTCGCGATCATCTTCGAGACATGGCACTTCTCTAAAAACGCATCAGCAAATTGGTCGAGTTGCGTGATCAGCTCATTCTTTTCATCCGCCCAATAGAACGTCTGTTTGAAATGCTGCTTGCGGTTATTGGCGTAATATTTGGTATTCACACCGTTCGAAATGACAAAGAGCTGAACATATTGAAACAAGGCCGTATTCGCCCAGAACGTATGGCGCTGATATCGGTTGATCTGATTGAAGGCTTCTTTCAGCTCTAAACATCGCCGCTTAAGCTCGACTTGAACTAGCGGCAATCCATTCACCAAGAGCGTGACATCATAGCGGTTTTTATACCGCCCTTCCATCGTGATCTGATTAGCTACTTGATATTCATTCCGGCACCAATGCTCGACATTCATAAAGCGGATATAATCGGATGTACCGTCATCGCGGTTGAGGTTATAATAATCTCTCAAACGATGGGCGCGTTCAAACACCCCGCCTTGATCCAGATGATTGACGATACGGCCAAATTCGGCGGTTGTGAATGTAGTCTTATTGAATTTTTCTAGCTGAGATTTGAGGTTGGAGAGCAACGCTGCCTCATCGAGAATTGTAACGCGATCATAGCCCAAGCCGCCAAGACGCTTAATCAAGCTCTCTTCAAGTTGGGCTTCGGATTGGGTGTTAGTCATTTTCGGAAGTTTCTTCCTTGTCCGCCAAATATTCCTGCAGTCGTTCATCATAATCATCGTAATCTTGATGATATAGGGCTTCGCTGTAGATCACATCAACATAGTCAGCTTTTTCTTCTAATGACATTTTGAAAGCGTCATCGATGAATTCGTTGAAATCAGGGTGCTCATCGTAGGATGTGGTTTCAGACTTATCCAAATCAATTTGGAAAAACAAAGTTAAGAGATATTCGCAAATTCTTGCGGACGACTGCATAATGAATTTAGAAAAAAAGTCACAACTGGACTCATTCTTGGGTGAGACGTGTCCATGAGAAACATCTCCTCGACGGTTCCGAACCCTACCAATTGCCACAACCACATCGACCATTTCAGATACAACCAATGTATCTAATTCTTCTTGATGATTTGAAATCTCATCGATAGCTTTTTCAAATACGCGTTTTAATTTGTATTTATCGGCCGAAACATGATCCTCTGCAGCGGAAAGCGTGACTAAGATATTTTTGCAAACCGCCTCTATTAAGGACTTTGAACAATCAATCACTACGTCATTATGTTCACCGTGATTTCGGATCGCTTTATCTATGTTAAGGTAAAGATAAGCAAAATCTGGGTAGCGGTCTAAGTTTTCTTCTATAATAGCCTTTACCGCGTACATTTAAACAAACATCTGCTGGAGCAGACCTTTTTTGAAGTCTTGCATTTGGGTGAGTTGGTTCGCGACCGCGCTGATTTTGTCATCAATCGCGGAGAAGAAATCGGCTATTTTTTGTTGCTCTGCGAAAGACGGTATAGAAATTGGATCAGACAATACGTCTGAGTTGTTAATCTTCATATCGTTCTTGGCCCCCTTCCTGACCAATGGGCGCAAATATCTATTTAGATTGTCATCAACCGAAAAATAATGATCAATATAATTTCCTGAACGCTCATCAAAAGGTCGATATACGGCATACAAAGTTGATACTATTCCAGCCTCGCCTTTATTGGTTTTTATTATGCCGTATGGATTTAGCTTCAAAGGGCTCTTGGTATACACTACGTCTCCCACCTCAACGACATGATAGTTATCTACCTTTGCGCCCGCATAAGAGCGTCCCAAATGATCGACTTGATTCACAATGCCTTTCTCTCCAGAAACCGAAAGAACCTGATTTTTACCATACTTTAAATCATAATTTCTCTTCTTTGGTTCGAACAGAACTTTATTCAATGGCTTTGTTTCCCAATCCGGAAAATCACTTCCATCATCAGCTTTAAAGCGGAGGGTTTGAGTGAAGATTTTTTTCATGACACATTTTTTGAAGGCGCGCATCGCGTGATATCGCGTGTGTTGTAAGCGAATTTTCTCATCCACCGCCCACAGAAAATCTCCGATTTTCTTTTGTTCATCCTTTTCTCTAGGAATCCACACTTTTATACTCTTGAGGTCACTACTATTTATTGCCGGATAATTACTTCCTGTACTTCTGACGAAAACCTTCTTTACAAAAGCTGAGGTATGCAAAAACTGGTAGAGATATTTTGGAGCAGCCTTGTACCTGATTTGAGCATATCCAGTTGATGCGACAAAGCTACCCGGCATATCAAAAAAATAGTTATTTTGTTGATATGGCCTTACCATTTGAAAAAGGATGTCCAAGCGATTGAGAACTCTCTGCGCTCGACTGGGTGCGTCTGTTTTTTCAACAGTTGCAGGATCACTTAATATCCCCGATTTCACAGACTCTAAATCGATGTATCGAAATTCATTCGGCAGCGAATCCGTTGAAGGATTTACGCTAGAAATTTTACCTAACGGGACCTTGCTCCATGGCCCATAAAACCTCTTAAACCTTAACTGAGGAACATCATTCACGAAGGGGCCTCAATACCCAATTCGTTGCAATATTCTGCAATTTTGGCATCCACATCGGCAATATCTTTAACAATTGCACTCAAATTATTTGTGACAGAGATTAAATCGATCTCTGGTTCTGGCTCAAAGGTATCCACATAACGCGGGATGTTGAGCTTATAATCATTTTTGGCCACTTCAGAGAGTGGAGAAACATATGAAAACTTATCTTTGAACTCGCGGGTTTTATAGGCATCTATAATACGGGCGACGTCACTGTCGCGTAGCTCGTTTTTGTTCGTGACCTTTTCGAAATAATCATCGCCACTGGCATCGATGAACAGAATATCATCTGGATTTTCACGGCATTTCTTGAACACCAAAATACAGGTCGGGATCGATGTACCGTAAAAAATATTGGCTGGCAGGCCAATCACAGCGTCGAGATAGTTTCGGTCTTCAATCAGATAGCGCCGAATATGACCCTCCGCCGCGCCGCGAAATAAAACGCCGTGTGGCAAGATAATCGCCATCGTGCCATTATCGTCCAAATGGTGGATCATATGTTGGACAAAGGCGAAGTCAGCTTTGGATTTAGGCGCGAGGCGGCCATATTGCGAAAAGCGATCATCGCTCTCAAAGGTCGAATGGGCGCTCCATTTCGCGGAAAATGGCGGGTTGGCGACAATGGCTTCAAATCGCAATTCCTCATGTTCTTTGGCGGGGCGTGTAAGTGTATCTTCTTGGCGAATATCAAAACGGCGATAGTGAATATCATGCAAAAGCATATTCATGCGCGCGAGGTTGAACACGGTGCGGTTAAGCTCTTGGCCGTAGAATTGCGGCTTGGCATCAGCGGCAAGTTCGCGCTGGACGCGCAGCAAAAGCGAGCCCGATCCACATGTGGGATCATAGACATTTTTCACGCGGTCTTTACCCAGCGTCACAATCCGCGCGAGGATGGTTGAGACTTGCGCCGGAGTATAAAACTCCCCCGCTTTTTTCCCCGCACCGCTGGCGAATTGCCCGATCAGATATTCATAAGCATCGCCGATCACATCTGCATCCGCGCTAGATAACTCAAAATCAATTTTGTCTAAATGCACTAGGATTTTTGCGATTAAAGAATTTATTTTGCCCGTACTGCGACCTAGTTTCGAGCTGTTTAAATCCATGTCTTCGAAAAGCTTGTCAAAATCCTGTTCAGATTCGGTACCCATAGTACTTTGCTCAATCGAGGACAGAACTTTCGTAAGGTCTCCTAAAATAAATTTGCTCTGACTGTAATAATCTGCCCCAGCCTTTTCCTCTTCTTTATCCTCTTCCTCTTCAGGCAGAAGCGATTTCCCTCTTTTGGCCAACTGTGAAAATAGTTCTGACGGCTTTAGAAAGTATCCGAGCTGTATTACAGATTCCGTGCGTACCGCCTCCAAATATTCTCGTCCTTCTTTCGTGTTTTCTTCAATATCGAGATAATCTTTGCCATCCTCAGATAGAATTTGGTTCGCATAAAGGTGCATTTTCTCGGAAAGGTATTTGTAGAAAATAAAGCCAAGGATGTAATCGCGAAACTCATCCGCGCTCATCTTACCTCGCAGCTCATTGGCAATATCCCAAAGCTTGCGTTCCAGTTTTTTCTTCTGCTCAGATGTCATGTGATGTGCTTATCGATTTCAAGAACGGATTCAACCTCGCATCGATCCGATAAGCTTCATGACAACTCTTTTGATGTTAACACTCCTGCTCAACCACTCGTCATAACTCATGGCGAAAAAGCCGGGATCCCCAAAAGCACGTTTTGGGATTCGAGCGAACTTGTCGTAGGTTCTTACTATGTGACTTTTCTAACACTTATTTTAAAAAGTATTGGCAGGTCTGAATCATCAAAAAGAGTTTCCGAACGAATGAAATGCCGGGCGCCTGAGTCGAACAAAAAGCACCTATAATCATCAATTGCGCAGATTACACTGTAGCGCCTATTTTGCCCTGATAAGCGGGTTAGCACCACAGCTCCGTTTTCCAGCGATTTGCGGGTGTTTTCTGTATAAGAAGGAACATTCGTTATGGCTTTGAATTCAGCTCTTAAGCCAAATTTCGTCTCCGCGTACCGAAGTGTGCTTTTCGCCATCTGCGGCCATTCGGGCATCCCTATTTCGAACAGGCCTAAATCGCCAAGTTTATACATCCCATCAAGTTTGGACATGATATGCTGAAACAACATATTTGCTCCAACATCAGAAATTGGGTTCTGTTCGAAAGCCAACCATCGGATGGCATTTATAATTGAGTATATGGCGCTAAGGTTTTCGAGGCGGCCTTGTTTGAGAGGTTTGACTAAATTGCTTTTTGCCAGATATCGTTGATAGCTCAGGGTCATGTCTAATACTCCTCAGCCAGCATGATTGTCATCACTCGGGTGGTGATATCGGGGTTAGATGGGTCCTTTGAAGCAAACTGAAGATCCTTGTCATAATAGTCTATTTTCCAAAAATATTTGAACTCTTCATATTCTACTTTGCCAAAGTCGTGTTCGTTGAAAGGATCATTTTGTTCGTCAAAAGAGGTTTCTAGTGCGATCTCTAATAACACCTGAATGCGGGTAAACTCATCCTGAGCGGCTACACCCCGGCTAAGCAAATATATGCCACCTGTGGCGTGTTTTCTAAGAGTGTCGTTAAGAGACCTTATTTTCGCTTTACGGGTCTCCTGGTCTAATTGCGAAGAAAAAGCATCTTCTTCAATTAAAGGGGTATTGTTTGCAGACATTTTTGTCTCCATTAATGTGATTAGTTTGTATGTTTGATTGCGCCCGCCTTAGCGCGCTAGATGAGGGAAACGAGCTTTCGCTGTGCATCCCGGTTACCTGCAATATAACGCTCTGTGGTCGTTAAGGCTCGATGCCCAGCAAGTTCCTGTACATCGCGTAAAGACCAACATTTAACACAGCAGGGTTGTTTTTTGACGTGCTTGAGCAGGCGACATAAGTCACCTGTCCCCAGCACCTTTGCAGGTACGGAAATCATAATTGGTCCTAAATTTTGGGAAGAGGTCTAGTAATGGGCCTGATGCATTGCCTATATCGCAACTACAGGATGTTTTCCATTTTGTCAATATGGCAGTGTTTAAACACTCTGAAATCGCTCATGGTGCTCTGGACTATTATGATACTGGCAGGATTCATGGATTGAGATATGCCATAACCCCGAAGGCACAACACGCGCCTCTCGCATGGCTCACAAGGCAGTATGGGCTGCAATGAGACGGAGGGGCTTTCCCCCTTGGATCAATCAATCAATCAAGCAGACAAGGGTCAAACAAGTCCACGCATGACTGGAGAGATGAACGTGAGCAACTAATCAGAAGATCAATGTCGGAGTTTGGATTATACTTCTGTCCTGAACTTCCCAGAACTTTTTCCAAATAATTCCCTTCTGTCTTTCATTCAATTTTACCCATGGGGCATCCAACTGGCTCTGCCAAGCTTCTATCTCTCGCAAAATATCGCGGGCTGGGTGGATTCCATGCCTTCGGGTAAATATCCGTTTCGAAATCGGCATATAGCTTAGAACCTCTAAGAGGCGCATTTGATCTGAAAAACTTAGTGGGTTGGAAGTATGCTTCACGCTGCCATCGTCCTTTTTTTCATAGATCCCATTTTTTGACGAAATCTTGCATTGATATGATAACAGGCGGAGGTAATCGCTTTTGCGTTTTGGCACATTTTGAATAAGAATCGGCTTTATTTTTGAAGAGGAGAATGTCCGAGTATCATAGATCGCATCTTTCAATCCTTTCGGCATTGAACGACCAAACACGATAATATGGGTGTGCATTGCAATATAGGTTTTACGTTTCCCAGACTTCCCAAACTTTACAATTTGAAATTCGACGAACCCAACCATACTGAAATCCTTTAGGTGTCGACCAAAGAAGTTTCTGACCTTTCTCGTGCACTTGCTGACGTCAAAATGAGGCTGCCCAATAGGAGCATTCCAATCATCATCTACGATGGTCATATGAAAGATGTCCCCCTCATATTCATCAAAATATTGATGGAGCTCGTTAATGACAATTTTGCCCCAGTTCCTGATTGCCGGGAAGTGAGAGTAGAGGGGTGAGTTGAAATTGTCACAATTGAACAATAGGAGCTCTAAATTTTCACGAACATTGCGGAATCGTCTTCTCTCCAATCGTTTCTGTATTTTTGTTTGGGTCGCATTAGTGAAATTGTGATGGCGGGTAATTGCCTCATCAGTATTATTAAGGATTATCCTTTTTCGGGTTTCTTTTGTACGCTCCTTTGAATGGGCACCTCTACTGTTGCCCCTCTTAGTGTGGGTATGAGAATTAGGACTATCCCCAATATCACTGACACCCTTGCAGTTATTGATGGTTGGCCAAACTAAAGGATTAGGAAGGCCCAAAGTATTGATAAGGCGTTTGCTCTCATTAAATGCTATACAAGGCTCACAGGTGCAATTGGGGGCGCGTAATTTGGGTTTCGATTTCTTGGAAGTCATGATGATTGCTCTTTTGCTTCAAGAAGACCTTTGTTTGGGCAAATTGGACCCTAATTTGGTATTCTCTCAAATCCGCCATCGCTTGCTCAAATCGTCTGAAGAGCGACCGAAAAAAATAATGGCAAATGAATTTTTTTGGGGTTTTTGACTATTTAGGCAGGATGTCAGAAGCGGTTTTAGTGCCGACTTGTGCCGTAAACCTGATCGAATACTCTTCTATGAATTCGTTCAGATCATCCAATTTGTATCTTACAGACCGGCCTATTTTTACATACTTGGGTCCGGTACCTTCTTGACGCATTTTTTGTAGAAGTTTTTTGGACACTTTGAGATACGCCGCTATTTCTGTTTCAGTATATAGCTGTGGGACTGATAGTTTTTTTGTCATTGGGGTCTCCATAAACTGGAGGTTACGCCAGATGGCGACAAGAGCACTGCGCCCTTGCATTGATTCTTTACAGTTGTTGAATCTTTGCCGTTTTCCGGCGATTTTGGTCGAGACAGGGTACTATAAGGGTATTGCAGTTGAGAAACACCATCTAATTAGATGAGTAAGGGTTTTGGCTACGGGATCTAATTAGATGAATGAGGGATTGCAAAATTGTCTAATTAGATGAATAAGGGTTTTACCAGAATATTTAATTAGATGAATAAACCTCAATGGGTATTTGCTGTTATGCCGTCACCAAAAAAAACCAAAAAGCAATTTTCAGAAATTAGAACTAGCCTCACGGCGACAAAGAGCCAAGTTGTTCATGAAGTTAAAAGAGCCTATAAACGAAAACCGGAAGGAATTAAAAAGGCAAATGCTCTCGCAAGAACAAGTGTCGCAATAGAGGTTGCAAAATTTGTTAAATCTCGCCTAAAAAGCAAATCTGCTCGATCTGAGTTTCTACAATATTGTGATTTTCAAGAGGTTCCGGCCTTCAAAAGAAAGTTCGAAAGAAATCCATACCTTATTGGATTTGCCTTGCTAGAGGAACATTTCCGTTCATTCTTGGAAAACCAGACAACAGCGCATACTAAAAATGAAAAAGAGTTCTTTGAAAAACATTTGCTGCTTGACGATAGCACGAGACAGAATATTTGTAACGTTTTGCTGATCTCTCACTGTTGCTGTAAAAATGCAAAGGAAGTGAAACGGTTTTTCGCTGATGGACAGTTGACGAAAAGCTATGATTTGGCTCGGATTTTGCTGAAAGAGCATAGAGGCTCAGATGTTTCGAACGGCGTCGAAAAGTTGTCTTTGGATGGTTTTGGTTTTGAAAAACTAGATCGAGAACGGAATAAACGGAAATACGTTACACGTCAGATTCGGGAATTACGATTGAGACTTTCAGATTCGGTCGAAAGCTATGTTACAACTCAACTCCCCATCGCGTGACTTCGGACGTCACTCGGAGCGCTGACACCAATGAAGGCGAGACTGAGGGTCTTACTGAGGGTCTTTCAGGTTGGATTACTATTATTAGCCTATTGGTCTGACGCGCTCACTTATTCTGGGGGTATGTTCTAACAATCTTCATATTCTTTAAAGCAAGCGTAACGCCACATAGCTTCTTCAAAATAGCCCTCAATCTCAAATAAACTTGCAATAGCTTGTGCTTCTTCCAATCCAGAGGTAAATTCCTCATCAGACTCTTGATATTCTAACCATTCAGGCAATAGCGTAATATATTCTATCACTTGCTCTTTTGAGTTGGAAACATCTTTGCTCAATTGGACAAGTTTATCATATTGTTCGGATTCATAAATGATTGTTCCATAGTCGAATAAAACTTCGGCAAAATTCTCTTCTGCATCTGTTTCACATAGAATGACGCGCGTTGTTAACTTATTTAAAAACTCTCCTGACTTAGGATAGCTTTTACGATCCCAAACAACATAAAATTCTTTCTTAGCTCTTTTATCTTTATAGGCTTTAAATGGAGCTTGAGCGCATTCATGTAATTCTGCTCTTATATCGTATAGAGCTTTGTTATAGTCTATTGCATGTGCAGGAGTACTTATCGCAATTAACGCCAGAGCTGCTGTTAACAATCTTTTCATTTTAATTTCCTCTTAGTTTCATATTGCAATTTCCTATATCTACAAAGCTCGGGGGTTTCCTAAACGTATCAACGTCAGTCTATCAACCCATCAACTATGTCCGATACATCCTCCACCGCCGAGAATGCAGGATCATTAGCAACATGTGCATAGCGCTGAGTTGTTCGAGCTTGGGTATGCCCCAATACCTCTCCTATCACCGCAAGCGATTTGCCACTTTTGATCGCTAAGCTAGCATGTGTATGCCGAAGGTCATGTAGCCGAACGTCCTTTAAATCTGCGCGATCCCGGATGATGTTCCAGCCCTTCTTTATATTGGTCAATGGTTTTCCAACTATGGGACTGGGAAACAAGTAGGCGCTATTCTTAGCATCGGCTATGGATTTTTGAACCTGGCAAATTTCCAGAGCGGTACGGCTAAGATAGACCTTACGCTTTCCAGTCTTACTATCCGGCAGACAAATTTGCCTATCCTCAAAGCTCAACCAATCTACCCGACAACCGAAAACTTCCATTTTTCGTGCGCCAGTCAACAAAAGAAGCCTTATACCGTTGCAAATACTGGCGTTAACTACCCCTGTCTGCTCGCAGTCCTTCAATACAGAAAACAGTTTTTTAATTTCCACATCGGACAAAAATCTACTCTTAGGCTTCTCTTTGTATGGTTTAACGAACTTGCATGGGTTTGTACCCAGTCCACGATATTCCCATTTTTCAGCTTGATTTAACAATCTGGAAAGCAATGAGCGGACTCGATTGGCCTTATATGGTGTATTTCTCATACGAGTATGTATTGCCTCAATATCGGAACGGGAAATACCCGCTACCTTAAGAGAAGCCAAATCAGGGCTGATATCATTTGTCCAGTAAGCCCGATAATCTCTAGCCGTACTGCTTTTCACCTTCGCAATCTCTTTATCCTCAAAGAGCGCCCATAGTTCACCCATATTTGGCGCACTTCTTTCCGAAAAACGTAAAGCTTGTGGGTCATTGCCTTGCGACACTTGATACAAATTCTCTCTAGCGATCTTCCTAGCTTGATCGACGGAAATTATTCCAACTGTTCCAACTTTCATAAATCTTTGTCGGGCAGACCTACCACCACCATCCATTCGGTATTTAAGAATGAAGGTCTTTCTGCCCGATGGTAGTGCCCGAACTCCAAACCCGAAGATTTTATCATCCCACAGTATTTTGGGTTTTCCATTTACCGCAGCAAGCTGGGCAACCTTTTTTATTGTAACGGCCATATATAACACCAAATTCGACTTTCCTTACGCTTGCATACCAGTGGCGACACTGTTCTGCAACCACATTGCAACCACATCGCAAAGCGATGCATAGTAACAGAAAGGAGGAAAGGTATAGTTTTACAATATATTTCAGTAGTTTATGGTAACGCATAGTAATCAAAAGCACTCAATGATAACAGCGGCATGCTGATTTGTAATCAGGGGGTCCGCGGTTCGAGTCCGTGTGGGGGCACCATTTTTCTCAATAAAAACAATAAGTTAGATGATTTTCGATGATCGTCAATTTTGTACAAAAAACTCAAGGGACCAAATAGGGACCAATTGAGGGTGATTTATGCAGTACTGTGGTGCATTTCAGCAGCGTTAAAGCTTCGTAAGAATTCGCAAATTCCCTATCTTAGCAGTCGCTCTGAACCCGGTTTCAAAGCGAAGTGAAAAATTGTAAATACGAGCAGTAAACAGGCTTTGTCACGTTAATGCCAGTTTTCAGACATTGCGCTAAAGTCTAGCGATGAAAACCTCTATCTATTCTCGTCATCGCTTCCATCCGGATATTATTCGTCGTGCCGTTTGGATGTATTTTCGCTTCAATCTGAGTTTTCGTGACGTCGAAGAACTCATGATCGAACGCGGTGTTGATGTGTCGTACGAAACCATCCGCAGATGGGTCGACAAGTTCGGTTCTAAATACGCAAAACGGATAAAGTCTCGATCCGGACCACCCTCACCTGTCTGGCATTTGGATAAAGTCTATACAAAGATAAATGGCAAAATGGTTTATCTTTGGCGAGCTGTAGATGATGAAGGCACAGTTCTCGATGTTGTTGTCCAAAGACGGCGGAATACAAAGGCCGCGACCCGATTACTCAAGGAACTCCTGAAGAACCAAGGCGTCAGACCTACGAAAATTGTCACCGATAGGCTTGGGTCTTACGGAGCTGCTCTTAAACTCTTGGGCTTAAAACACCTGCACGACATGGGAGGAAGAAAGAACAATCGCGCAGAATGCTCGCACGTACCGATAAGAAGGCGTGAACGAAAAGCCCAAAGATTCAGATCTGCAAGGAACGCTCAAAAACTGCTTTCAGCCCACGGCCAAATCTACAATCTCTTCAACTTCCGACGCCACCTTATCTCAAGGAACACACTTCG
>Ga0114957_1003153_pt1 | contig 15077 bp, 13 predicted proteins | sample BantaG_FD_87175 | JGI IMG/M metagenome (GOLD analysis project Ga0114957, IMG submission 87175) | Marine algal microbial communities from Bantry Bay, Ireland - BantryBay_4 metaG | ecosystem: Host-associated > Algae > Red algae > Unclassified | place: Bantry Bay, Ireland | collected 2014-11-21 | reverse complement strand
AGTCGCTGGTCGTTGTGGCGCTGCCATGGCCGCACAAATTGGCTCAATGAAAGTGACGGAGCAAATTGATGCTTTGGAGGTTATGGGTATCAGTTCTAAACAGTACCTTGGTGTTCCAAGAGTTTGGGCCTGCATGATTGCACTCCCTCTACTCGGTTTGATTTTTTTATTTGTTGGAAATATTGGCTCATGGTTTGTCGGCGTAAAAATGATGGGGATTGATAATGCTAAGTATTTTTCAAAGCTATCTGACTTTGTTGAGTTTGGAGCGATTATGGAGGGCTTTATTAAGTCTGCCGTTTTTGGATTTATTATAGGAGTGATTGGAACTTTCTTTGGTTTTGAAGTTAAAGGTGGAGCTGAAGGTGTGGGAAAAGGAACAAACTCTGCGGTTGTGTGGGGAATGATTGTTATTTTGATCTTAGATTTTTTCCTTACAAGTATTTTAGTGAAAATACTTTATATAAGGGAGTTCTAATATGGCTCAAGAGTATGCAGTAGTTTGTGAACATCTTGTTAAAAAATTTGGCGAAGATACAGTTTTAAATGATTTAACTATAAAAATTCCTAAAGGGAAAATTACAACAATACTTGGTTACTCTGGTGCAGGAAAATCTACTTTCATGAAGCACTTACTTGGCTTAGTGAAGAAAACTAGTGGAGAGTTAACTGTCTTAGATGAAGATGTGACAAGCTTGGATGATTATCGTCTGAGAGTTTTTAGAAAAAGATTTGGAATGCTTTTTCAATATGCGGCACTCTTTGATTCTTTAACGAGTTTTGGAAATATTGCTTTTCCATTAAAAGAGTTTACTAAAATGTCCAAAAAACAAATCCGGGAAAGAGTGGTAGAACTTATGGATTCTGTGGGGTTAAAACGTGAGTCCATTGATAAGTTACCTTCAGAGCTTTCTGGAGGAATGAGAAAAAGAGTTGGCTTAGCACGTGCACTCGCCCTTGAACCTGATTTAATGCTATATGATGAGCCAACAACAGGGCTTGATCCTATCACAACGAAAATGGTCAATGATTTGATTCGGGAAACCAACTCAAGCAATGCACACAAGTCTTTAACCTCCATTATTATTTCTCATGATATTCAAGCATCCTTAAAAATTTCTGATTACATAGCATTTTTACAAAATGGGAAAATACTTGAGTATTTACCTGTGGAAGAGTTCAAGAAAACTAAACACCCTGTCATTAGAAAATTTCTTGATTTAACAACTCACTAAGCTATTCTATTTACTGGATATTTAACCTCACAGGATGGAATCTTTGAAGTCTATTAAAGTCGGAATATTTGCAATTATCTCCCTTGCTGGGTTGGCTTACATGTCTACCCGAATTTCTAATAAGGGCGGTTTTTTTAACAGCCATATAAAATATCAAACTTTTCTAAATGATGCCGACGGCATTTTTGAGAGAAGTAAAATTAGAGTAGCCGGTATTAATGCTGGTTATATTGAGTCGATTGAACTTATTGATGACCGAGCTCTGATTACTTTTAAAGTTAAGGATACAATTAAAGTCACGTCACGAACTTCACTGAAAGTAAAAACGGTTGGTTTTCTTGGTGAGAAATTTTTGGATTTAAAGTCAACTGGTTCACAAGGAGAGTCTCTTCCTCCTGGGACTAGAATTCCCACTGTTGAGGGAAGTGGAATAGATCAAATTACAGAGAGTGCAGGGGATACACTCCAGGGCGTAAACGTAATTGTGACAAAGCTTAAAGATGCAATTGTGAACGATGAAACTAATAATGCCTTAAAAGATATTGTCATTAATATGAAAGAAGCCTTGGAGTCCGTAAATAAGATTGCAAGCCAAAACTCTGAAGCATTACATAGAATGATTGATAACATGGAAGTCATTACGAAAGGTCTTTCGAGGGAGTTTGATCAAACAAATGAAGAGGCATTGATAAATAAAACAGACGAGATTGGTGACATTATAAACAATCTGAAGGTGACAACAGAAAATCTTAACGGTGTTATTGGAGGTCTAAATAGAGGTGAAGGGTCGGCAGGTAAAATCCTTAAAGATGATACTATTCATGATTCAGTTGCTGATACATTAACCAACGTGAATAAACTAGTGAGAAGAATTAATACTATTGAAGCTGATATTTCAATGTACTCTGGTAAGAATATTACGAGGAAGTTGGAGTACACTGATGTGAATTTAGATCTTTACCCTGCTCCTGATAAATTTTATCGCTTTGGAATCACTCAAAGTAATTATGGTCCCGATGGTGGAACTACTAAAATAAAAAGCTCTACAGTTAATGGAGTCACAACGGTTACAGAAGAAAGAGAAGTTAATGAGTATCCTTTGAAACTTAACATACAAATAGGAAAGATTTTTCATCGCTATGCTTTTCGAGTCGGTCTTATTGAATCAACAGGTGGTGTGGGCTTTGATTACTTGTTGAGCGATTACTGGGGAATGAAGTTTTCAGCTGAATTTTTTGATTTCTATGGAGAAAATGGCCTAAACCTTCGGTTAATGGCAGATTTCAGAATTTGGAACTTCTTGTATGCTAGAGTAGCAGGAGAGGACCTCATGAATCCGACTAGAGGCTTCAGTATTGGAGCTGGTCTTAAGTTTACAGATGAAGACTTGGCTTCGCTCTTAGGTCTTGCGGCAAGGGCCATCTAAACTATGTCTCCTCGTCCTAAAACTAAAAAATGGCTTATTCGAACAGAGTCATTTCACTTATTAGGTCCTATTTCTAAGGATAAGCTTAAAGAGTTAATTCAAAACAATGCTATTTCAGAAAATGATGAAATTTGTTCAGGAAATGGTTATTGGTTTCATTTTAACGAAAAGGATCTAGTTGAAAGATATATTAATCAAGACGAGGCTCAAAGTTTTAATGAGGTGAGTGAAGCTTTGAATGAGTTTCTAAAAAGAGAACTCGAACAAAGGCAAAGTGACTTGGCCAATGGAAGCCTTGCAAAGCCAGAGTTAAACGATACTAAAGTTATAAACCTCAGTGATGTGATGAGTCCGGACTTTGAAGTAGAAGCGAGTAATCAAAAAATGATTACTTCTGATAAAGATGATGACTTCGCAGCATTCAAAGATAGCCGACGCAAAAACGATGAGAAAGAAGATGAGAAAGCAACTTATCAAGATCTAAAACTAAAACGTGTCGGAAATGCAGCTGTAAAGAAAAAAATCTCTCAAAAAACAATACTCAGAGTGAGTTTAGTTTTTGCTTTTTTACTTTTATTTTTTCTTGTAATTTATCATTCCAAAGTTTTTGAAGTATTTAGAAGTTATGCTTACGCACAAAATGTTCAAACAAGTTATCAAACTGATCTTTCTATAGTTTCACTAGGTCCATATCGCTTTAAGTATAGTTTAAATATCTTAGGCACACAGATGGTTTTAAGCTCTCCTGTAATGGTTAGCCATGTGGAGTGCAGTTCTCTTGAAGGAAAAGAGCTTAAAGCTTTAAACAAAGTGGCTAAAGATTTTTATCTTTCATCGCCTGATAAGTGTTGGAGCCAAAATAAAACACTAAATTTAAAAAGCAAAAAAAAAAGTCAGAAAGCGTAAATCTCTATCTTAAGAACTTTAAGAAAATATCAGATATAGAAAGAACTCAAAATATTGAGTTTTCACAGTTAAAGAGCATTATAAAAAATGAGAAAATCCCTTTTTTACTTAAAAAACTATTATTAATCTGCATTGAGTTAAAAAAGTCTCGCCCAGAGTTAGCAGAGTATCATTTAAAAGAAGTTACTGAATATAACCCTTTGGAGATTTTAAAAGATCCTTACAATGTGAACTTAAATTCCTTACCAGAGAGCCAGAAAGATACACTTGAGGTTGCATTACTGGAGTCTATTTCTCTAATTAAAGAAGCTTCCTTGGGAGATAGTTATAAAACATTTATCGCTTATCTGAATCATTTTAATTTTTCACTCTTAGGAACAGAGATATCAAAATTTCTGTTAAATGAGAAAGCGAAAATAAATCTACCTGAATCATCTTTTTGGAAGTATCACTATTTTGGAATATGGCAAAATGAACTTCATACTCTTATGAGTAAAAATGAGTTAAACCGTTATATGAAGTTTTGGTTTAGTCCTAATGACTTGTTTTTTATAGTCACTAGTGAAAAAAACTGGAGCAGTGATTTAGAAAAATCAATTCTGAAGGTGATGAAAAATGAAAAATTTCCTACTTCTTTTGGCGAGCACTTTTTTGTAAATTTGATGTGTAAAAAGCCAGCTTATAGAAAGGTATTTAAAGATTACTTACCTAGTAACTGCTTTTCCTTTCGAAGAAACTATTATAAATCAATACTAAAAAATAAGGCATCGGGGGAGTTGTTTAAAACCTATGCCTTACTTAAGTTACTAGAGATGGGAGATCTTGAAGAAGCTTATCTTTAGATGAAGAAGAAATACTCTCAACCTAATTTTTACCACTTTAGTGAGACACCTATACTTCTTTCTCGGTGGATCGATCAATACGGTGAATCATCAGATTTTGTTCTAGATGGATTCTCAGGTAGTGGCGTCTTAGGGCTTGAACTAGGAATGCTTCCAAAGTTCATTAAAGCTAAGTTTGTCTTGCTGGAAAAGCAAGAAGATTTTACCACTCACCTCGACTACAATGTTGAGCACTTCGGTATAAAGCAAAGATATCAAAAAGTCATTTGCGATTTTTTTACATTTGAAAGCAAAGATAAGTTTGATGCTATTATTTTTAATCCTCCATATTTTGATGTAAATGAAGGTCGAGCTAGTAAAGATTACAAGAGAGATGAGTGCCACCGTATAGTTGAAAGTATCGAAGATATTTTAACCAAAAGCTCTGAGTTATTAAAAATAGGTGGTCAGGTTTTTTTTAGTTATAAAACTCAAAAAAAAATACAAAATAGATATGATGATTTAAAGTTAATTAAAGCACAGAGATTACTTCACGAAAAAGAGTCTTTCTACTTTTTTAAAAAATTTAACTAGATGAATTTAAGTGCTGTTGAATGTGAAGTGAGATCAGTGAATCTCGAAAACCCTCAGGAGTGTGACGGTAAATCTCTTGAGCCTCAATATATAATTTTTGGATTTGAGGATTATGGAGGTTAAACTGTTCATTTACAGGTGTATTGGCCTGCAGATCTTTTACCTCTTCTTTTCTAACTCGTACCCGTTTTGTCTCTTGAACTTTAAAGGCTTCTTCTGAAAAGAAAAATTTAAGATTATCAAATTCACTCCTAAGAGGAGGGAATGTATCATGAATTTTTTTGAGAATATCTTGCTGCAAAAGCTTGAGGTGTTGCCCATAACTAGGGTGGTTCATTACGATGTAGAGATTTTTTTTTGCTATACGCTGAGGAAGAGTGACCTTTACGAGACTTTTCCCTACAATCCTCTCCCAGTGCGCTATAAGGTTAACCATAGCAATTACAGAGTCTAAGGACTGCTTTGAATTCAAGCTTTTTGAGCGAGGCCTTTCAAAGTCATTGAGAAATCGATTTATTTTCTTTAACATATCGTGATGAAGCTCTTTTTTCTTATCATACTTCTTTCTTGTTCAGGTTATCAATTACGCAGAAGGTCTAACCCGCTCAAGAAGTACGATATAGGGAGCATTAGTGTCCCTTCCTTTTATAATGAAACTGCTCTCCCAAACCTTTCTCACTATTTTACGATGTACTTCACTGAGGAGATGTATAAAGTGAAAGGGCTTGAAGTAAGGAACTCTTGGGAGTCTTCAAGCGACTCATATTTAATAGGTGTGATAAAGGGAGATAAAGAGCATGCCGAGATTTTTGAAAGAGACCTTTCAAACCAAATCAATATCATCTCTCCTCAAAATGCACCACAAAATAAAAATATTGTCCCCATCACAAACAAAGTCAACTTTTCGATTAACCTTTATTTAGTCAAAAATCCTGGTGTATTTAAGAAGCTACTTGGAAAAGGGTTGAGCTATAGTAACTTGTCGAAGCATCCTGGGGTTGTGATGCACAGGAGAATGAATGTTAATATTGATAACATTGCTCGTGAAATCAATGATGGTAAGGACTTTGTAATCAATACAACTCAAAACGAAAGATTGCTTGAGAAAGTATTAAAAAAGAAAGCAAAAGAAATCGCTCTCGACTTCTCAAACACATACTTCTATGAATTTTAAAGGGTATATTTGGGATTTTCTTGCCTGTGCTAAATTGGAAGAGCATGCGTTTTTAAATTTAGTCTGTAGCGATACTTTATTTACAAAAATTATTACAGATAAGTATAAAAATAAATTTCCAGAAGCAAAGAGTATTTGGGCCAATCAAGTTAATCATACTTGGTTAGCACAAAACTTAGAGGAACTCCCTTTGCTGGATATAAGCCCCCAGTATGTGATTCATGACATCGATCGACAAACGAATGAATTTTTCGAAATTTTGAAACAAAAACTAGAAGATAAGTTTCCTAGTCTCTATCACTTTAAAAATAATAAATCTTTTAAAGAGGTTGGAGCCAAGAAGGCTGTTGAAATAACGCGACCAAAACAATGGGAACTCAAGCGTTTGAGTAGCTTTTTTAATGAATACTTTGAGTTAGGACTAACACCTCATGTGCTGAATGCATTCTCTTCGTGGCCAGTGGAAGATAGTATTGGGCTTTTAAATATACTACAAAAATGTTCTTTAGATCGAGACAACCTTAACTTGAATGATTTAAATAATTTTAGAGCGCATAATTTTCATATTGTTGATTTTATTGTTGAAAAAAACTTAAAAGCTTTTTTTAATGAAGCTTTAAGCCTCATTAAGCTGGGAGAGCACGCATCTCTCTTCCCAGTTTTTGCCATGATTCGGAATATGCTTTTTAAAGCTTGTGATGATACATTTTTTGAGGGAAAAACTCTTAAGACTAAGTATGAGAAAAATTTATTAAAAATTAAGCAAAGCTTTTCTCAGGTGGAATTATTCACTTTTTTAAAAAATTTATCTCTAATGGAAATTGAGTTAAAGAAAGGGCCTGATTTAGCTCAAGCCTTTATTCAAAAAAAAATGTTAGTGTAAGTAGCCCTTGATCTGTTCTTTCATGTCTTTAATATGACTGGCAATAAATGGATTTTCTAAAGCAGGGTGCTCATTAAGTTCCATCATTAATAAATATGCTTTCTTAGCTATTTTTTGAAAGTCTTCTTTATTCGAAAACTTTAATTGATTAGTGAGCCCTTTTACTTCAACAAGTATTTCTGATGAATCAAGAGTGTAGAGGTAACGCTGGTACCCTTGAGTCTCTTCATCTAGTTGAACTTGAGGTCTAGGCTTAAATGGCAAGACGTTATTTAATGTTTCGTTTTCTTCTGTAGTTTTCATTAAGAGTCTATTTAGACAATGAAAACACCTCTGCCAAGTAAGATTGTAAATTTATTTTAAGCTGGGTAATTTTTATAATGTTTAGAGTTTAAGTTTCAGGAAGGATCAACCGAATAGCCTAACAAGCTGATTTTACATGTTATAGAGAGGAAAATATGAATGATTCACCAAAGATGTACGTTCCAAACCCTGTTGTTATTGAGCAAACTGCCAGAGGTGAACGGCAGTATGATATTTATTCACGCTTACTTCTAGATAGAATCATTTTTCTAGGAACAGAGGTTAATGATGTTGTGGCAAACTTACTAGTGGCCCAGATGCTATTTTTAGAGCAATCTGACCCACAGGCGCCAATTCACTTCTATATAAACAGTCCAGGTGGTAGTGTTTATGCAGGGTTAGGAATATATGATGTTATGCAGCATATTCAATGCCCAGTGCACACATACTGCCTAGGAATGGCAGCATCAATGGGGTCTTTATTGCTAACTGCAGGTGCAGATGGACATAGAAGCGCACTCCCACATAGTAGAATTATGATTCACCAACCATTGGGTGGAGCAAGAGGCCAAGCGTCTGATATCGAGATTCAAGCAAGAGAAGTACTTGATTTAAAGAAACAACTTTACGATATTTATGTGGTGCATACTAAAAAAGAGTTTTCAGTAATAGAGAAAGCCTGTGATAGAGATAATTACTTAAACGCTACGAAGGCGAAAGATTTCGGCTTAATTGATAATGTGATTCTACCGAAAGGTAAAAGTAAACAAGAGTAAGAACTTAAAGATTATAGTTACAAGTAATATAAGGACTGAGAAAAGATGACAAAAAGAACATACGGAAGCGGCGCTAATCAAAACAACTTGGATTGTAGTTTTTGTGGGAAAGGACAAAAAGAGGTTAAAAAACTTATCGCAGGGCCTGGGGTCTATATATGTGATGAGTGCATAGAGCTTTGTAATGACATTATTTTCGAGGACCAAGTCAAGACTGTTAAGACAACGAATATTGATAATGTTCCAAAACCTCATGATATTAAAAAGCACCTTGATGATTATGTTATAGGCCAAGATAGAGCAAAGAAAATTATTTCAGTTGCAGTTCATAATCACTATAAAAGAATTTCTTTACAGAAAATATCAAAGCCTGGTGATGTAGAACTTTCTAAATCAAATATTCTTTTAGCAGGACCTACAGGGAGTGGGAAAACTTTACTCGCTCAATCACTTGCCAAGTATTTGAATGTTCCTTTTTCAATTTGTGATGCAACCTCTTTAACAGAAGCAGGTTATGTTGGTGAAGATGTTGAAAATGTTTTAGTAACACTACTTCAAGGTTGTGACTATGATGTTGAAAGAGCTCAGAGAGGTATTATTTATATTGATGAAATAGATAAGATTGCGAGAAAGTCAGAGAACCCATCTATTACTAGAGATGTTTCAGGAGAAGGAGTTCAGCAAGCATTATTAAAGCTTATTGAAGGAACTGTTGCATCAGTACCACCTAAAGGTGGAAGGAAACATCCTCAGCAAGAGTTTTTACAAGTTGATACAACAAATATTTTATTTATCGTTGCAGGTGCATTTGTTGGACTTGATAAAATTATCCAGAAAAGAAAAACTAAAAGACCAATGGGCTTTAATGCTGTTGAAAAGAAGCAAAGTAAAACAGCTGTTGAAATGCTTGGTGGGATTGAGCCCCAAGATCTTTCAAGCTTCGGACTAATTCCAGAGTTTATTGGAAGGCTTCCTGTTAATGCTTTCTTAGAGCAACTTGATGAAGATGCACTGATAAATATTCTCACTCAGCCTAAAAATGCAATAGTAAAACAATACCAAAGACTCTTTGAGCTTGATGGTATTGAAGTTGAGTTTACACAAGAGGCCTTAGAAGAAGTGGCAAAAACAGCGTTGAAGAAAAAAACCGGAGCAAGAGGGTTGCGTTCTATTTTAGAGCAGACAATGCTTGATGTTATGTATGATATTCCAAGTAATCAGAAAATTTGTAAGATTCAAGTGACTGTAGAGGCGATCAAAGGACTCGAAAATCCTCGTTTAATTGAAGGTGAGCGCAAAGAAGTGAAGCTTGAAACGAAGGAAACTAAGATTATCGGGGATAAGCCTAGCATAGAGAATGCTTCTTAAATATTCTTACATCTTTAAAATCAGTACCTTAAGCCCAAACCCTGTCATTTCTTTAGGGTATATTTTTCGATTTGATTTAGACCCGGTTTCCGAGGAAAATAATAGGTAGGAAAAAAGTTGTGAAACAAACAGGATGTTGAATTTCAGAGCTAAAAGAAAGCAGTAGTCAGCTTTGCACAGGAGGTGCTCGTGTCGAATGAAAAAAAAGAATCTTCAAAAAAATTGCCTCTTCTACCTCTAAGAGATGTTATTATTTTTCCACACATGGTTGTTCCTCTATTTGTAGGAAGAGAAAAATCAATCGCAGCGCTTGAAGAAGCTACTAAAAATGGAAATGAACTTTTCCTTGTCACTCAAAAAGATGCAAGTGTTTTGAATCCAGAAAGATCTGATGTCCATGATGTTGGTGTGATCGTAAATATTATTCAAATGTTGAGACTTCCAGATAATACAGTAAAGGTCTTAATAGAAGGGAAGTCGAGAGCAAAACTTGATAGCTTTGAAGATACTGATAAAGGTTACAAAGCTGGAGTAACGACATGTCCTGATGAAATTCAGAGTCCTGTTGAACTTGAAGCAGTAATGAGAGGGGTTAAAGGAGTTTTCGAAAAGTACGTAAAGCTTAATAAAAGAATTCCACCAGAGCTTCTTATGAGTATCTCTTCGATTGAAGAGGGGTCAAGATTAGGTGATATTATAGTGGCTCACCTCACAATGAAAATTAATGAAAAACAAGAACTTTTAGAATGCTTTATTGTTGAGAAAAGACTCCAGATGCTTCTTGCCAAAATGCAAGGTGAGATTGAGATCATTAATGTAGAAAAGAAAATTCGCTCTAGAGTTAAATCACAAATGGAGCGCTCTCAAAAAGAGTACTACTTAAATGAACAAATTAATGCCATTCAAAAAGAATTAGGAAATAAAGAAGACGGAAAGAGTGATGTAAATGAAATGGCCGAAAAGTTGGCAAAAATTAAAATGCCTCTTGAAGCTAAAGAGAAAGTAGAAAAAGAAATGAGGAGATTGAAATCAATGTCTCCTATGTCTGCGGAATCGGCAGTAGTAAGGAACTACATTGATTGGATGTTAAGTCTTCCGTGGCTTGAATATACTCAAGACGATAATGATGTAAAAAAAGCTCGTAATATATTAGACGAAGAGCATTTTGGACTTAAAGATGTCAAAGATAGAATCGTTGAGTACCTTTCCGTAAGAAAACTTGCAGGAGCGAAAAGCAGAGGTGTCATCCTATGTTTAGCAGGACCTCCTGGAGTAGGAAAAACATCAATTGTAAAATCTTTAGCTAACTCTATGAACAGAAATTTCGTAAGAATTTCTTTAGGTGGAGTAAGAGATGAAGCTGAGATCAGAGGACATAGAAGAACTTACGTTGGAGCGATGCCCGGTAAGATCATGCAAGCTCTAAAGAAAGCGAAGTCAGGAAATCCTGTTATTCTTTTAGATGAAATAGATAAAATGAGTAATGACTTTAGAGGAGATCCAAGTGCTGCAATGCTAGAGGTTCTCGATCCTGAACAAAATGCAACTTTCTCAGACCATTTTGTAGAAGTAGAGTATGACCTTTCAAATGTCATGTTCATTATGACGGCCAATGATATTTCAAAAATACCCGGACCACTAAGAGATAGAATGGAGATGATTCATCTTGCGGGTTATACACCTCTTGAGAAAAGAGAAATTGCAAAGAATTACTTAGTTCAAAAAGCGCTGAAAAATAATGGTGTTGATAAATACGATGTCACTTTAAGTGATAAGGTTTTAGATAAAGTTATTAGAGGCTATACGAGAGAGGCCGGGGTCAGAGGCTTGGAAAGAGAGATGAACGCTCTTGCTAGAAAAGTGGCGACAGATGTTGTTGAAACTGAAGCACCAGAAGGAAAGAAATATTCAATAACAGATAAGGTTTTAACGAAATATTTAGGACCGGCTATTTTTGATATTGATGAAATTGAATGTGATAAAAATGAGATAGGCTTAGTGAATGGTTTAGCATGGACTCCTGTAGGAGGAAGTGTCTTAAACGTAGAAGTTATCACCGTTCCAGGAACAGGGAAGCTTCAAGTGACTGGAAAGCTTGGAGAGGTAATGCAAGAATCCGCGAAAGCAGCTCTTAGTTATGTGAGATCAATAAGTGCCCGACTGGGGGTTGATCATGTTTGGTACTCTAAGCATGATATTCATATCCATGTACCAGAGGGAGCGACTCCAAAAGATGGCCCTTCTGCTGGAATTACAATCGTGACGGCCTTAACTTCTGCAATTACGGGAATTGCTATTAAACAAAGTGTGGCAATGACTGGAGAGGTTACATTAAGAGGACGTGTACTTCCAATTGGTGGGCTTAAAGAAAAAATGTTGGCGGCCAAACAAGCGGGAATCACGACAGTTGTCATTCCATGGAAAAATAAGAAAGATTTAATAAAAATACCTAAAGAGATCCAATCCGGGCTTGAAGTTATTGCGGTACAACAATGTGAGGATGTTCTTAAAATAGCTCTAAACCTAACAAAACCAGAAGAATTCATGAGAGTAGTTGGAAGAAACCTTCAGGTTATAGAAGGTGGAAGTACGGATGTGGCACTTAAGAGTGTAGCAAACTAGAAAGAATTGTTTGACAGTAACAGTTTGATTCACTAAATTATTGAAACTCAACGATCTAGATATAGATGAATAGTGGGCGTTTAGCTCAGCTGGGAGAGCGCTACCCTTACAAGGTAGATGTCGGCGGTTCGATCCCGTCAACGCCCACCATTTTTCAAACCACTATTAACTATTTTCAAACTCTTGCCCTTTTTTAAAGTATCTACAAAAATACAGCAAGCTTCTCACTGGCAAAGGTGACTTGTTTCTTTAATCAATGAGTCATGCTGGAAGTAGAATTTAAGGACGCTAAAATATCCAAGACTAAGACATTGCTTGATACGTTTTGATAAATAATTTGATTTTTTCAAAAAAATTAAGCTTTATTTTTTTATGTAATTCATTGTTTTGCCATTGAATCACAGTTTGCCTTCTTTTTATCTTTCCTGATGATGTTTTGGGTAGGGTGCCAGGGCTTAAAAGCTCTATAAATAAAGGAACAAGCGAGGATTTTAACCCTACGATTTCTTTAATTTTTTGTTGAATAACTTGAGAGTCTTTTAAGAGAGATTCTGACTTTAATTCAGCAAAAATAACTAATTCTTCTGTGTCTTTTTGAGCATTAGCAATACTAGAAACACTAACTCTTCCTTCCCTTATCTCTGGAAGTTTATAAATAGCTTCTTCTAAAACAGTTGGATAGTAGTTCTTGCCTCTGATAATTATCGTATCTTTAAAGCGGCCACAAATATAGAGACTTCCTTGATGCATGAAGCCTTCGTCTCCAGTATCCAATAGACTTCCTGTTAATGTTTTTTCAGTTTTCTTTTGGTCCTTGTAGTAACCTTGTGTTACCGAAGGACCAGAAATAAATATTCGTCCAACTTTTTTTTCTGAGAGGATTTCTCCTTTTGAGTCCTTTATAAAAACACTTACCTGTTGAATTGGTTTTCCAACAGAACAAATGTATATTCCTTTTTTACTTTCAACGATCTCTTTTTGACGTAGTTTTTTCTCATCCACTTGAATCCATTTAATAGGAGAGTCAAATGAACTAAATGTAACTGCTAGCGTTGCTTCGGCCATCCCGTATACAGGAGTAAGTGCTTTTTCTTGCAGTCCATATGGAGAAAATTTATGAATGAACTTTTCCATTGTTTCTTTGTAGATGACTTCAGCGCCACATAGAGAGTACTTAAGGGAGCTTAAAGTAACTCCTTCCATCATCTTATCCGTTACTCTCTTTACACTCAAACCATAAGTAAAGTTTGGAGCAACTGTTGCATTTGCACAATGATCACTAATGGCTTGAAACCACAGTTGAGGCTTTCTTATAAAATCTTTAGAGTTAATAAGAATAAGCTTTCCACCACTTACAATACTAGTGATAAGTGCACCCACAAGTCCCATATCATGGTACATTGGGAGCCAACTGACAGTAACTAAATCCTCTTGTAAGTCTAGAGAGTTTAAAATGGCTTTTGCATTTAGAACGGCATTTCGATGAGAGATCATCACTGGGCTAGGTGCCATTGTTGTTCCAGAACTAAACTGTAAAAAGCACAGATCACTATCTTGGAAATTATTCAAGTTGATTTGAAGTTTTTTGAGGTGTCTAGAAGCTTTCTTACTATCGATTATCGTAAAATTTGCTCCTTTGTCTTCAATAAAAGTTTTAATTTTCTTTTCAGTTATGACGTAGCGAGAATCTACCGAGTTTATCATCTCTTTCGTATTTTCGAGCCACTCTTGCATTGCGCTCAAACCCATAGGAGGATAGAGGGATACAGGAGTTGCCCCAATCATTTGTATTCCTAGGAATGTCCCAATAAATTCGATCGATGTTTGAAGAATTACAGAAACAACTTCTCCTTCTTGAATACCTTTTTCTTTAAAAAATGAGGCGTACTTTAGCCCTTCATTCCAAATGTCAGCATAAGAATATTTAGTATACTTTCGTTTTCGATCCATGAAATAAATAAAGTTATCTTGATCTTCAAGCAAAGATTTTTCGTAGATATAATGTAATAGGTTGTTCTCCACTAAAACTCCTGAATTAAGACCTAGGTACCCTTTTATTTATCCCTGTTTATAGCACGTTAACCAAATATGGACTGGGTATGAGAAATTATTATAAATATGTATACAATTTTGACGATTAATAGATAAGCGGCTCCCTGACTTGCATGTTTATTTTTTTGTCTTTTGTGTAATATCTTCAAATAAACTGATGAAAAAGCAATGCTCCTTTAAAATAGAGAAAAGTATAAAAGGGGGGGAGTTTGTTAAAAAATTATAATGTAAGCCAACAATTTTTTGATTACGCAAGTTCAAACCCTAATAAAATTGCCTTCGTAGAACCAATTTCTTTCTCAGAAATAGAAGTTATAGAAGAGAAAGTTGTCACCTATGGAAGCTTTTATCAAAAGGTTGCCAATTACAGAGAGGGATTAATCCAGGAAGGATTTAAGAAGGGAGATCGTATTATTATTCTTTCGCCAATCAATATAGATTTTTATGCCTGCATGCTTGCCATGCTCAGTTTAGGCTTAGTCGGAGTTTTTCTTGATCCTGGAATAGGTGTGAGGAAAATACTCGTTGCTATCTCAGATTCTCAGTCACAAGCAATAATTAGTCTACAAAAGATACTGAAGTTCTGGATGTTCATTCCAGCTTTGTGGAAAATGAAAAAGTATAGTGTGGATAAAGAGTTTTATAAAGTGCGCGCATTTGAGCGATTGTACCGTGAAAACTCACTGACTGAAATCACGAGTGAGCACTTATCTGCAAAGGATCATGTTTTAATAACTTTTACATCTGGCTCCACTGGACGATCAAAAGGGGCAGATAGGAATGCCCGTAACGTTTATAATCAATTGGCGATTATTAAGAGTAATTGGGCCTGCGAAGAGCATGAGGTCGATTTACCTATTTTCTTGATGTTTGGCTTTATGAACCTGCTGTGTGGTATTACAACGATTTTACCTGCT
>Ga0114957_1003152_pt1 | contig 15079 bp, 12 predicted proteins | sample BantaG_FD_87175 | JGI IMG/M metagenome (GOLD analysis project Ga0114957, IMG submission 87175) | Marine algal microbial communities from Bantry Bay, Ireland - BantryBay_4 metaG | ecosystem: Host-associated > Algae > Red algae > Unclassified | place: Bantry Bay, Ireland | collected 2014-11-21 | reverse complement strand
TAAAATATCTTTTTTCAAAACCACCACAGGTGCTTGATTTTGAGGGTCATTGACAAAAGCTACTTTTTGACCTTGTGGAATTAATTCTTTCCATTTTTTTCCTAAGTCCTTTGCCAATTTTTTAGAAACTTTATGGTCTTCTAAATAAATTCCAATAATATCTCTTCGAGAAATCATTGATTTTAAATCAGAGGCAATGATATGATTAACTACATTTTTATTTGAAAATTGCTCAAGTGTTGGTTGGATATTTTTATCAATATTATCTTCGACATTGATAACTTGATTTTCTTTTTCATCCTCCGTGTCTTCTTTTAATGTTCCAATTTTTTTATCTGTTGTCTCTATATAAAACGAAAAAGTATTTATTTTAAATAAATTAGAAAATGCTTCAAATGGTTTTTCGGGATAATCTATTTCCAATTCCATTTTAAACAAATCGGGTTCTTTAGTTTTATCTATCTCAAATCGTTTTAAAGTGATTTTTTCTGGAAACCATCCTGCAACATCTGCTGAATCTTTAAATGAACTCCCTAATAAATTTCCTAACTCATTGATGACATCTTCACGATCAAGTTCTGCAGGTTCTTTGAGTTCATATTTGAATTCATTGACCGCTTTTTTTAGTTTTAATCTTATTCTATCGAAGAGTTCGAAAGCCATTAGTGGTGTAGTTTTGGTTTTTTGAAACAATTAAATATTCTAATTAAATTACATGTTACAAAGATGTATTATAAGGCTGAAATTGACTAACACGCTCGTAACAAATCCTAACACCTATGTAACAACTACTTGATTTTCAAACTTTTATAAACAGAAGGGGCGCAATCATACTTTTCTTTAAAGCATTTTGCGAAATAGGAAAGATTATTAAAACCAACTTGAAAAGCGATTTGAGAAACGGAATCAGCTTCAGATTCGAGCAATTGGGCAGCTCGTTCAAGGCGAAGATTTCGAATAAATTCTGAAGGAGAAAGACCAATAATAGTTTTTAACTTTCGATGCAAATGCATTCGACTGAGTAGCATTTTTTTTGCAAAATTCTCAATAGTAAAATCAGAATTATCCAGATTGGCTTCGACGATTTCGATGGCTTGATAAAATCGCTCAAAAATTTTGGGTTGTTCTGTCGGAGGAATGATTTCCCCATTATTTCCAATTTCAATAATTAAGTTTTTTGAAAAATGTACCTTGATTTTTACCCAACCATTTTGTGGAGAAAACCTCATGGCGTTGGATAAAAGATTAAGTACTATTTTTTCCAATTTATCTTTATCAAAAAAAAAAACTGTTTTTCCCAAAGGAATATTTACTTAAAAATCAATGTGCTTTTGATCGGCAAGGGATTGAAAATTTCCAGCCATTTGGCGGAGGTAAGTAAAGATTTCAATTGTGATGTATTTTCAGCGACGATACATCCGCGCCAAGCATGTTGATTAATGATGATATTATTATAAATTTCGGTATTGAGATTGGCTCCATCTTTAACTAGAATTCCCCATCGACCATCAGAAGGAACGATGATCGTATTGTTATAGATTTTTGCACCACTTGTAACGATGGCTCCATCTTGTTGGAATAAAGCAATCCCCTGCCCAAAGTGATTGTTATAAATCAAATTATTATAAATTACAGGATTTTCTACTCCATCCAGATTTATCCCTGCTGCCAAATTATTTTCATAAATAATATTTCCATAGATTTGTGCATCGCTTATAATTCCATCTCCACCTGATGATAAATCAGCATTGATATGAATTCCAATATTATTATTACCATAACATTCATTATATCGAATGATAGGACGATCGCCACTATTAGAAACATAAATCCCATGTTCGTCTACTGAATTGGTACAAATATTATGTTCAATTAAAATATCATTTGCAAATCCAGTAAAAATTCCTCGCTCTGCATTTCCATCACAACTATTATTTCTTACCTCACAATTATTGGAAAAAACCACTCGGATTCCATTACCATTACCTGGCATACCATTGACGATAAATCCATCTATGACAATATAATCGGCATTTTCGATATTGATTCCGTCGTTTCTTATTGGCCCTCTTTGATTGATTAAAACATTCTCCCCCATTGCTTTAAAAACAATTAGGGCGGAGGCATTTCCTGACGTATTTCGATGATCAAAACCGACATATGTTCCGTCCTCTACTAAAACCGAATCTCCTGCTGCCACTTGATCAGAGGCAAATTGAAGGGACGCAAATGCTGTAGATTGAGTTAAACCATCATTGGAATCATTACCTGAATTGGAAACATAATAGTTGATGGATTGAATGGAAACTACTGGAATAAAAAATAAAAAAATAAATATAGCTTTAGGGAGATGATGCAACATCTTGAAGGATGGAGTTAATGTTTTCATTTGGTGGTATTTATCATATTAAATAATAAAATCAAGTACAAAATAGTGTTTTTTTTCTTTTTCTAAAAAAAACGAATATGTTTCTAAGCCTAGACCGTACTTATTTTATCAAACTCACATCTCCCGATAACACTCCCGTTCTTCCATCCAACAATTCCAATTCTACCACCCAAACAAAAACGCCCGAATTCATTTTTCTACCTTTATAATATCCATCCCAAAGTTCTATATTTCCACTAGGGCTGACATTTAGCGTAGCGAAAACAACTGCGCCCCAACGATTAAAAATTTTGACACTTTTGATATTTTGAATAAAATTATCATTACCCACATGAAGCGTAAAAAAATCATTATACCCATCATCATTGGGAGAAAATGCGTTGGGAATATAGATTAGATTTTCGAGACATTCGGAATCATAATTTTCGGGAAATGGAATCGTAATCGTTTTGGTGAGCAAACAATTATTGGCATCAGTAACGCTCACTTGATAATCTCCTGCGGCAAGATTGGTCGGATTTAATTCATCATTGACCATCGTATTCCACAAAATAGAGTACGGAGGCATTCCGCCCAAAATATCTAAACTGACATTTCCATCATCTATTCCAGGGCAGGAAGTTGGCGATAAAATAAAATCTAGTTTCGCATCACTCGTTGTTGCATTGCCTATCCCTTCGGCAAATCCTTCACAAAACGCATCTTGGAAATTGGTCAATTCGTATTCCCCCATTTCCAAAACTGGTAATGTAAAAGGATTGTTATAAATGTTTTCAATCGGAGGTTGTGCCACTCCATCTATGTCGTAAGAAATTCCCCATGGAGGATTTCCTTCCATTACCACTTGCAAGAAAGAGGTGTCTCCATCACAAATTACAGCATTTCCAATCAATGTAGCAGTAGGTGGTGGTTGGGTTCCAATCTCTGCAATCGCTATCGCAGTCGCACCACATACGTCGGTAATTGTTACTGTAAATTGAGTGGGTACAGCTACGGTCTCCGTTAATAATTGAGTAGTATCATTTGTATTCCAAATAAAACTGTACGGAGCTACACCGCCAGTCAAAGTTGGTCCCACGGAAAATTCTTGGTCAGGACAAACATATATTTCTTCAAAAGTTCCTTCCAATTCTTGGAGATCTTCGATAAATAAATCTGCTTGTGTGGAGTCAATACAGTCACAATCATATTGAACAACTAGACGTATAAATTCAGGTGATTCAGGAAGGACATCAGCGATAATATTGACAGGAAGGACGACCTCATTTTCATTAGCAGGGATTGTAATGGAGTTAGGTAAAGCCTCGTAATCTACTCCTGCGGTCGCATCAGAAGATGGGTTGATTGTAAAATTTACGGTCAGCGGTTGTGTATTGTTGAGGGTACTTCTACGAGTAAAAACGAACGCTCCGTTACGGCAATCTTCGTAGGCAATTGGTTCATCACTTCCTTCGGATTTGGCGGTCACGATGACTTCACCGCCGAGGTTTAAACTCTTTGATTAAAAAAAAACCGCAGAGTCCAATTTATCATCTGCCACGTCACCAACGACCAAACGAATGTGATAAGTTTCGCAAGGAATAACATCTATCGTAGCTGTAAACGGAATGGTGAATCCATCGAATTCTAAGTTATTCAAATATGCTGCATTAAACGGGATGCCGCAAGTTGAAGCATCATCGGGAAGTTCGTTTTGAACGTACCAATCTGGATTCATAAAATGGTTGACCGATTTGATAGAAACATATATGGTAGAATTAGGTAAGGTTGCCGCGTTAATTGCATTATTAGAAAAATCGCCATTGATACCTGGACCACTTACAAAGAATCCAAAGTTATCATTGAAAACAGTAAATGCAAATTCGCAGTATTCCTCCGAAGCAAAAACATATCTAAAGGATACTTTGTCGGATAATGGTACAAAATCAAACTCAATTCCTGTGGCGTCGAACACTTCACTTGTTGCATAATCATCCAAATCTATATCACCTGAATCATTAAAAGCGGTACTCGTAGCTACATTTTCATTAGGCCCCTCCGCATCCTCAGCCTTCCCAGTAGAAATAATAATACCAGAGGATAATCCTATTATATTTTCCGCATTGGAAAAATAACCTACTCCTAGATTACTTCCAAAAGATTCGATGTTAGAAACATTATCACAATTACCTTTAATAAAAGAGTCTCGGACGAGTACTTCAGGAGAGAAAGAGGAATCGATAGATATATTCATTACTCTAATTGTTGTCGTATTAGTCAAGCTGTTGCCATACACGAAAATAAGAAGGAGTAATATGAATTTTAGTTTTTTCATGATTGATTTTCTGTCAACTTAAGTAGTTAGCCAACGGGGGAGTTTATAAAGTATTATGTCTTCTCCAATTTAAAACAAAAACGCAATTTCTTGGATAATCAAGCAATTGCGTTTTTTTTTTACAAATTTATATTTAATCTTGAAATTATTTTCACTTTTGGTTTTGAATAAATTCAGCAATCAAATTATTTACTATTTTATGCCTAGCTATATGTGCATTATGTCCTGTCTTTGGCAAAATCATTAAAGAACTTCCTGGGATAGTTCTAAACAAATAAACTTGATGTTCAGTTTTTATCAAATCTTGATCTCCAGCAATAATCAATGTGGGACATTTAATTTTTTCTAAATCTTCATCTTTCAAATTGAGTGGCCCTAAATAAAGGTTCCTCATATTTTCAACATATTCTGCCAGCCTATCTGGTTCAGGATATTCTTTGAATACGGATTTCATATATCCCGCCATTTCTAAAATATCCCAACTCTTTAGCCAGGCTACAGTTTCGGGGTAAAAGGTGGTAGAACCTGATTTTAAATTGGTTCCTATAATGATTAAGTTTTTAACTTTTTCAGGATGTTGGATAGCTAAAATAGAACCGATTATTCCTCCATCACTAAAACCAACTAAATTGACGCTATCCATATTCATCTTTTCTAAAAAATCAAATACGTCATCTACAAATAATTCATAAGTAAGCTTTTGGTTCCCAAATTCAGATTTTCCATGAGCTCTTGTGTGAATAGTAACCATTCTATTCGTTTTTGAAAACTCCTTTAATTGGCTTGGAAAATTTGTTTCACTTGTCCCCAAACCTCCATGAAGAAATAATAAAGGAGTTCCCTCTCCAGATTCTTTGTAAAATATTTTGATTCCGTTGACACTAACATAGCCTGATTTAAAGATTGTAGTATCAGTATTAATTTGCTTTTGATTTTTATCCTTCAAATTTGTCTGAGCTGATATTTGAGTTGATAAAAGAATCATCATAACTAGCCAAATGTATTTCAGGTTGAATATTATTTTTTTCATCTTTTCATTTTTTTGATTTGGTAAATAATTGAGGTAAAGATGATTTTGATGGAGGGAAATCTATTGGACTAGATTGACAAATCTTTGGACATTTTTTTAAATTAAAATTATTCTGCATTTGTAACATATTGACTAACAATGACTCCAATCACTTGGTGGTTTACCAAATTCTTTTGCAAACGCTCTGGAAAAATAGGCAGGGTCAGAAAACCCAACAGAATAACCTACTTCACTTACATTCATTTCTGTTGTTTCAAATAACTTTCTGGCTCTTTCTAATCTTATCTTTTGGATAAATTTCTGAGGTGGTAAGTCTGTTGTTTTTTTTATCCGTCGCCTTATCTGATTTTGAGAAAGCCCTAATTGTCTACATAGAAATTCAATATTCAAATCCTCATTTTTAATATTTTTCAAAATGAGTGTTATGATTACTTGAATAAAACTTTCCGAAGTATCTAAAGCATTCTCTTTATCAGAGACGTTTCTATTGACAACCTCTTGACGAAATTGTTTCTTATAATTATTAAACGCTAATTGGGTCTTTTCTGCTTCTATTTTTTCTTGATGTTTTCGTTCATTTCCTATTCGAGTCTTATAGCTCAATCCCAATGAAAAGAAAAATACTTCGAATAGAATACCCACTTTGACATTGTACATATATAGAGGCGTTCCATTAATCGTATAGGATCGCCACAATCCAGATGGAGAGTTATAATAAACGCCATCAATCATTTGAGTCATCGCTGTAAAGAAAGAAGGAACCAACAATAGTAAAGTTCCCACAAGAATATAATTCACTAACCGATCGTTATTTTTATTCACCACTTGACTCACTACATAAATAGAGAAAAAAAAGAAAAACGTACGAGTGATACTGAAAAAAAACATACTCTCCCTAAGCCCTAAACTTACTATTACCATAAAATCCAAAAATATAATAACGACAAAAGCATAAATCGAATTTTTCATAAATCTATTCAATCTAGGGTTCCGCTTTTCGATATCTAAAAAATGCATAAAAAATAGCATATACGCTATGGTAATAAAATGTGTGATAAACGGTTCTACATGATAGAACTTGCCTAAAAAATAAGAGAAAAATAAGACTGGAGGATTAGAACCAAGTTCTTCCAAATTTCTTAAATAAAGCATCCCAATACCAAAAAGATAAAGTACATAAAAGAGGTAAGAACGATCAAATGTAAGCCGAAATTGAAAGATAGAAAAGATAATAACCGCAAATAGAATAGATAGAAAAACAGTATGAAAATTTTTATATCCTATTTCTTTTCCTGTTGATATTGACCGCTTTAATTGTTCATAATTTGGAGTCATTAAAAGTGGCTGAAGCTCAAAAGTTCTTCTTATTCGTTCCAGTCGAATATAGAGTATCCCCTCATTCATTCCTGTAAGATGAAAAGGAAAACAATATCTATTTTCTATGAATGCTCTATCATTATAATTGGTTAAGGCTCCTGCCTTATATTGATGCCATTTATTTTCTCTTTGAAAATGGATGGTTATATGTTGAACTATTCCAAAATATAGTAGAGGACTTTCCTCTTTTGTAAATGAATTGTTAGAATAAGATAATTTCAGCCAGATCACAGAGTCAGAAGTTATGGATATTTTATTATTCTCTATGGCGATAAAATCAACGTCCTGAATTTCTTCTACTCGTTTTTTTAATGAGCCATCCTTTTGTATCAAAACATAAGAGGACAAATCTATAGAGTCCTTAATTGAAGCAATATTCAGAATATTTATTTCTGACCTTCCTAATAAGGCATTTACCCAAAAGAAAGAAATGATAAAAAATGTGAGATGGAAAAAGTGGCGCATGTTATTATTGTTTGATCATTTGGTTTCCAAAATTAAATTACCCTTTCTCTAATCAACCCGTTCGCGCCAAGGCTATGGATGGTGTGATCTATCCACAAGCTTCTAGCTTGTACGTTCAAGAAAAAATCAGAAGCCAGAGGCTCAACAAATTATTCACACCAGGCACAGCTTTGGCGCGAACGGGGCGGTGAGCGGTTAATCTTTCGTTCCCCAAGGAGCATCTGGAGTTTCAATGGTTTTAGTCAAATCAAAACGAACGGTAAACAAGCGATCAGTTCCTAAACGACGAAGATTGTAAGTGAGACTTGTTTCATCTATAGTAAACCACCAAATGTTAGTAGAAGCTGGAGGCAATATTTTTGAAGTATGTGCATCTGCAGGAAACATCTGGAGATTTGCTAAACCATGATTAGAACTTATGCCACCATATTGGGTTAAATCTTCTTCTGTGCCATCTTTATGACGATGATCGTGCTTTAGACTAATTATTTTCTCGTCATTCATTTTTAAAACCCAAGTACGAGATTTGTCTTCGCCAACAAAAAAAGGAATTCTAATGTCGTTAGTATCACAAGAACGTACATGCATTACTAATTTTTTTCCTGTAAAACCATCTCCTTCGACTGCACCTTCTGTAATTTCACCTTGGTAAGCATTTCCACAATGTGCTTCTAGTTGTTCCCAGAATTTTTCTGAACTGATTTGTGCTTTCTCTTGTGCTATAATGTGTAGTGGTAAGAATAGTAAAATACAGAGTAGTGCTTTCATCTTTTATGTTTTTAAAAATTATTTATTTTGCAGTTTTTAAACATACAGGAAAATTATTATTCACATCAGGCACAGCCTTGGCGCAAACGAAAGTAAGTTTTCTGAAAGCCATCAGTTTTATTTAGCAGGCATTTGGCTTTCAGAAACCTTGCTTTGCTATTGGCCATCTCCACGAGTTTCCGAAAGCTATTCCAAATAAAAATCATTCATCTCTTTATCAATTTTAAAGCGTTGATGAAAATTCATAAATTCTTCTTTAGCTTTTTCTAAATCATCATCAAAACGAACTAGTACTTGTTCCCTTGCTACTAAGGTTGGACTATTGGACAAATGAGCTAAATAAGAAGAAAATTTCCAATCGTCAAATTGTTTTCTAAATTTATGATGAATCGGGTTGTGGTGAATATAGCCTAACATATGCTGCCATTTAAATTCATCTTTTATCAAAATCCTTTTAAACTTTACTTGAAAAACACTTCCATTTCTTTTTCTTTCTTGATTATAAATGGTGGCAAAAGATTGAAATAATCTTTTGAATTGGTCAATCAAGAATACTTTATAAGTGGTTTCTTTATTTTGAAATTTTATACTTGCTGAAGTTCCCATATATTTTATTTTTTTCAAAATCTCTTCGGTCAAAGGTTTTACCCTTGCTAGAAAATGAAAATGATTAGGCATAATACAATAAGCTTCAATATCAAAAAAAGGTAGAATTAATTTTTTCAATTTTCTTAAAAACATTTCACAGTCTTTCACTTCCTCAAAAATATTTTCTTTGTTAATACTTCGATTATAAATGTGATAAGACAAGTTTTCTTCAAAATCTGCGTGGTAATTGACTTTTTTTCTCATGGTAGATTGTTTTATAGTATGATGTTTCTGCTTTCGGAACTCCGTGGCGTTAGCCTTGAAGGAAAGCAAGAGTTCTGAAAGCCATCAATTTTATTTAGCAGGCATTTGGCTTTGGGAAACCTAGTATATTTCCTAATCCGCCCTACCCCACCATCGGGAAACCGTGCTGAACATCTACAATTATTTATTAAAAATATAAAATAAAAATAAACAAAAAGTACCCACTAAAGACAAAGCCATTAGAGAAATAAAAGTATCATAATATTTGTGTCCAAAAAAGTCTAACCCAGGAATTAGGAATGGGATTAAGAGTAGATACGCATCGTTAATAGCAAATAACCAAATTGCTAAAGATAAAATTGCGCCAATGACTACTCCTGATGCTGTACCTGCATCTTGTAAATATCGAACTGTTTTTCTTTCTGCTATTGATTTTCTAAAAGAGCTACTAAATGTATATTTGAATCCTAGAAAAAACATAATCATGCATATAAAAATTGCTATTAATACTACTAAAATATTACGACCAGGTAAATCTACAAAAGTGGATTACTACCCAAATAATTGCACCATTCCTGTATAGGAACTCTCAGGATTTTAAAATCTTGAAAAAGGGATTTATTCTTTTTAATATGGATCAATTCCTTCTCAATTAGCATTTTCCTATACACAATAGGACAGTCTGTAGAACGCCTAGGGATTACTGGTGAAAATCATGGGCGAAAATTTAGTATTTATAGCTGCAGATAAAATCTACTCCACCTCTACCCTATCCTTTCCTTTTTCACAAACCCATATTTTTCTAGCGAATTTACTCTTTCCTTTTTTACCAACATTACAACTACCTGATATTCTAAATCCTATATCGTTGATTAAGTTGGTGATATCCGAAATAGATACGATAACAATACGAGTGGTTAATTTTGCAGTTGATTCAATGATATTTGAAATAATTAAATCATTGGAATAAGCATATAAATTATATGGGAGATCAACAATAGCGGCATCATACTTTTTATCAAGATCTTTAATATCTGAACCAATGACATTGGCGGTATAATTATAGTGAGCAAGATTTTGTCTGGTGTGTCGAATCGCTTTCCAATTAATATCGCATCCTTCTATTTTAAATCCAGAAAAACACGCTTCTAACATTACGGTACCAACCCCACAACAAGCATCCAATAGACTTTTGGTTTTATCTCCTTTTGAGGCAATATTGACTAGCGTTTTTGCCAAAAAAATATCTAACGAATTGCTAAATGAACAAGGTTTGTTTTTGTGCTTTAACCAGTCCATATTTTTCTTAATTAAAATCCCGAAATACCAAATGTTTTTATAATGGCAAATGGCGTAAGTTATGATTGGTGTATAATAATTGGACTCCCCTTCTATACTGTAACCGATATCTCTTAATTTTTGAAGCCTTTCAGCATAGGTGGTAGCATCACCATCCAAAATCAGGTATTCCACCTTAAACTCTTCAACGTGAATGTTTTCTTTTTTTATTTTTTTTATCAGGTCGGAATAATTTTCTGAGGATAAAATTATCTCAAATCTATTTTTGATAAAAGCACTAATTGAAGGATCTATTTTGATATTCGAAAACAATAATTTATTCTTTTCTTCTTTTTCGAAAAGGTGCATTGATTCCAACTTACATAATTCATTATGATGGTCTTTATAATTAAATGGATATATGTAATTGTGGTTTGACATTTTTTAGGGTCAATTTTTTTAATTGTTTTACCATTACTAATTGTGTCACTTGGTCCCTCTCTCCCCTTGCTTTTTTGAATATCGAATATCGAACAAGGAATTTCGAATCTCGAAGGTTTACGAATATTTATGAATTCTACTCATCATCATTAGTTCGTCAAACTTCGAGATTCGAAATTCCTTGTTCGATATTCGATATTCGTTTCGCTTTCCCTTTTTTAAACCGATTGATATAACTACAATGTTGACAAAGTTTTTCCACCAACACGCCATTTAAAAAACCTGAACGGATAGTTTGAAATCGATCACTATTAATAATATCAGTTAAGGATTGTTGTTTGGCATTTCCTAAGTTGATGACTGCATTTTTATCTAGGCAGCAAGGAACGACTGAGCCATCAGCATGAATACCAATATGATCCACTACCCCATTGCAACGACCTTGTACTCCTTGATGTGGTAATAGAAAAGAAGGCCATTCAAATCGGGAATCAAAATGAAGGTATAATCTGTTCCAAATATTTTTAGATTTGATTGCTCCTACTTCGACATTTCTATTAATCACAACATCAAAATATTTTTCAATTTGAAGAAATATTTCTTCATTATCAGAGTCATTACTACCTTGATTCCACAATCTTAAATTGGTATAAAGTGTTGGTTTTACTTTATGCCCTAAAGTAATAAATTTGAATATAGGAAGCAGGTAAGGCGTAATATCTCGATTGGGAAAATTGTCTTTAAAAGCTTGTAAGGAGAAATTGACTTGTCTTACACATTTGGAATGAACGATGGCATCGGTATATTTTTTTATTAATATTCCGTTGGTCGTCAAATCTATTTGAGCATTATATTTTTCACAAATTTTCAGTATTTCTAAAAAATTGGGATGGGCCAATGGTTCTCCCATCAAGTGCAAACAAACTATTTTCGTCAATGGGGCTACTTGTTTGAGGATGCCTTCAAATTCAGTTAGATCCATTATTTTTTTATCCTTTTCCACCACCGGACAAAAAGAACATTGAACATTACAGATATTGGATATTTCTAAATAAACTCTTTTAAACATGAATTTTAATATTTAGCTCCAAATCTATACTTTTTTATTTAATAAAATTTATTATTCTTTTCTTGCTCTTATTTGCGTTGTACTTGTCATGCTTATAACATAGTGTGGTATTTGGTTTGGTGCTGGGAAAGAAGATGGATTACGATTTAAAATTTTGCAATTACTTAAATGTCGAATAAAGGTGAGATGGGAACACGGATGCCACGGATTGAGCGGATTAACACGGATTTTTTCTTAAAACGTAAAAAAGAAAATCCAAACACATCACAAGAGAATCCGTGTTAATCCGCTCAATCCGTGGCATCCGTGTTCCTATCTCACCTCTATTCGACATCTATTACCCTACCCTTCCGAACAATATAACTGGCTGAATATCAGCAACTTATTAATTTTTGTATTTATGTACAACAATACAAAATAAGTTTTCTCTTAAATCTTTACTACAAATGTTGAATTTATGTACAAAAATTCAACAACTATTATTTTTCATCGCCTCCCCTCTATTCACCGTTTTTGTACAAAAATTCATAAATACAAAATCTTCCAATCTCTTTTATTTATTTGAATAAACGTACAAAAATACATTTATTTAGAAATACAAATGTATTTTTATACATTTGTATTATTATTTAGATTGTACAAGTGTACAGTTATCATTTTATTCAAACGTACAGAAATTCAAAACTTTAAATTATGGCTTTTATTATTACTGTAGCTAATGCCAAAGGTGGTGTAGGAAAAAGCACCCTCACCTACGGGCTGGCATGTCATTACACCGAGCGAGGCGCGAAATGTGCTATTCTTGATGAAGATATCCAACAGACCATTTCCGACAATATGGATATGTTTAATGAACGAGAAGATTCGATTGACATTGATTTGATTGATAAGGATAAGTTGAGTTCCTATGAGGCGCTTAGTGAAATGGAGGATTACGATATGATTCTTATTGATACTCCGCCCGTATTGACTACTCAATTGGGTAATATCTATGATATCTCCGATATGGTACTGATTCCGATCAAACCTTCGACGGATGATTATAACTCTTTAATGCGGTCCATAGGGACGCTTAGAGCCGTTATGAAGCGAAATAAGAACTTAATCGTAGCTATTGTGCTAAATATGACGGTATCAAGCAGTAACGTCCAAGAATCCTTTAGAGCAAGCTTTGATGATGAAAAACGAATCAAGGTGCTGAAAACGGAATTGGTCAATAGAGTGATTCACACTAAATATAAACTTTATACCAACTCTATCTTTAAAACTAAGGATTCTGGAGCTAAGGCCGAAATGGCTGCGCTTGGGGATGAAATCTATTATTTAATAACTCTGTAGTCTTACTAAAAAGACTAAAATCATAAAGACATGGCTGATAAAAAATTGGATTTTAAGAAATTAGGTAATCGCAAAAAGAAATCGACTAAACCCCAAGCACCTAAAAAGGTTTACCAAGAAGTAACTCAACCTCCTGCTTCTGAAAAAGTAGAAACAAAGAAAGTCGCTCCAAAACCTAAGGAAAAAAAGAAAGTGGGCCGAAAGAGTTGGAAAACACCTGGAGTCGAATATACTCGTGTGGCATTTGATACGCCACTTGATACTAGACAAAAGCTAAAACAGTTATTGGTCGGTAAGTTTTATGGGAAATATATTTCTCAAGATGAAATGATCAATGTAGCGGTCAATGATTTTATAAAGAAGCATAGTTAGATGTAGAGTTAAAAATTCAGATGTGCTTTTATTTCTAGGAAAAACATCTTAGCTGTGTTTTAATAGAAAAACTAGATGGAAAGTCGTTTTTGTATAAATGTATTTTTGTACAAAAATTTAAAACATGTTAGACGTTGGACGTTCAACGTTTTACGTTTTTTTCGAATACTTTTGATTCCTTTTTTTGAAGGGGATAGAACTATGAGGAAAATCAATTGTTCGTTATCACTTCATTCCCACTTTAAATGTAAAACGTTCAACGTCTAACGTAAACAGTTTTCCCCCCTTAATTCACATTACTTATCTTAACAGCTCTTCAATTTTTCACTTTAAAATCTTAATTGAATAATTTCTCCGCTGACTTCGTTCCATTTAGTTTGTAATTTAATTTCTAAACATTTGTATTTATGTACATAAATACAAATGTGCAAGTGTATTAAAATTCGAATGTACTTTTATACAAAAAACTGTTTTGAACTTTTTTAACCAGAAAATCGACACGATAGGGGATTGTTGTATAAGTGTATTTTTGTACATAAATACATTTGCACAAATGTTCAGTTGTGTTTTAATACGAATATTCAAAAAAAGCAGCTTGCTATATCTTTTAGTATTCATTCTTCTCTTTGCTCAAATTAAACCTCAATTTTAGCATTTTTAGCACTTCTCCTTTATTTTAAAATCAAAAAGGAGTCAGAAATGCAGAAAAACAAAAAATTCGCTTAAATCGCTTTATTTGTTTTTTTAATTTTTGACTGTTTTTGGAAAAAATAAAGGCTTAAGAGTAAATTTTAAAATGTCTGAGGGTAGGAGAGGAGCAAAGGGAAAAGAGCATTACGATAATAATGGAAACCCAAGTACATGAGCTGGTCAGTATTATTGCTACAATCTTATTTATTATGAATCATTTGAATATATTAATGATGCGATAACTAGGGAAAAACAACTAAAAAAATGGAGTAGAAAGAAAAAGGAATGGTTGATTCTGCAGTTTAATCCTAAATGGAATTTTTTTAATAGAGAGTTTAAAGAAGAATAAGAGCTTGTTGGGAATTTTGTTTTCAGCTAAAAACGTCCCTTTTCTGATGACACTTCCCTGCCTGCCGGCAGGCAGGTTTTAAAAAATAGTCAAATAGCGCAGACCATATTCTTATTTTTTAGCATCGTGTCATCAAAAAATGAACTGTTTTTCGCTCAAAAACAAAACTCCCAACAAGCTCTAAGATTTCTCGGCTCGTGCCTCGCTCGAAATTGTGGACGTGGCGGAATTGCCTTTCCTCGACTCGTTCCTCGCTCGGAATGACAAACGACTCGTTCCTCGCTCGGAATGACAAACGACTCGTTCCTCGCTCGGAATGACAAACGACTCGTTCCTCACTCGGAATG
>Ga0114957_1003150_pt1 | contig 15084 bp, 10 predicted proteins | sample BantaG_FD_87175 | JGI IMG/M metagenome (GOLD analysis project Ga0114957, IMG submission 87175) | Marine algal microbial communities from Bantry Bay, Ireland - BantryBay_4 metaG | ecosystem: Host-associated > Algae > Red algae > Unclassified | place: Bantry Bay, Ireland | collected 2014-11-21 | reverse complement strand
TCCGGAGGGGAAAAGGTAAGGTGTATGCTCTCTAAGATGATGCTCGAGCATCCCAACTTCTTGCTCCTCAGTGAACCGACTAATCACCTTGACTTAGAGTCGATTACTGCACTCAATAATGGTCTCAAAGACTTTACTGGAAACTTCATCATGACGACACACGATCACGAGTTAATCAATACGAGTACTAATCGTATCATAGAGCTGACACCAAATGGAACCATTGATCAATTGATGGACTTTGATACCTACTTGACATCTGACAAGGTAATCAACCAGCGTAAAGAGCTACAACCAGAACTCGTCTAACCAAATTTAATGATGAGGTATGCTCTAACTATCGACTTTAATGGTAGCCAGTTTTGTGGTTGGCAAAAGCAATTAGAAGAACGTACCGTCCAAGGAGAGATTGAGCAAGCGCTAACAAGGATAGCTAATCAGACAATTACAGTAATGGGTTGTGGTAGGACAGATACAGGTGTGCATGGGCGGAATTATGTCTTACACACTGACCTTCCTGATGGCACTCTAGGTAAATTCAATGACTGGGTATACAAACTTAATGCAATGTTACCGTCTGATATTGCTGTCAAGAAAATTACTGAAGTAAGTTCGGACTTTCACGCAAGGTTTCAAGCCAAAGAGAGAAGTTATGTTTATCGTCTAAGATTAGACAAGCAAGTATTTTGTGCAGATTATAAGGCGCATTACAAGTATGAATCACAACTTGACTTGGATAAGTTGAACGAACTTTCTCGTCTATTTCTCTCTGCTTCTGATTTTACTCGGTTTAGCAAGTTGCATGGAGGCAACAAAACGAATCTTTGTAATCTCACTCTCTGTAAATGGGTCCAAGTATCTGAGAAAGAGTTTCACTTTGAAATTGCTGCAGATCGCTTTCTCAGAGGAATGGTTAGGCTCATAGTAGGAACACACCTTAACTATCATCGGGGTAAAATTACTCTTCGAGATGTACAAGATGCTCTAGAAATATTAAAGCCACTTCCAATAGTTTGGAGTGTTGATGCAAGTGGGCTTTGTTTTGATTCCGTAACCTTTGATAACATTTCTTTAACTTTAGAGTAAAAAATAAGCGCAATTCATATATTATTTTTTTAAATATTACTTTCTTTGTGTACTGAAGCTTAGTCTGCTAGCTTTTCATTGTAATAATCATTATGAAATCTTACCTCAATCTCTTATCTCATATCATCGAAACTGGCGTCGATAAGTCTGATCGAACAGGCACAGGTACTCGGAGTTGTTTTGGTTATCAGATGAGATTTGATTTGAGCAAGGGCTTTCCTCTTCTAACCACTAAAAAACTTCACCTTAAGTCTATCATCTACGAACTCCTTTGGTTTCTCAAAGGTGATACCAATGTAAGATATCTTCAGGAACATGGAGTGAAAATTTGGGATGCATGGGCTGATGAGAATGGTGATCTTGGACCTGTCTACGGTAAGCAATGGAGGAGGTGGGAGACTGCTGATGGTCAAGTGATCGATCAGATCCAAAAAATGATAGAGACGATTAAGTCTAATCCTGATTCGAGAAGGATGATTGTTAATGCTTGGAATGTTGGAGAGTTAGATTCGATGGCATTGACTCCGTGTCATTGTTTGTTTCAGTTTTACGTAAGTGAAGGCAAGTTATCTTGCCAACTCTATCAAAGATCTGCTGACGTCTTCCTAGGGGTGCCATTTAACATTGCATCGTATGCGTTATTGACACACATGATGGCTCAAGTTTGTGGTCTTAAAGTTGGAGAATTTGTTCATTCATTCGGTGATGTTCATCTTTATAATAATCACTTTGAACAAGCTCAGATTCAGATGCAGCGACAACCAAAGAACCTTCCGACCTTATGGATTGATCCAACCATTACAGCACTTGAAGACTTTGACTTTTGCCATTTTGAATTGAGAGATTATGAGCCACATCCACATATCAAAGCGAGTGTAGCAGTATAGCTATCTGGAATGAATCTAAATAATTGGATATTAGAGATGATTCGATAGATTTGAGGGGAGAACATATATTTTTGCGAGATTAATATGAGGGTGGATTACCACTGCTCAAGAGTTATAATAGGATGCGAGAAATGAAAATACATAGACTGATGACTTTACAATTCCTAAAAAAGTCGATTCTGGGATTAGTTCTTGTCTTTGCCTCAATGTCGGGCATACATGCCCAACCGACGGCTGTTGCAGGTAAAACTGTATTCAAAAACTACTGTGCTTCATGTCATAATAAGAACATGAAATCAGGAGCTACAGGACCTGCCTTAGCGAAAGCTGAAGAAAACTGGGCCGATTATCCAAGAGAAGACCTCTACAATTGGATTAGAAATAGTCAAGCAATGATTGCTGCTGGCCACCCTAGAGCAACTGCCTTATGGAGTGAGTATAAGCCAACTGTAATGACAGCATTTCCAGCACTTACAGATGATGAGATCGAATCAACATTAATGTATGTTCAAGCTGTTGTCAATGGAGAAATTGGTGGAGCTCCAAAAACATCTGGTGACTCAGGAACTGGAGTACAAGCACAGGAGGCATCAAGTAACTTTGTTTACTATGCACTCTTTGGAGTATTACTACTCTTAGCATTTATACTCTCAAGAGTGATTAATAGCCTAGGTCAGATCACTGCTGCTAAAGAAGGCACTGTTTATGAAAGTAAGTCAGTCAAAGAATCTCTGACAAGTAGAGGATTTATCACTTTTGCAATTTTTGCACTCATTGTTCTTCTTGGTTATACGACCGTAAACAAAGCGACAGACCTGGGACGTCAACAAGGCTATGCTCCAGAGCAACCAATCAACTTCTCTCATGAAACACATGCCGGTCTCAATAAAATAGAATGTCAATATTGTCACGATGGTGCTAGACGTTCTAAGCATGCAGTGATACCGGCATCAAATACTTGTATGAATTGTCACTCAGCAATCAACTATGGTTCTAAGCATGGAAGTGCAGAGATTACAAAAATTTATGCGGCTGCAGGATATGATCCCAACACTAATAAATATATCGAAGACTACGAGTCACTTTCTAAGGATGAAGTTAAAGCAATCTATACCGAATTTATCGAGCAAAAGTATGTCGAATGGACTGATGGCATAGAAGAGATAAATGAAACAGGAGAGCAGTTAGCAGAAGATCAGTGGAGTGGAATCGTCAAGAGTTTGACTAGAGATGGTAAGGAGTCTGTAAAAGGTCCAATCGAATGGGTCAGAATACACAACCTACCTGACCATGCTTACTTTAATCACTCACAGCACGTCACTATTGGTAAAGTTGAGTGTCAACAATGTCATGGTAAAGTCGAAGAGATGGCAGTGGTAGAGCAGCACTCACCACTCTCCATGGGATGGTGTATTAATTGTCACAGACAAACAGAAGTTAAATTTGCAGATAACGACTACTATCAAAGTTATGAGAAGTATCACGCTGAATTAGCTTCAGGCAAAAGAGATAAAGTAACAGTAGCAGATATTGGTGGTCTTGAGTGTCAGAAATGTCACTACTAATAAGAATAACAATCAAATAAGAAAACACTAACGATTAGTTAAGTATATAGCATGAGTAGTAAGATGCAAAATAATCAAGTTTGGGTTGGGCAAAAAGATCTCACCAACGATCAAGAGTTTTTGAATTCAATAGACAGAGAATTCAAAGACGATATCACAACATTAGAGAAGGCACCTGAATTACAAGGTAATAGAAGAGACTTTTTAAAGATGCTTGGATTCGGAGTGACAGCAGCTACAGTTGCTGCAGGATGTGATATCCCAGTGAAGAAGGCATTGCCATATGTCACCAAGCCTGATTCTATCATACCAGGAGTAGCAACATTCTATGCGACTACTTTCGTCGAAGGTGGAGATGTTGAACCAATCCTTGTCAAGACAAGAGAAGGGAGACCAATCAAGATTGAAGGGAATGATTCACTTAGCAAGACAGGTGGCACTTCAGCAAGAGCTCAAGCTTCTGTACTTTCACTTTATAACATCAAGAGATATAGACAACCACAACTCAAGGATGGAACAGCATTCGCTAATTCTGACTGGGCTACAATAGACAAGAAAGTAAAAGATGCTCTTAAGTCAGGAAATAAAGTAAAAGTCATCACGAATACTATAGTAAGTCCAACTTCAAAGAAAGCACTTGCTTCACTCTCAGAAAATTACTCTGGAGTTAGTGTAATAACTTATGATCCAGTATCATATGCTGGTATCTTAGATGCAAACCTCGCTGACTTTGGTAAGAGAGCAATCCCAACATACCACTTTGATAAGGCCAAGGTCATTGTATCATTTGATGCAGACTTTTTAGGATCATGGTTGCCAAATGGAGATGTAAGTGCAGACTATATCGCAGGGAGAGATGTTTCTGATGTCACTGCTGTGAAAATGTCAAGGCACTTCCAAGTAGAGTCACATATGTCTCTTACTGGATCCAATGCAGACAACAGAGTATTAGTAAGACCATCACAGATGGGTTCTGCGATTGCATATCTAGCATCTAAGATAGTAGGAGGTGGAAATGTTCAATTGCCACCAACAATAAAGTCAAAACTTGATAAAGTAGAAAACCAACTCAGAGCAGCTGGAAGTAAAGGACTTGTTGTGTCAGCATCTAATAATAGTGCAGAACAGCAATTGGTCAATGCAATCAATCACGCTATAGGTGCATATGGTACTACCGTATCAATGAATAACGCAAACCTCTCTAGACAAGGTGATGAGGCTGACCTCGGAGCTTTGATCACTGAACTTAAGAGCAACGCTATAGATGTTGTCATCTTTAACCAATGTAACCCACTTTATGATTATGCTGGTGCAGCAGCACTAGCTAATGCATTGACTAAAGTAAAGACAAAGATCGCTATCGGATATGCAGACAATGAGACTAATGCAGTTTGTGATATCATCGCTCCTGTAAATCACTATCTTGAGAGTTGGGGAGATGCTCAACCAACAGAAGGTACAATCTATCTTCAGCAACCAACAATCTCTAAAATCTTTGATACAAGACAATTAGAAGAGATTATAATGGGATGGACAGGAGATACTACTCAAGCTGTTGATTTCTTAAAAACTAGTTGGAAAACTGACAGATTTGCAACTCAATCAAAATATCTTTCTCCAACTTCTTTCTGGGAAAATTCATTAAAGAAGGGTGGACAAGTATCAACATCAGGAACAGCAGCTTCTTATAATGGAGGTGGTATCTCGGGTTTAATCTCAAGAGTAACTAAGCCATCAACTTCAGAACTAGAGATTAAGTTCTTTGAGACTTCACAGATGGCGAATGGCCAGTCTGCAGACAATCCATGGTTGATGGAAATGCCTGATCCAGTAGCTCGTACGAGTTGGGGTAACTACCTCGCAGTACCAGTTAATTTTGACGGTACACGTACTATGGTAGGTCTTAATAATCTGAAGGACGGTGACCTCGTAGAAGTAACAGTAGGAGATATCAAATATACAGTACCAGTGATTCAACAATTTGGGATGCATCCTGAAACAGTTGCCTTAGCACTTGGATATGGTAGAAGTAACTCAAGCCCAGTTGCTAATGATGTCGGAGTCAATGTCAATGCTTCACTTCCCATCGTAAATGGTAGAGCACAATATTTCTCAGATAGAGTATCTGTAACGAATCAAATCGGAAAAGAAAAGAGTTTCTCTTGTGTACAGTACCACCACACTTATGGTGTAAAAGGAACTGATGAAGCAACAGGAGAGACAATCAATGCTGATGAAGCAGCAACAGTGTTCGTCACTTACGGAGCTGTACAACAAGGATTTCAAGGTGCGATCACAGACAGGTCTGTTATCTATAATAGTAATGTCAAAGATCTAACCGATAGCGTAAAGCACCTCAAAGAAAAAAGAGGGCATGCACAATACCTCAACGATCAAGGAATGTATCCATATGAAGAATATATGGAGGACAAGTATTCTCAAGGACACCACTGGGGAATGCATGTTGATCTCAACTCTTGTACAGGTTGTGGAGCATGTACTGTAGCTTGTATGGCTGAAAACAATGTACCAGTTGTAGGAAAGAGAGAAGTCAGTAGACACCACGAAATGACATGGTTGAGAATTGATAGGTATTACTATGGTGATGTTGAAAATCCAAATGTAGTCTACCAACCAATGATGTGTCAGCACTGTGACAATGCTCCTTGTGAGAATGTTTGTCCAGTAAACGCAACTAACCACAGTTCAGAAGGTCTAAACCAAATGACATATAATAGGTGTGTAGGTACAAGATATTGTGCTAATAACTGTCCTTACAAAGTTAGAAGGTTTAACTGGATGGATTATACAACTGCTGATCTCTTCCCAGCAAACCAACCTGCAATGGGTCTCGACACAGAGATTCCATTCTATGGAGATGATTTGACAAGAATGGTTCTTAATCCAGATGTAACAGTTAGAGTACGAGGAGTAATTGAGAAGTGTAGTTTCTGTGTACAGAGATTACAAGAAGGAAAGCTCACAGCTAAGAAAGAAGGCAGAAGATTGCAAGATAGTGATGTAAAAACAGCATGTGCTGCAGCTTGTAATACAGATGCAATTACATTTGGTGATATGAATAATAAAGGTGGAGATCTGAGTAAGAAATTGAAGTCGCCACTTAACTATATCGCATTAGAAGAAATCAATGTGAAGTCATCAGTGACTTACACAATGAAAGTAAATAATAGAGACATTACTCTAGACGCTTAAGTCGAAGGTAACAGACAGGAAAAGAAGAATTAAAGAATAAAGACACTATAAACTCAGAGAGATATGAGCTCATATGTAAGTCCGATACGGGAACCACTAATTACTGGAAGCAAAAGCTACCATGATATTACTGAGGACCTCGTATCACCAACAGAGAAAGTCCCTTCGGCATCATGGGTCATAGGATTCGTCCTAGCGATTTCAGCATTAGCAGTAGGATTATTCTGTATAGCTTGGACCATTTGGCATGGTATCGGTACATGGAACCTCAATAGAACAGTAGGTTGGGGATGGGATATTACTAATTTCGTTTGGTGGATTGGTATTGGTCACGCCGGTACATTGATCTCTGCCATCCTCTTGCTCTTTAGACAAAAATGGAGAACTGGAGTAAATAGAGCAGCAGAAGCAATGACTATTTTCGCCGTAATCTGTGCAGCACTCTTCCCAGGAATTCACGTAGGTAGAGCATGGGTAGTATTTTACTTCTTCCCTTATCCAAATACAAGGGGTCCACTTTGGCCGAATTTCAATTCACCACTACTTTGGGATTTATTTGCAATATCAACATACTTTACTGTTTCTCTTTTATTCTGGTATACTGGTCTAGTTCCAGATTTTGCAACAGTAAGAGATAGAGCAAAAGGATTTAGAAAAAAGATTTATAATTTCTTATCATTTGGATGGACTGGAGCTGCTAAGCATTGGCAAAGATGGGAGTATCTTTCACTCGTACTTGCAGGGGTAGCTACACCACTCGTACTTTCAGTACACACAATAGTAAGTTTTGATTTCGCCACTTCGGTGATACCTGGATGGCATACAACGATCTTCCCTCCATACTTCGTAGCAGGAGCAATCTTCTCTGGATTTGCGATGGTGTTGACATTGATGATCGTAACAAGAAAGATTCTTAATCTACAAGATTATATCACAATTGCTCATATCGAATCCATGAACAAGGTAATCCTTGCTACGGGTACGATTGTAGGTGTTGCATATTTGACGGAATTATTTATTGCTTGGTATTCTGGATATGTTTACGAGCAATTCGCATTCTTCAATCGAGCACTCGGTCCATATTGGTGGTCTTACTTCGGTATGATGGCCTGTAATGTGATCACCCCACAGTTCTTCTGGTTTAGAAAAATTAGGCGAAGTATCTTCTGGACATTCCTGCTATCTATTGTAGTCAATATCGGGATGTGGTTTGAGCGGTTTGTAATTATAGCAACAACACTTGCAAGAGATTACTTACCATCATCATGGAGTTACTACTCACCGACATGGGTAGAGATGGGTATTTACCTAGGGACATTTGGTTTGTTCTTTACTTTCTACCTACTATTCACGAGGGTAGCACCAGTGGTTGCTATCGCAGAGGTCAAGAGTATCTTGAAGTCATCAGGTAATCAATATTCGGGTAAAGCTGAGCCAGGTCATCACCATGCACATGTTACTGTAGATCCTCACTTTAAGTCTTACTTAAATAAGTCTTCATATGATTATGCTAGAGATGATAAAGGAAACTTATCATATGGGAGTACTGCTCCATCACGAACCTCTCGACTTGTAGAAGATGAAGGAGAAAAATCATCGACTGCTTCTACACTAGCAAGTACTGCTTCCACTTTAGCAGCTGACGACTTGAAGAAGATTGAAGGAATCGGACCTAAGATTGCAGAAGCTCTCAATGCTTCAGGTATTACTACATTTGCTCAGTTATCTGAGACAACAACTGAAAGATTACAAGAAATACTAGATACTTCTGAAGGAAACTACAAAGGTAATAATCCTGAGTCATGGGCGATGCAGGCTAAACTTGCAGCAGATGGTAATTGGGATGAATTAAAAGATTTACAAGAGAGATTGGACGGAGGCAAATTTGCCTAATTTAATCTGATAAAATATTAATTGATTTAAGTACTTGATACTAATTTAATTATGGCAGCAAAGCGATTAGTTTATGGACTTTACAACGACGAGGAGATTCTTCTCGAAGCTGTTAAAAGTGCAAACGAAAAACACATAGAAATCTATGATGTCTATACTCCTTTTCCAGTACATGGATTAGATCCTTTATTGGGATTAGCGGAGTCTAGATTACACATTGCAGGTTTTGTATATGGTCTTTTGGGAACAATGACAGCCTTCTTGGGAATGACATGGATATTCACTAAAGATTGGCCGATTATATTTGGTGGCAAGCCTTATTGGGCAGTACCGTCATTTATTCCAATAACATTTGAGTTGACAGTACTCTTTGCATCTATTGGTATGGTAGTGACTTTCTACATTATTAATGGCCTTGGCCCGGGTGTAGTGAATAACTATCTAGATGATAGAATTACTGATGATAAGTTTTGTATAGCATTTGATGGCAATGATATTAGTAACTCTGATGCAGAGTCTTTTTTCAAAAGCACAGGAGCTAGCGAGGTACACGAAAAAGATCTATAACAAATAGAGTAGACAGAAGTATAATGAAACACTTTTTATCTTTTTATAATATTAGCTTAATTGTAATCGTCCTTACAGTGGTTGCTTGCCAATCACCTGGTGGAGATGTTACAGGTAGCGAGTTTATGCCTGATATGGCACACTCTATCGCTTACGAAGCGAATACGAGTAATTATTATTACAACAATACTTGGAGCTCAAAGGAAGAGTATGAAAAATTTGCTCAACCAAGATTACCAGTAGCTGGTACAATCCCTCATGGCAATACGACAGAAGTCTATCCTTATGGTGATACTGAAGAAGAAAGGACAAGAGCTATTGCTGGTTTGTTGAAAAATCCTTACCCTATCACTGATGCTGGATTAGCAAATGGTAAGGAATTATACAATACATTTTGCGCTATCTGTCACGGAGAGAAAGCTGATGGTAATGGCTACCTCGTCAGAGATGGCGGTGCTTATCCAGTACAGCCAGCTAACTTCTTATTAGATGAGCACCTTAATGCATCTAACGGAAGATACTATCACGCTATCATGCATGGTAAGAATCTCATGGGAGCCTATAAGGATAAGATTAATGTAGAAGAGAGATGGCAAGTGATTCATTATATCAGATCACTTCAAGCAAAAGAAAAGCAGCTCCAATACAACCAAATTGAAAATACCTTCAATGCTAGTTTTGGATCGCCAGCAGGTGAAGTTGCAATTGAAGAAACACACCATCACCAAGGTGAAGCACACGATGATCATGGTCACAGTGGTGAGGTAGATGCTGGTCACGATGTACATGGTTCACATCATGGCAGTGATCAGAGTCATGGCGATCACAAAGAAGGAGGGCATGATGATGAGAGTCCTGAAATGCACCATGGAGAGGATCACAAAGATGCTCATCCTAACGGTAAATTTGATAACAGTCACGAAAGTCCTGGTGAAGAAGGAGAAGGAAGCGGAGAAAAAAAAGATGATCCAGGTCAACAATAAATAGAAGATTTTAACATCGATTATAATAAACGAATGGCACATTCAAACGATACACATGCTGTAGCAGCACCTCTGGTAAAGAATTTTACATTTACAGGTGGTATGCGTATTACACTTTTGGTAGGGATAGTGATCGGAGCCTTGTCTCTTGCACTCACTTTCTTTGGAGATGATGGACATCACTCAAGATTTTGGTCCAACCTTTTGCACAACTCTGTGTTCTTTACAGGAATAGCATTGATGGCTGGATTCTTCATGTGTGCAAGTATCACGGCTTGGGCAGGATGGTATACTACTTTCAAGAGAGTCTGGGAGTCAATGTCTCTCTTCTTAATTATTGGACTTGCGTTTATGCTTTTTATAGGTATAGGTGTATTGCTAGGATGGAATCATCTCTATCACTGGGCAGACGCAGACACAGTAATTAATGATACAATCATAAATGGTAAAGCTGGTTTCCTTAATACAGGATGGTATCTAGGTGGAACAATTGTCTTTGGAGGTATATGGTATCTGATACTCAGAAGGATTAGATCTCTCTCTCTACTTGAAGAAAAAGAGGGAGGGCATACGGAACATCAATTTCACCAGAAAATTAGAGTTTGGGCAGTTGCTTACTTGCCATTGGCAGGATTTGGTAGTGCTGCTCTTGTCTGGTTGTGGATTATGTCAGTTGATGCTCACTGGTACAGTACACTTTTCGCTTGGTACACTGGTGCCAGTTGGTTTGTCAGTATGATCTGTATGACACTCTTGTTATTAATGTTCCTAAAGGGTAGAGGATACTTCAATACGGTGACAACAGAACATATTCACGATATCGGTAAGCTGCTCTTCGCATTCAGTATTTTTTGGACTTACTTATGGTTCTCTCAATACATGTTGATTTGGTATGCTAATGTTGGTGAAGAAACAATTTACTTTAAACATCGGATGGATAATTATCCAATTCTATTTTATGGCAACTTAATCATCAACTTTTTACTCCCTTTCTTTGTTCTAATGAGGAACTCTACAAAGAGGAAATTTGGATCAGTTGGATTTGTTGCAGTAGTTGTATTCTTTGGTCATTGGTTAGATTTCTTCTTGATGATAAAGCCTGGTGTTTTGCATACAGCACACGAGTTAGGAGGACATGGAGGACATGGAGATCATGGTAATCATGGACACGAAGCAGTAGGTCACGCAGTAGAGCATGTTAGTCACTTTACATCAGGATTTACATTGCCAGGATTTTTAGAGATAGGAACATTTGTTGGATTTTTAAGTTTGTTCTTATTCTTTGTATTGTACAGCTTATCTAGAGTATCACTACAATCAGAGAATGATCCATACTTCTACGAAAGTTTACAACATCATACTTAATCGCAATCAATAATTAAGAAATAGACAGACATTAATATGTTAGGATTAATAATATTCGGAATCATTGCCTTAATAGCTGTAATCATTGTACAGTTAAGTAGGGTATCTGATTTGGCATCTGCTATCAAGGGTGAAGAGTCATCTCAATTGCAGGCTAACAATAGAACAGCTTTCTGGATGGTCATCTTTATGGTCGTTTTCTTGGTGTTCTGTGTAGTCAGTGCACTTTATTACAAAAATTCAATGTTGGGGTACGGTCCTCATGGTTCTGCTTCAATGCATGGAGTTGAACTTGATAGTATCTTTAATACAACACTTATAATAACAGGAATCGTATTTGTAATTACTCAAATCTTACTGTTTTGGTTTGCATATAAGTACAAAGAAGATAAGAATAGAAAAGCGACTTTCTTTGCTCATAGCACTCAACTCGAACTGATATGGACAGGTATTCCAGTAATCGTAATGACTTACTTGGTAGTAAAAGGATTGTTTGTTTGGAATGCTACTATGTCAGATATAAAGCCTGGCGAAAGTGTCATCGATATCGAAGCAACTGGTTATCAGTTTGCTTGGGATATTAGATACCCTGGACCAGATGGTAAGATTGGTACTAAGAACTTTAGATTAATCAACTTGGCTACAAACCCACTAGGACAAGATTGGTCTGATGAAAAGAATATTGATGACTTTATGCCAACAGAGATTGTACTTCCAGTCAATCAAAAAGTGAGAGTTGGTATTAACTCAAAAGATGTATTGCATAACTTCTATCTTCCTCACTTCAGAGTCAAAATGGACGCAGTGCCTGGTTTGCCTACTTACTTTGTATTTACACCTACAATGACAACTGAGGACTACAGGAATAGACTTAAAGAATACGAAGAATATCAAGTACCTGCTGATCCTAGCGAACCAGATGGACCACAGAGATGGGAAGAATTTGACTATGAGTTAGCTTGCGCTGAGCTTTGTGGTGAAGGACACTACAGTATGCGTAAAGTAGTAAAGATTGTACCTCAAGAAGAGTATGAAACTTGGCTCAAGACACAAAATTCTTACTACTTAACAAATATAAGAAACACAGTTGCTGATCCATTTAAAGATGTTAAGTTACTCGGGCATGAGGTAGCACTTAGGAAAGAAGAACTAACAACTGAGTTTACAGATATAATAGAGAGTGATGCAGAGACTGGAATGATTAATTTGGAGAATGTATTTTTTGAAAGTGGATCAGCTCAACTGAGCAGTAGTTCACAATATGAATTAGATAATGTAGCGGACTTACTTAAGAAGTATCCTTCTGTTAACTTTGAACTTTCTGGTCATACAGATAGTCAAGGTGATGATGATGCGAACCTTGCTTTGTCTCAAAGTAGAGCAAATGAAGTAGCTACATACTTAAGAAAATTAGGAATCAGCTCAGATAGAATGCAAGCACAAGGATATGGTGAATCTTCTCCTGTAGGTACAAATGACACTGCAGAAGGTAGACAAGCTAATCGAAGAACAGAATTGAAAATTATATCTAAGTAATTACAAAGACAATTTCGTTATGGCAGAATTAATAACAACTTACGACACGGACGTCATCCTAGCGGAACAAGGCTATGATGATCATTTCCATGAGCACCATCATGGAGATAAATATCAGACTGGTTTCATCCATCACTATATCTTTTCGATGGATCATAAAATTATCGCAAGGCAATTTTTGATTACAGGGATCTTCTGGGCTATCATAGGTGCTGCAATGTCAGTTATCTTTAGAATGCAACTCGGTTTCCCAGAGGAAAGCATGACTTGGCTAAAGCCTTTATTAGGGAAGTGGATCGTTCTTGATGAAGCAGGGATAGGTACATTAGCTCCAGAGTTTTATTATGCCTTGGTTACGATGCATGGTACGATTTTGGTTTTCTTTGTACTGACCGCCGGACTCAGTGGTACATTCAGTAATCTCCTTATCCCTCTACAAATTGGTGCAAGAGATATGGCCTCTCCGTTCCTTAATATGTTGTCATATTGGTTCTTCTTTACTGCTGGTGTGATCATGTTCTACTCACTCTTCTTAAGTACAGGACCATTCTCAGGAGGTTGGACAGCCTATCCTCCATTAAGTGCATTACCACAAGCCTCGACAGGATCGGGAACAGGGATGACACTCTGGTTAGTGAGTTTGACCCTCTTTGTAGTCTCTGTATTACTTGGAGGAATTAACTATGTGACAACAGTATTGAACTTAAGAACACAAGGAATGACAATGTGGAGAATGCCATTGACTATTTGGGCATTCTTTGTAACTGCAATTTTGGGTATCTTATCTTTCCCAGTATTAGCATCAGGATTCTTTATGTTGATTATGGATAGAAGTCTTGGTACGAGTTTCTTCTTAAGTGATATCTTTATTGAGGGTCAGGCACTAGATAGAGTAGGAGGAACTCCGATTCTTTACCAGCATTTATTCTGGTTCCTAGGTCACCCTGAGGTTTATATTATTATCCTCCCTGCCATGGGGATTTCTTCTGAAGTGCTCAGTGTCCATGCACGTAAGCCAATCTTCGGTTATAAGGCCATGGTACTATCAATATTAGCAATTGGATTTTTATCATTCATAGTTTGGGCTCACCATATGTTTATGTCTGGTGTCAATCCATTCATCTCTAACTTCTTTGTAATCTTTACTTTAATAATTGCTGTACCATCAGCCGTAAAAGTATTTAATTGGATTACTACACTTTGGGGAGGAAATGTGCGGCTCAACTCAGCAATGCTATTTGCTATTGGCTTTGTATCAATGTTTATCTCTGGTGGATTGACAGGAATCTTTTTAGGTAACTCTGCAATTGATATCCAACTCCATGACACATACTTTGTAGTAGCTCACTTCCATATCGTAATGGGAATTGCAGCATTCTTTGGAATGTTCGCAGGAATTTATCATTGGTATCCTAAGATGTTTGGAACATTTATGAGTGAGACGATGGGTAAACTTCACTTCTGGGGTACACTCATAGGAGCATATGCAATTTTCTGGCCTATGCACTATATTGGAATGGCAGGTGTACCTAGAAGGTACTATAGCTTTGATACATTCGATGCCTTTAGGCATTTTGGAGAGCTCAATAAGTTTATCACTATCGCAGCAGCTATCGTATTTGCCCTCCAACTCTTATTTGTATTAAACTTTTTCTATAGTATCTGGAGAGGAAAGAAGATGACGACAAGAAATCCTTGGGAAGCAACAACGCTTGAGTGGTCTACACCAATAGAACCGATACATGGTAACTGGCCTGGTAAGATCCCTTCTGTACACAGATGGGCTTACGATTATAACAAGGATGAAAGAGAATTTGTACCACAATATATTCCAATGGTTGAAGGCGAAGAAGCCGGCGATCATTAGATGAGTTATACTTCATAAATACAAGTAGATATTTGAAGACTAAAACAAAAATATTAACACATACTCCTGAGCTCAAGGCTCAAGAGTCTATACTATCACAGCAATCTTTCTTAAAAGACTTA
>Ga0114957_1003149_pt1 | contig 15087 bp, 17 predicted proteins | sample BantaG_FD_87175 | JGI IMG/M metagenome (GOLD analysis project Ga0114957, IMG submission 87175) | Marine algal microbial communities from Bantry Bay, Ireland - BantryBay_4 metaG | ecosystem: Host-associated > Algae > Red algae > Unclassified | place: Bantry Bay, Ireland | collected 2014-11-21 | reverse complement strand
GTCCGTCTGCCCGATGGAACGCTCCTGCACCGACACCCCTCGCGCGCGGCCTGCCTCGCGTGGGAGCGTGCACACTTCAACGAACAACTCACTTCCAAGGAATCACCATGAACCATCAACATACCCACTACGGAGCCACCTATGCATGAGGCCCTGCTCCGATACGTACGAGCCGGCTACGGCGCGCTCGTCATCGTCAGCCCGGAGGAGCGCCGCGTCGAGGCCGAGGTCAAGGCCATCGCCGAGCATCTCGACTTCCGGCTGTATGCCTGGTCGGTCACCACCGGCCTCGTCGACACCGCCGACACGCAGTCCTGGGACTGCACCGATCCGCTCGACGCGGTGGAGCGCATCCGCGAACTGCCCGAACAGTCGCTGGTGCTCCTCCGGGATTTCCACCTGCACCTCGACGACCCCAGCCCTCTGCTGATTCGTCACCTCAAGGAGATCGTCGCCCACTGCCGTGAGAAAGGCAGCACGATGATCCTCAGCGGTTGCCGCAACCTGATGCCGCCCGAACTCGAACGCGAGTTCACGGTGGTGGATCTGCCGTTGCCCGACCGCGAACAGCTCCAGGCTGTCGTGGAGGCCATCGCCGGATCCGCCGAACTCGACCTGCCCAAGGACGAGGACCTTCCCGCCCTGTTGGACGCCGCAAGCGGCCTGACCAGCATCGAGGCGGAGAACGCCCTCTCCCTGAGCATCGTCGAGACCAGCGGTCTCACCCCGGCGGTTGTCGCGCGCGAAAAGGCGCAGGCGATCCGCCAGAACGGGCTGTTGGAGATCATCGACGATCCCGGCAGCCCGGACGACATCGGCGGCCTCGACCAGCTCAAAGAGTGGCTTGGCCAGCGGCGCAACGCCTTCGGACCCGCAGCCCGCGAGTTCGGTCTGCCTAGCCCGAAGGGCCTGCTGATAGTCGGCGTTCACGGTACCGGCAAGAGCCTCACGGCCAAGGCCACGGCGGCCATGCTCGGACGCCCCTTGCTCAAGCTCGACGCCGGCCGGCTCTTCGCCGGTCTAGTCGGACAGAGCGAATCGAACTTACGCAGCGTCATCGCCACCGCAGAAGCCATCGCGCCCTGCGTGCTCTTCATCGACGAGATCGAAAAAGGGTTCGGCGGCAACGCCGGTTCGGCCAACACAGACGGCGGCACGAGCGCGCGCGTCTTCGGCAGCCTCCTCAACTGGCTTCAGGACAAGACGGCTCCCGTGTTCGTCGTGGCAACCGCCAACGATGTCAGTGCCCTGCCTCCGGAGTTCCTCCGGGCTGGTCGCTGGGACGCCCTGTTCAGCGTCGATCTTCCCACCGACGCCGAACGCGCACTCATCTGGGAGATCCAGCTCAAACGCCACGGGCGCGACGCCAGCAGCTTCGACACCGAAGCCTTGGCGCGCGCGACCGAAGGCTACACCGGGGCCGAGATCGAACAGGTGGTCGTCGAGGGTCTCTTCGAGGCATTCGCCAAGGATCAGCAGCCCAGTACGCTCGGCATGTCCATGGCGACTGAGAAAGTCATTCCGCTCTCGCGAACCATGCCCAAGCCCATCCAGCAACTACGCGACTGGGCGAAAGGCAGGGCTCGTCCCGCCTCAAGCTCGTGAAGACTATCTACCATCCCGGCTATCGCCGGCTAATGGGCAAGTTGCGTGCAGCACGAAAAGACACCGGTCTCCGTCGATGTAGCCCACTTGGTGGGCCGCAGACGGACTGGCTACACCGTGTCGAGACATCCCAAGTCCGACTCGATGTGCTTCAGTTCGTGCAGTTCTGCCGCGCTCTCAACCTCAGCTCCCGGGCCTTGCTGGAGGAGCTGGAAGAGTCGTTTCACAACGACTCTTTTTTAGCCATCAGCTTGGCCTTCAAAGCTTCAGATCTTTCATGGGAGGTGAGACAATAAATCCTATGAGGGAACAACTCGTTTTCATCCTATCTGTGACTGTCTCGTAAACTGAGCACAGGACAAAACCTTGTAGCGGTTGATGCTCCAAGGTTGGTCCCTGCGAAAGATGTCTCGGCTAACGGTTCAAAAGACCTGAAAATAATCGAAGTCGTTCTGCGGCTCTCTGCTCGATGTCAACCTGGCGAGCTAGATGCAATAATCTTGGAGCTTTCCTATAGATTTAAAACGAATCACCTATCATCTGACTATTCTCCGCAAACGTCGATGGTGATTTGGCTCCGAGGGGCTCCAGTTCCAGGATGCGACACTACTCCGATTGTTCCATGGAAAAGCTTTACCGATCATGTGGTCAAAGGTAACTCAGAATGATCTAATGTTTTGCTCGTCTCGTTCGCGACTTTCCGAGGCCCTTCCTCAAGACAAGTCTAGCGGGATCGGACTCACCCCAAATCGAAACTGGAAGCACAGAAGGAGGAGAAAGAAAATGGTTGGGGCAACAAATGGAAAGTTCTGTATCGTCGCCGCGTTGGCCCTATGCATCTTCCTTGCCGTAGGCTGCGGAGACCTTGTGGAGAATAAGGTGCGTGAAGAGGTCACCGAGCAGGTTGCTGAGAAAACCGGGGAGATGGCGACGGAGGTTGAGCAACGCGTCGAAGAGAAGGTATCCGAGACCACCGACGAAATGGCGGCGCAGATTGAGGAGCAAATAAATACGCGTGTGACAGCGAGGGTGAGCGAAATGGAAAAGCAGATACGGGCGGATGTCAGGAAAAACTACCAAGAGGAGAAGGTGGCGCTGGAGGAAAGACTGATCACTGCCGAGCGGGAGCGCGGCGAAATGGAAAAAAGGCTGAGTTCCAGCGAGGAGTCTGGAAGGAGGTGGGGAAGTTTAATAAGGAGCGCTCTCCTACTTCTTGGGTTTCTGACGTTGATTAAGCTCATAGGAAAACCGATGCTGCGAGTGTTTGCGTGTTTACTCCTAAGGAGTGTCAGTCCAAACCCCCGTCACATCCTAAAGGCACAGGGAATCGATGCCGCAGGCTGAAAACCGACTGGAGGTCCAACTACAGCACGATGAATGCATGTACGTGCGGACTGGGAGCTTTCTTAGGCACCCTGATTCAAGTCTTGTCATCCCGCACAAGTACCGGATGCCTTGGAGTCGGATATCAAAACAGATGATGTTCTTCTTCAAAGTGAAAGGCGAAGGATTCACCCTGACCACGCCCTATGACGATGCGCACCTTTCAGAGATTAATATAGGGCAAGACGATTCCCTCATCATAAAAATGGACCATGTCCTGGCCTTTACCGCCTCGACCTTCTTGGAGAAGAAATGGCGGCTCGACTTGGTGAGTCTGCTGACGCTTCAGTTTCGCTACGTCTATATCCCTGGGCCGGCACGCATCATATATTTCGGCCTCGGAGACATCGAACAGGAAACATTTGAAGGGCAAACACGCGACTACGATCGGGGAGCGATCATAGGCTGGACAAACACACTTGCCCAAGGTGTTTCGTCCCGTAGCTCCTTGGCTTCGGCACTGCTCGGGAAGGAGCAGGTTTGCCTAGATAGATTCGTAGGTTCTGGAACTTTGATTACACAGGCCTCAACCGTTCGGAAGCTACCAAAGCAGTTCCACGACGAGCAGACTGGGAACTCTCTCCTCGACTACCTCAACGCCATTCTGGGTATTCGGATTTAGTGAATGTCCTGACCCTGCCCAAACTGAACCGCGCCTTAGACCATGTCCAAGGTGAGTTGATCGATCTCGGATTTTGGTCCGAGGAGGTTGCGGCGGCCGAGGTCTACCTCGTCGTCGCCGGCTTCGCGTACGCTTGGAAATACGACGGCGGGGAGGGCTGCATGTGCTTTCCCGCCGTCAGCCTCTCACGTTACGCCCAGCGCTTCGGCTGGCCGAGGGTGACGCTTCGCGACATCGTACGACACGAATACGGTCACGTAGTCGCCGACACCCGCGGCGGCTACCGGACGCGGGCTTTCACCAAGGTGTTCGGCAAGGCCAAGGGAAGCGCCGTCGATCCCGACCGGTTCGTCAGCCCCTACGCCGCCACTCAGCCCGCCGAGGACTTCGCCGAGACCTTCATGCACTTCGTTCGCCTGAAAGGTGTCCTGCCGCTCAAGTGGAAGACGCCGGCCATTCGACCCAAGTGGACGTTCGTCGAAAGTCTCCGTGCCTGAACCACCTCCATCCCTCTGACTTCAAGAAGGACACATGAAAACCTGCGGCAGGAGCTGGAAGAGTCGTATCACGACGACTCGTTTTAGCCATCAACACAAAACGAGCAAAGGTCTAGTCAACAAGAAGGTTCGTCACATGAGACGATTTGCAGCATTTCCCAGCAGCGGTATTCTTTCAGGATTTTCCTGATGTCGGCTGCGCAACATACTTTATATATTGAGATATGCTTGCAGGAGAACCATCTCGAATCAACAGACGAACTTCACGGGGACTACCTAATGAGTGATCGCTATGTTTACGATGCAGAGGGCAATCTCGTTGGCCGCACCTCAAACCTCGCACCTGGCCAGAAGAGCTGCTTGTCCCGCTTACTGTTCCTGGCTTTCGTCCTTTTAGCTATCTGCGGGGTCGCACTGGGGCTCGTGCTGCTCGCCGGATACCTCGGAGATGGGATATAGTCAGCATTGGAGGGGTTGGATCTAAAACTGGCTGGATCGCGAATGCTCATAGATTGTCTGCCGGTTGCCACAGATAGCTACTGAACATGATTCGAAGTGAGTTGGGGGGTGAGGCAGGAACCTTGGGTGTGGGCATTGGACTCCCCTATGACTCTCATCATGTGTCCTTCACGAGCGTAGACATATCGGGCTTTTCCTTACTCGGGGCGAGGGCCTCCACCTGATAGCGGATCAAATATATTTATGGGACTCTCTTCGCGCAAGGGGGGACACAAAACCTCAGCCCCCCCCCCCAAATCATGCAGGTCTTTTTAGCCATCAGACGTGAAGAAAAAATCGGAATCGAACGGAGTAGAACGCTTCTAGATGTAAGATGACAAAGAAAACACACGAAGCGCGCCCAAAACCTCGTTCTGAGGTTGATGACAACCATAACCAGGACACGAGCATCGACCTGTTCAAACGTTACGAAGGTGAAACATGCTAGGTGGTTATTACGCGATATTCTGGATCCCGATGGCGGTCATCTTTACGTGTGTCGTGATTGGCAATCTTTCCAGTGGAACACCACGAGCCCTTCAGCGCACCAAAGCACCGGATGTCAAACCGGATGAGTTCCAGGATCCTAAAGGCCCTGTGAACACTGAAGCTGTCGATGAACTTTCCAAGCTCCGCACGTCACTTAGAGGACTTCACCACAGGAAAGCGGTGAATATAGAGACAGATGGAGCAACCGATGTTGATTGCGATTCGCCTCTGTGCATTCCTTTCCCGAGGTCAGCCAACAAGAAATAGCAAAATCCGGAGCTGCGCAATCAATACAGTATTCGAACAAGAACTGAGCAAGATTTACGGGGATCAGCCCCCCATTGGCAGTGTTTGGTGGATTAAAAACTCACTCTGGGCGGAAGCTATTCCCGGTGCAGGGCAACATGGGAAAATGAACCATGAACATCTAGGACTGGTCGTGCGTCGGGAAAACAACGCGGTGAGGTATGAACTAAACCATACGCTCTTCGGGACATCAAAGGTTCATCGAGATTTGCCAACAGTTGAAGGCCTCGTGGTTAGTAAACCGCACAAACCTACATATTTCGGGGTTGGGCATATTAACCTTCAAAGTCGAGAGTTCTACCCGAAGAAAGCAACCTCTGCTGAAGACACCTATTTGGATATAAAACTGATTCGTCGTCATGATTCAGTTGCCGCAATCGCGAAGAAAAAGCTCGAAGAAATCGAGCTGTGGGTGGACAGATACTTGGAGGAGATCTGATATGAGTGCAGATGCTTGGGATGATTGGAAGCGCACCTGTGCAGCGGAGCGGTGCCATGAAGTTCACCGCGAATATTTTTACGAGTTTGGCAGGCATCGATTTAATATTCTGGCCAAAGTATTTCGGGAAAAGGATGTAGAGATAGACATTGCCGACACCCCCTCTGCCGCCTGGAGCGAGCTGGAGAAGCTCGCGTTGACCGAAAAAGAAGATCGGACGACTGGAACGAAGAACCGATATAAGGATTGGTTTTTCAAAGACATGGGGGAGGTTTTGAATAACGAGTGGTGCGAGAAGAGGGGCTTTGTTCTGCTCCGGCAGTCGTTCCGCAAAAGCCAAGCGGAGAAAATGAAGCAGGATAAAGTCTTGGCGCGCCAGCGCGCGCAGATTGACAAGACCATTTCGTATGCGGCCGCGTGGGAGGACCCCTTATTTATGGAAGAGGTGGAACAACTGGCAAAAGAAGCACTCGTATCTCTTTCGCCTCTGTCCAGACGGGAGGAGTTTGTTCTGTTGGCGGAGGCTCAAGGCTTTGCCCTGGACGATCCGATGGTTGAACGAACGGCTGGGAGAAAGAAATCCGCCCTGTTCCAGTGCAGGAAGAATCTCGTGACTAGAGTCGGGGCACACATAAGGTCGCTTTATGGAGAGTCCGAGGACAACGGCACGATGCTCCGAATCGGCCTTGTAGCTCTCAAGAGCCTTCGATCAAACCTCCTCGATGATTTTCAGACTGGAACGAAGTTCGAAGGCTACTTCATGAAAGGGGAAGAAGATGAGTAGGATTCCGAAGCATCCCACACTCCCTGACGATGACCCTCGGCGGGAGTATCTCAACACTTGGATGAGCCTGTGGCAATCGGATCGATGGATCGACGAAGCCATGGCGGAACCGACCGATTTATCGAATCCGAAGAGCACGTCCTTACTCGCGTCGGTTATCCGCCGAAACGATATAAAGATTGCCCCTTTCGACGAGGACTTGGCTGTGGGTCAAATCCGGATGATGCCATCCTGGGGTGAAGGCGGACCACCTCTCGTGCTCGCGATTCTGGTGGAGCGGCCGCCGGCTGCAGGGGACGATCGGGTATTGGTGGCCCCATTTTCCAAGTATCCGGTGCCGGCGAGTCCCACAGAATGGCTATGTCGTGACCACCTGTTCTACTCCACCCTGAGCGCGTGGTCTACTCGCTTCATCAGTCGCAGGGTCATGTCACAGAGCTGGGTCATCGACGAGCTTGACCGGGAAGAAAGGGTTGCGGCCAAGGCCGTTTTCAAACTGGCGATGTTCGGGGAGAACGTGCCTCCAGCCCTGATCCCACAAACTGGTCTACCAATACCTGACTCGGATGATCCACGCGTGGAGTTCCAAGAGATAGAAAACCGGCGCTTCAGCCGGTGGATCACCGCTGCGGAGGCTCATTGCAAGACCGTAGTCGATGAACTATCCCACCTGCGGTCCCGAACTCAAAAACGACTACAGGCTGCGGCGGCGGAAATCGAAGACCGGGTCCTAGTGAACCACAAGTGGGGAGGCTACAACTTCCGATTCTTTAGCCGAAACTATGAGACTGGTGAGCTCAGCGTATACAAGGAGGATGAGTTTGAACTCTCAAATGATTTTGAAGGAGCCTCTCTCGAAATCCTGAGCGACGACAAAACCTGGAGGTATGGTCACATGAACGGCGGAATGCTGGTTTTTTCGCTGGAAGGGTTTGATACCCCCAACCCGATCCTACTCCGTTTTGTCAGACCGGATGAGAGTCTGGTGTTCGAAGTTTTCGCGGGTAACAAGTGAGACGGTTTTGGGAAATCCGCGACCTGGTGCAGAGGCGCCCCGAAGCGACATGGCATCTGTCTGACGAGGAGCTCGAGCAGCAACTCGCCAACGATCCATATGGAGATGATGGAATGGCACGCGAATGCGTGAGGGCGGAACGACTGTTGCGAGCCTGGATCTTTAAGGAGGAGAAGCCCCGGTACATCCCAGGTGAGATTTGGGAGATATTTGAGAACACATGGACACCTCGTCGCCATAAACTTCACAAAGGTGAGGAGGTCCCTTCACCTGAGTGGCCGAAGTTTCCCATGCTATGGCATTATGCATCCAAGCTGATGAATACGTATTGGATGGCGGACGGTTTGATCCCTGTATATCTTGAGGGGAGCGATCACGTTGCGCTGCTGCCTTTCCGTCTTGCGAAACAGAGGGACAACTTGGATTGTTTAGATTCATTCAGCGACCCTATTGAAGGTTGGAGAAGTCGGATGCCTCCGGCCGAGGCCGTCGGATCTGGATTGCAGTTGTTAGTTCCTCAAGCCCCCGCGGACGCAGCGCCGCTGTCTGGGCCGAGTTTCGGCTACGCGTTGTGCCTAGCGGCCACCCAGCAGAGGGACGATTTTCCCAGCCTAAGCCCCTTTGGCTGGCTTGCTACCGGAGACCTCAGCAACGGCTGCCTCGCTAAGGTCGCCCATGTGGACAAAAAGAAGAAAATGGCGGACCGCATCGGAGCAGTGTTCCTGGAGCCGACACCGGATACGCTCGGACTTGATGTGATTGGTTTGAGGACACAGCTCTTCCCCAGGATTTCGCTGTTCGCTTGGGAGGAAGAGCATCGTGCACGACTCAGCAACAACCTAGAGAAATACTACTCGGAAATCGGAGCGGACCGATATGTTGAGCTTGGCGGTTATTCCGTACAAATCGAACCCACGATGAACAGGGACGAAATGGCGCCCGAGGCGGGGAGAACCGACCCGACCGGATCTTCGGTCGGAAAAGCCCTCGAAGAGGCGTTCGCAGACACTTTGGTTCTCTCGGCCTCGGTGTCCAGGCCGATCGATGCATTCTGCAGGAGAGAGGAAGAGCGATACAAGGACCAGCAGGAAAGCACGGAGGAGGGCAGCCTGCTCGAATGCCTCACTCGAAATATCAAACAGGGAAACAACGTTTTTCTGAAGGGCCCCGGCGGAACTGGGAAAACTACGGCCCTCGCCAAGTTTGCTCTTCAAATGGCTCGCGTCGGCGGATCGGGAGCCCTGGTTCCAGTGTATGCGAAACTAGCGAGTTTCCGGCATCGTCGTTTGGAGGATTTTCTTGCAGACGAACTGGCGTGCGGATTCGGTCCAGTCCCACCAGAAGTTGTCGCCCAACTGAAAACTAGTGGTCGGCTACTGTTAATATTGGATGCTGCCGATGAGTGTCCGGGATGTGGCGATTCGGGCAGTCCGATCCAGGATTTGGGCCGATCAATCGATGGGTTCATCGATCTGGGCAATCGTGCTGTCCTCTCTTCTCGCTTTCCAAACCCATGCACAAACCCCTTCGAGATCGAACTTAAAACGATGGACCTCGATTGGGATAAGTTGCTTCAACTGATCAGTAAGGAGTTGGAACGGTATAACGGCCAGGGGGCTTCAGAAAACACAGCTGAGGCAGTCCTTGAGCGATTAGTTGAACTACAGGCCCTCGGTGCCGTCGCGTTAACCCCTTTTCATGTGGTTTGCGCGATCAAGGCCCTTCCGAGAAAACAGTTGCCGAACTGGCCCTCCTGCGCAGCCCTGTACCGGGATATTGTCAGCAGCTTGTTTTCCCGTGAACAAGGAGCAAAGCCTAGGGGAAAACTGTTCCTCTCCCCCACGATATTGGAGAAGTTGCAGGACACACTGAACCACATGGTTTTCGACGCGTTAACGCGCGGTCGCCCCATCGTTTTGTCAAGTGTGTTGGACTACCTTGAGTTCACAGAGCACAAGGAGGCGGCCGTGGAGATCATCGAGACGTCCTCACTCGTCAGAAAACCACCCTTAGGCCGTGGCCTTATACTGTCCCATCGGATATTCGAAAACTACTTTGTAGCCGAACACCTTCTTGAAAAACCTGAAGACATTTCTCGACTGGACAAGGTGGAGTATGACCCATCGATTTTGCAGCGGTACGCAGAGCTGTGCGCTCTTGAGGGATGTCCTCTGCAAGCCGAAGATCAGGTGTTGTCTTACTTCTTTGAGCGTTTCCCTGTGGGTACGACGGCACGGTTGAAATCGAATCCATGGAAAGGGGGGCCTCTTCCTCAAACTGCGGAAATGAAGAATCCGTGGATCCACTTGATGGTAACTATTTTTCTAGCGAACTCGAATGACGAGGTGGAGAAACTTGCGCTGGAAATCTGCGATCAAAATCTCGCCCCCAGCGATGGTGTCCATGATGCGATATTGCGATTGCAAGACGAGGAACCAAAGCTTGCTAAGCAGCTTTTAACTACTCCATGCTTCCTCGCCCTCGGGCTGGGTTTCGGCCACTTGAAAGAAAGATACGCGTCAGCCGACGGACGGAATCCCTTCGAGTTCTGGGATGACAATCGGCAAAGAATCGAACCCAACCCGTATGATGTCTAATGATTCGTTATATTTATCCAATCCGTGAAGAGCTTTTTGGAATAGATCTTCGCTTGGCCGTGTTCGCCCTCCGTGGTGGGATCCCTGTCTCTACCTTGCTGATCCGACGAAACCGACTGGAACTCTGGCGAGAGCGGATCACCAGCGACCAGTGGAACGACTTATGGAAAACTTGGCCGACTCGTAGGTGGTTTAGGCGAAATCCTATGGATATTTTCCCTGAGGCTCCTAGGTCCTTTGTTGGGCCCTCCTGGATATACGATGTTTTGCGGCTTCGAATACCTAATCGAGTGCCTCAAAACTATAAAGACTCAGAAGACCGTTTTTCTATTTATCAAGAGATTCATGAGGAGAGCTTAGAGATTTATGCATACACCCATCTTCACGAGGTCGAACGAAAAGGTATTGCAACCGAACAGTGCCCAAACATCGCAATCGCATTAGTCCGTCTTCGTGGCGCATCGCCTGATGACTTCGACCGCGAGGCGAAGACAGCCTGGCTCGCCTCCGATCTAACACAAACGGAGATGACGTCTTTAATAACATGTGGGCTGATTCGCCTCGAAGACCTGTCGAGCGAACAGATTGCGATGTATCAAAAGACCGCGGGCCTAGAAGGTGAAGACGAGCAAAATAGCCAGGATTGGAAGCCTTCACCAGTCAAACAGCCAGTTGAACGAAAGGCGATACCGCTGGAGAGTGGTCCCCATAGTATTCTAAAAATAGCGGAAAAGCTGGATTGCAGGCCATCAGCAATCATCACCATGATAATGGCGGTTGAGCTTTGGCATGATCAAACATATGAAGATCAGCTCACATGGTTTTCTCCTATCCCCCAAACAATATCCCTAGAGGGATGGGGGAAGCGAATGGATGACCTGACCAACATCTCGTGCACCATTGGCGAACTGGAAAGAGAGATCAACGAACTCCTTGAGTTCGCGGAAAGTGCAATCAACAGCGGCCGCTGGAAAAAAGAAGATGTCGATAGTTTATTGGCCCAGGAAATCGATATCACCGAGGATACGATGATCGACAGAGATTATGCGCACGTTTTGATGCGTAACTTTGGAGTCTGTCCATTTCTTCCACTCCGGGAATCAATCACTGTTGCGCAATGGGTCGAGCAGGTCGAAAATCTAGTCTCGCAAGTTTGCTTTTTGAGTGAGGGGAATAATCAAGAGTTCTTGGAGCTCTTGAAGTTCGGGGCGGTAGCCATCGATAGCGGGCGCTGGTTGCAGGAAGGCATCGTCTTTTCGGTTTTCGCGTCAGATAAAATGCGGGAAAGATTCATGACTTGGTTCGAGCATGATATTGACCCTGAAGTTACGGATTCTGAGCCCTGTCAAGACCCTAAGAATAGTATCAAACTCCATGGAGACCTTTTCTATTACTTGGCGCGTCTTGGTGTCCTTCACCGAGTCCATATTAAAAAGATTCTCGATAAAGAGTTTGAACTAGGCCTCCTTAGTCTTTCTCAAACGACAAATATCGTGGGGCAGGGCTTGCTTCTGTGGAGGTCTGTTCCACTCGCCTGGTGCGACTGGTGGCGCGGGTTTCACATCCGGCAGAAGAGGGATCACTTCGATCCGGTAGTTTTGCAAGAACTTGCGACCCGCGTAGATTTTTCCCGAGTGCATCTATATTTGGATGAAGCCTATGAACTATCCGTTTCGGGTCATACCGTATCTCCCTCGCAAGTGAGTATTGAGTCTGCGAGATCTGTCGTGATGATGGTCGCTTGCGGTGTGCGAACCTTCAGTCCAGAGGAGCTAGAACTTGTTTGTCCTGAAGTTATCGGAAACTCGCTGATTGATTTCTTAGAGGAACCAATATTCCGCCGTGACGCTATTGCCTCCCCTCTGTTGAAGTTTCTCGCCGAGGAGGGACGCCCGCGCATTGTCTCTGCCTTGTGTTTGCAGTCCGTTTTGGAGCCCGATGATATACCAGAACACCGCCGGCAACGATGGGCAAAATCGTGTCTTAGCACGGACCTTGGTGACCTTATTGACGCGGGCATTCTTAAAGATGAGGCACAGTTGGGAAACGAGGAATAGTCCGTTGAACGAAGCCTCCGGCAGCTGAAGTCCGGACGCTTTCTTCCCGAACTCCTTCCCTGAAACAGATCCGCCGCGCCTCTTCCGAAGCGCGGCGTTTTTGGTTCCATTCCGGTCAACAGGCGCCGCGATGAACGCGGTGCTCTGAACCTGACTGGAGTCACCAATGTCATCCTCCCTCTCTCATGGCTCGCCCCTTCGGCGCGCCATGGTCTCCGAACTCACCCTTCGCCGGTACGCCTCGAGCACGATCAAGTCCTACGTCGGCGCGGTCTCTCTCTTGGCTCGCCACTACCAGCGCTGCCCTTCCCAGATCACCGATGAGGAGGTGATTCTCTGGCTTCGACACCGACTCGCCCAAGGCCACTCCGGGTCGACCCTCAATGTCGCCCTTCACGGCGTCCGGTTCTTGTGGCGGGAGATTCTTCAGCGCCCTGCGGACGCCTTGAAGCTTCCGAAGCTCCGCCGAACGCAGAAGCTCCCGGAGGCGCTCAACCACGACGAAGTCCGCGCGCTGCTCGACGCGCATCCCAAACAGATCTACCGCGCGGCCCTCCACCTCCTCTACGGTTGCGGACTACGGATCAGCGAACTCGCCCGTCTCGAAGTCCGTCATATTGACCGGCCCACGATGCGGGTTCGCGTCGAACAGGCCAAAGGCAACAAGGACCGCTACACGGTCCTGCCACAGCGTGCGCTCATCGAACTCGAGACCTACTGGCGCGCCGAACGCCTCCCCACCTCCAACATCCCATGGCTCTTCATTGGCCGCTGCGGAAACCATCTCGGCACCGACGCCATTTACCGGGCGTACAAGGAGGCCAAGCGCCTCGCCGGAATCACCAAGCAAGGCGGCGTCCACGCCTTGCGCCACAGCTTCGCCACCCATCACCTCATGGGCGGGACCGACCTTGTCACCCTCCAACGCATGCTCGGCCACAAACACCTACGGACCACCTCCCGGTACCTCCAGATCGTCCTCGAGTCCGGCCACGACATCTCCAGCCCACTCGACACTCTCTATCGTGACGAGCGTGACGAAGCGGAGGCCACATGAGCAGCCACATAAGCCGCCACATGAGCAGGCCCGCCCGCGCTCAAACCGGTACCGCCGCGACCCTCGCCGAAGCCATCCGCCGCCATGGCAACGACTACCGAACCCGGCACCAGCCCGCCGGCAAGGTCCGCAGCCTCCTCGGCCTGCTCCCGCTCTGTCGAACCCCCGCCCTCGGCGGCACCCTCTACCGATGCTCCGACTGCGGACGCCACGAACCCCGCTGGCGATCCTGCGGCAACCGCCACTGCCCGCAATGCCAGACCAAGGCCCGCGAAAAATGGGTCGCCAAGCAGGAAGCCCAGCTGCTCGATCTGCCGTACTTCCACCTCGTCTTCACCCTTCCCGGCGAACTCCAATGCCTCCTCCTCGCCAACAAAGAGGCGGGCTACTCCCTCCTCTTCCGCGCGGTCGCCGCCACCCTCAAGCGCTTCGGCGAAGCCCACGGCCAGCTCGGCTTCACCGCGGTCCTCCACACCTGGAACCAGCGCCTCCTCCCGCACGCCCACCTTCACGTCATCGTTCCCGCCGTTGCCATTCGTTCCGATGGCAGCGCCGCACGCATCGGAAAAGGCACCTTCTTGTTCCCGGTCAAAGCGCTCGCCAACGTCTTCCGCGCGAAGTTCCTCGACGGGCTCAAACGCCTCCAGCGTCATGAGGGCCTGCGGGGTCTTCCTCCCGGCACGACGCCCGAGCGCTTCGTCGCCAACCTCCAAGCCCTCTACGACAAGGACTGGTGGGTTTACGCCAAGCGCCCCTTCGGCGGCCCCAAACAAGTGCTCGCCTACCTCGGCCGCTACACCCATCGCACCGCCATCTCCAACCATCGCATCCGGCGGGTCGACGACCGACATGTTGTCTTCGCCGCCCGCGACCCGAAACGCCCCGGCAAGAAGGTCGAGGTCTGTGTTCCCGGGAGCGAGTTCCTTCGCCGGTTCTTCTTCCACGTCCTCCCGGGCGGCTTCACCCGCATCCGCCATTACGGGTTCCTCTCCGGCGGCGTTCGGGCCAAGCGTCTCGCCAGCCTCCGCACCGCACTCGGCCAGAACGCACCCACCGTCGAGCCCCTCGAGCAACGCATGGAGCGGCTCTGCGGTGGTTCCGGCTATGAGTGCCCCCACTGCCCGAGCGGCCAACTCGTTCTCGTTCGCCCCCTCGCGAAACGCACCCGCGCCCGAACGCCAATCGCCGTCACCGCGCGCCCGCCACCATGATCCCTGATGCACCAGACTCGCACGACGAGTCCCAAACCGTTCGAAGTACGATACACACAGCCTGCTCCCAGCCTGTGCGCGTCCCCCCGTGTCCACACATCCCAAAGGCGGCTACATCGCCCCCTTTTCTCGCCATGATCTCACCCCCCATGCCGCGTCCCCCTCCGTTCCCAAGAAAGAGCAGAGCCAGCTTGCCCATAAACCGACCTGTTCTCTACCAACCCCGAGAGGACGGCACATCAAGACCCCACACTTTCCCCATGGCCACCGGCTTCGTTCAACGGAGATTTATACCGCGTTGCCGGCCCTCGGGGTAGCCAACGCTCCCCTTGCATCGACCCTTCACCGTATGATAACAGATGATCTATGACCTGGCAACGCACCATAAATCCCTGAATGTTGCACGTGTTGCCTCATAAGTCAGGACACCGAAGCGATGTGCGAGGCACGTTTCGGCGTGTCCGGTTGCCTCAAAATAGAGGACACCGAACTCATGACGAAGAAAATGAGTCGGAAAAGCAAAGAAG
>Ga0114957_1003146_pt1 | contig 15093 bp, 10 predicted proteins | sample BantaG_FD_87175 | JGI IMG/M metagenome (GOLD analysis project Ga0114957, IMG submission 87175) | Marine algal microbial communities from Bantry Bay, Ireland - BantryBay_4 metaG | ecosystem: Host-associated > Algae > Red algae > Unclassified | place: Bantry Bay, Ireland | collected 2014-11-21 | reverse complement strand
TCGCCTGCTTTTCGTTAGAAAATTCCTCACTATGCTACGGCATAGCTCCGGATTTCCTGCCTCAACCAGACTAAAAATAACGTCGCCTAGCTTACCATTTACTTACGGGATGAGGCACTAGGGATTGAGTTCGGAAAATACAATTTACGATTAATAATACAAACTCAGGCATGGAAAGGTTGAAAAAAATAACGAAGTATAAATCATATTTTAGAAAGTCAGAATGGATAGTTATTTATTCCTCATCCCTAATACAAAAATGGTTATCTCGCCGTACGAGATAACCATTTTATTATTTCACCTATTTGATAAGAGGAGATTATTTCTTAGCGAAAAAATCCTTTACCTTATCTTTGTGGATCATCAATTCTTTGTAAGAGTATTTTCCGGTAGCCGGATCTTTTACACTTTTAACAACTTTTACGAAATCACGGCCGGAACCAGCGTTTGCCGCTCTTTGTCCGACTCTGGAGTTCTTTGATACTTTCTTTGCCATGATCTATAATTTTTTGGATAATTGAAAAATAAAAAGGACGTCCGTTTACTTAATTTCGCGGTGTACCGTCATTTTCTTCAATATCGGGTTATATTTTTTTAGTTCCAAGCGTTCGGGCGTATTTTTTCGGTTTTTCATCGTAATATAACGTGAAGTACCCGCAAGTCCCGTTGTTTTGTGCTCTGTACATTCCAGAATTACCTGGATGCGATTTCCTTTTCTAGCCATTGGTATATATTTTTAAAAATGCTATTTTATAATTTAACACCGGTATTTACTCCTTTACGCTCCAATTTCTTGAGGTACGCAAAAAGACCCAGTTTATTGATCGTACGAATCGCTTTTGAGCAAACCTTCAAAGTTACCCACTTATCCGTTTCCGGAATATAAAAACGCTTCTTCTGTAAATTCGGCAAGAATCGACGTCTCGTCTTACGATTAGAGTGCGATACGTTATTACCTGCAACAGGACGCTTTCCTGTTAGTTGACAAACTCTAGACATCTCTTTTGTATTAAAATAATGTACAAATTGCGACCTAAACGCCGCTTAGTGACCTTGACAAGATTCGAACTTGTAACCTCTTCATTCGTAGTGAAGTGCTCTATCCAGTTGAGCTACAAAGCCATTTTCCCCTTTTAAAACCCAAATATTTGGGTCGGGGGTGCAAATTTACAACAAATTCCTCATTTTGACAACGATTTTAGGTTAAAATTTGTGATGTTGTTTAGTAAGAAGGTGTTTTGAAGGAAGAACAAAGAAGCATGGAGGATTTTGCTCAATATTTTCAGGGAAAATCCTCCCCAGTTTCTTGTTTAAGGAATAAATCCCAGGGTACGTTATCATGAATAATTCTTCAGTAACACGTCTGATGCACTCAAATCAATATTGATTTATTCCACTTCCACCAGAACCCCCGGATCGCGCATAAAAATCTTTAAAAATAGGTTTTGTTCCTGTGGTGTGCGCAATTTGTGTTCATTCCGATTAATCAATTTAACGGCTATTCCTGCCCGGTTTTTTTCTACCAAAATACGATAAGGTGGTTTATTTTCAATCGCGACCAATTCCCGTTTTCCATTCCGGTTTGCAATTTCACAGAGCCGATAGCCCCACGTAGTCGTTCCCCGCAAATCAATCAATTTGCTAAAAGCCGGTAACACATTATCTTGAAAAGGCAACCAGGTTTTTCGGGAGTCGAGCGCAAAGAGCAATTGTTTGGCCTCTAGTTCTTCGGTCAATGTATGCGCGCTGATCATCCGGTGTCGTCCGATAAAAAATTCCTTTTTTAGCGTGACGGATAATAAGCCAGTGACCAGTTCAATTTTATGATTGGCGCCTTCGAGGTGTAAGGGTTGTCCCGTGATCTGATCGATCAATACGAAAAAACTAGCCTCGGTGTAAGCAATGAAATCTGCTTTAACTAAGATCATATCTCCCAGTTTTGTAATCTCTGAAAAGTCGAGCCGCAGAATTTCTGATGACTGAAAAAGAGATACGTCGTTGGTTGCCAGAATGCTGGTAAATTTTTCGGGTAGCGTAAATAATTGCAGACTGGGTTCGTCGAGATTGACGACGCGGTCAGTTTGTCCACCGAGGGTTTTTAGCGCGACGTTCTGAACGGTAATCAATCCCATCTTGCGGGGCTGATCGAAAACTTCTATTATCTCTTCTTCTGCGACGGTAGCAATGGCAAGATTCAGAAAACCTTTTCGAATATCGAGTACGATCGGGCGACCGTTTTCGTCTTTTGCGTTGAGCAATTTTTGGTCCGGACCGCTGGTGATTTCACGGATGCCCATGCCGTCGGGCAGTTGGAGTAGGGTCCGGTATTTTTTAAGATATAATTTTGAACGTTTACCGAAATAAGCGATGCCAACTTCGGTATGATAATGTTCCGGATCGGCAATGTGGTCGGGCGCCTGATTGTCGATGGTGAAAAGTTGATCGGTGGTTTCGTCGTAGACCTGCGATTTTCCAGCCACGCGGATATTCCGTACTTTAGATTGGTGTACTTTATATACAACCTTTTCGATTCCTTCAATTAACTGGCCTGGTAGTCCCGGTAGTCGGAGCGGTGTACCATCCAGGTAAATCATAAATTCTTCCGCTTTACGCTGGCAGGCGACGATCGGTTTATTTTTTATTTTGGTAAATGTTTCGGCGACGATAAAAACCGGCTGACCTTCACAACAAAATACTTCCGAAGAATCATTGCGAACCGCATATTTATTTTTGGAACTACCAAATAATTCAAAATGATGCGCTTCCAATTGTACCGCACCCAGATACTCGGTGATCAATTCGTCGTTAATAAAATAGGGTTTTCCGCTAGCCTCAAATAAAAATCTTTTTTGGTGAAGACCTACTTTTACTTCCTGAAGTTGTTCTCCATTTGTAAAGGCAATGGATTGATTACCCAGGCTCGTTACTTTTTCGCCGTAGAGACTGATGATGTTCAATTTACGATCCATAACGATCCGTCCCGCCTGAATTAAACAATGACCCGCAGAAATAACAATTTTTTTGTCAATAAAAGCAACGGACTGTCTGCTCATTTTTTGTTCTAGCGAAATCAATACATCATCCTGTAAGAAAACCGTCGGCCACAATCGGTAGCCTTCAATCCCAAACCATTCTCCGCTCGGATATTTTCTATAAAACTGTCCTTTGATCGGTTCTACAAAATAGTCTATCCAATTTTCAGAATCAGGAATAGCGTGATTATCAAAATCCCGATAAAAAACATTTCGTGCTGTTTCTAAAATTAACAATTCACTTTCGGGAGGAACAAAGGCTTTAATAATCATTTCTCCACCAATCTGATATTTTGTTTTAGCTCCTTTTTCAACTTCCATCGCCAGATAAACTTCTACCAATTCCTCCGTCAACCAAACGACCAGAATATCCCCAAACACTTTGACCTCCGCCACCGTATTTCCATCAAATATTTCTCCTTTTTTTATTCTTAAGTCTGTCATTTTATTAATGAATAGTCGATATAATGAATAATTTTTTAATTAAGAATGAATAATATCTCTGTTATCGTATTCGCAGATCAGGTGACTGTTTTATTATAAAGTAGTTAGACCACATGCTTAATAATCGAGTGTTCGCGTCCCCAGAAAGCCAATCGTCCACCCATCGTCAACCCATCCTCCCCTTCATCTCTTTCCGCTGCTGCTTATAAGTCCTCGACATCAATAATACTAACTCATGAATCGCCTTTTCAAAATCATCCGTTTCTACAAAATTTCCATCCCCGAAAACAGGTTCCATAAAAGCACCATCTTCCTCTATACTTTCTGGTTTTACAAAAATACCTTTGATAGCAATATCACCCTCTTGGCGTAAGTTTTCGATGATACCCGAGAGGTCATCCGTATTGATTACGCCGATCGAAGGCTCTCCGTCCGTAATGACAAAGATCGAGCAGAGTAAGTTCAGTTCGGGCTGTATAGCTTGCAATTTATTCTTAAGCGTAATCACTTCTTTATGACACCGTAGGATACCCTCGCTGATATTGGTGCCACCGCGACCACCGTAAATAACGTCTGTATCTTTGATTTTACTGATGTTGCGAATGATCGTATAAAGCACCGAGCGGTTGGTATACGTATCTGAAATATTAACCGTTTCAATAAAATAGGTACCAAAAAAGTGAAACGCATCGTGACTTTTACGATCCTCCAGACCGAGTACTAACAAATATAATATTTTAAATAAATTACGCATTTTTTCGTGCTCCATCGATCCCGAAGAATCCAGTGCGAAAGCGTTAAGTTGCTCGGCGTAGCCTCGCGCGGTTTCGTGACGTAACGTACGCATAACTTCACCACTTTGCCATTTAAATTGATCCCCAAAAGTTTCCGGATCAAATTCCACACCGTCCATGCTGTGACGATACGGATCGAAGCGCACGGTACGCCGGATCGGTAAAGCCGTTCTAAATGAGTTTTTCACAAATAACACATACGGTTTTACTTCTTCCTCAATCCTTAGCATTTCCTGTAACCAGATATTCTTTTTTTCGTCCGGTAGTTCTTCCCCTTGTAGAATCCCGTATTGTCGCATTTTATGAACATCAAAACTTATTTTATTGGCAATGGATATTAAGTGTGATTTTACGATTAGCTGCCATTTTTCCTGTAGAGCAGTCTGTGTAAACGGAGCTTCTTTTTTGGCCATTTCTACTACGGCCACTTCGGTAGACAATGCGCTTATCTTTTTAGTGAGTGCGGCCAGTCGGTGGTTAGCTTTGGTCTCCTCGCCTTGTGTCTGAAAAAAAGCTTCCCGTAGCCGTTGGGTTTCGGTCGAAGGAAGAACAGGGAGTACCGGAATGAGTTGGTTGTTTTTTAATTCCCAATTTATAAAAGGACTGGTGAACTGATGGGTCGCAGCGCTCAGATATAAAGCGCGTCTTTTGTTTACCGTATCGTTTAGTGCAAGTTGAGATTCAGGTTTCATGTAAGTAATCGCACCCAAGATTTTTTGTCTTTTTTCCGGAGACCACTGGTGCCATTGTACTTGTTTTTTATCTGTCCACGCGGGTGTGTCCGGAATGAAGACTGGCCAGTTTTCAGAATTGTCTTTTTCGCGAACTGATTGTAAGCGTGCGATGATAGATTTCTGACCAAGAATATTTTTTATCCGGCTTCCTGTATTTTCTTCGCCATTATTTAGCAGTTGAAAAGCCGCTTCTGGTAAGGCTTCTCCTAGTTTTTTATCCGATTGATTATCCACTAATTCCTGAAAAGTGATCAGCGGGAAATCCGTTTGGCAGATTTTTGAATACGCTTTTTTTATATCGGTCGTTGCGCTAATTTTATTGGGAACCCGTTTTTTATTTTTAATAGTTTCAAAAAAATCAAACAGCGTGGTATCGTAATCCTCCATAAAAGACTGGACGATTGGTTGCGCCACCTCAACCAGTCGCTTGATCTTAATTCCCCGGTCTCCTAGTCCGAAAAAATCCAGCGCTAGCAAATGCAAATAAACGATAACTTGCTGTCCCGGCAAAAAATGCTCAAAATCACCCGCTCGATAACGATATTGTAATAAATAAGGTTTGATTTGTTTTTGCTGCGTCAGGAAAAGAGCGAACTGTTGGAAATGTTCCCAGCTGAATAAATAGGGTAGTGGTAAGTTTTTATAATCTGCCTCACTCGCGGCCGCTTTGGTCAGCTGTAACAACCGTGGTAAATCGATCAATTGCTCGTACGCTCGCAGATAGTCCAAGTGCTCCAAAATTTGTGCCATCGAAAATTTATTCAGCGCTGCTACCGGTACAAAAAATCCCCGAGAGTTCATCGCATCCCGTAGAGATCGCCAATGGTTTTGGTTGGGCGTAAAAGATGGATTAAAAATTGTAGTCAGCGCAGGTTGTTTTTTATTTTTTAAAATCGCTTCGTACTTTCCTTCTTCTAGGTGTCCGTACCAGTTTGCCTCGGTCAGCAACAAGAGGAAGTTATCCTCTAGCAGTTTTAGTTGCAGGGTTTTCCATTGTTGGCGGGTGGTTGTGGGGAGGTGCTCCAGGGTGGTGATTGAGGAAGCGGGATTCATACTTCAAATATAAGAAAAAATAAAATACACAACATTACGATTTTAACTATCTTGGCACATATAATGGGCTCGCCTAAATTTAAATATAAAGATTGATTTAGACGAATTCACCACACTAATGAATATTAAACCTTAATATGGCTACAATCCTAAATATTTCTATCAAGCATCACAGTTTGGAAGATATTTCCCAACAAATTGAAAAGTATTATTTTATCGGAAGAGTTCGATGGAAAAAAAAGTATCTCTACAGTTGAGTTCTTTGAATCACCTTATAAGCATAGGACTTTTGTTTTGCATAAAAGAGTAAATACTTCTTGGGTAGAAATAGAGACTTCATTATTTAGTAATTTATATGAGATGGATGAAATGTTGAGAAGAATTACTACTAAGTTTAATACTATTGCCATTATTAGTTACAGTCAAACAACCTCTAGGAATTTTAGGTTTGCACTATTTGAAAAAGGTTTACTTTTAAGGTCTATTTGGATTAAATATGTTGAGCCTCATAATGAGCGGAGACTAATGGATAATTTTGGTGAAAAATTACCTTTTGAAACCTTTGATTTTTGTGAACCATTTGTGTGTGAAATTCCAGAGGAGCAGTTATTAGACCATTATATCTCCCAGGAGTGGTGTAAAGAATTGGGACGCATTTATGAAAAACAAAAAGATATTGATTATTTGCATTTGGAGGTAAAGGATTTTAAGCATTAAAGGTAGCATAGTTGTAAAGTTACTTACAGTGGTATAAAAAAGATAAGGTTTGTTCTTCGTTATCTAAATTTTAAAAGTATGAAAATTAAAACAATTACTACCTTTATCATTATCTGTCTAATCAGCTATCACGTAAAAGTTTACAGCCAGTCTACTTTTGAATTTCTTCATTCTTTATCCGACACTGCCGTGAGTGGTTTAAATTTATACGAAGATGAAATAGGAAATACTTATTTTTTAAGTGTAGTTTCAAGTTTCGAGTCAGGTGATGGTATCTTGATTGAAGGTCCCTTTAGATTTGGTAGCAGTATTACCAAGATCAAGCCGGACGGAACCATTGGTTTTCACCGCTTTTATCCAACTGGAACTGATATAGATTTTTTAGAAAGAGGATTTATACCTACTTCTCATTTGCTTTTACAAAATGATAGAATAATACTTCCCTACAGTCCTTTTAGTGGCTTTCTGCCCATGTCTCCCCCTCCGGTAATTGGCCTAGGATACTCCTTTAAAAGAAGGATGATGGAGATAGATAATATGTCAGGAACATCCATCGAAACGTATACGCATGCTTTCGATAGCCTGGTGGGGCATCATGATATTCGTGGAATATATCCACGGGAAAATGACGAGATTGAATTGCATTATTACGATGAATGGTCACGATTACATATCTTTCAGACGATGAACGAAGCATTGGAAATAATTCAGATGGATACTATTAATACCAATGGTAAACTACTACAACTAGACCCGAATCTGGATGAGATGGTCATCAATGACCGAGATTCAATATGGGTATATGACTTGGATGGAAATCTGAAGTGGGCGGATTATCTTTGGCATACTATTGACCCTATTGATCTTTTTCATACCAGTCTGGCATTTCACGAGAATTATATTGCTGTGAAATTTTCTGGATTTACCGATACGGATGAACGCGGAACCGCCGTAATTATTTATGATCGATTTGGTAATCAGGTGAGTCAGGCTGAGTTTCCTGATCAGGTCGTAGTAGACTTTTCCTTTACCACGGATCATCAACTTTTGCTACTTACAGATCTTTCAGGCTTCGGAATTTATGACACAATTTCCAAACCCCTCGAAGTCTCCTTACTGGATATTAATCTGGAGCTACTATCCGCCAAGACCTACGGCTTTCCATATTTAGCTGGTGGAAAAATAAAATCGCTTACTAACAATCAGTTTGGAGTTGTTGGTGTACAGCTGACTGAAGTACTGGACACCGAAGATGAAGCACCTAGTAGCCTTTATCTATTGCGCGCAGCAATTGACGATTTGGATGTAGTATCAAATACAGAGGAATTATCAAAAGAAAAAATAACGATATACCCCAATCCAATAGAATCTACTGATCAGCTAAACATTTCAACAAAATTAAAAAACTATATTGTTCTCGTTTATAATATAATCGGTCAATTAATACATAGCGATAAGAATTTGAACAATAATTATTCTATTAATTTAGAGAAAATGAATAGCGGAATATATATCGTAGAAGTCAGTAGTCCGAATGGTAAGACGTTACTTGTTGAGAAAATTTTAATTCGGTAAGGCGTAGATGAAACTGATTTTTGGTAGCATTGTTTGGAAGGTAGAAACAGGAGTCTTGGGCTGGTTTAAAGATATTAAAAACAATATAATTTTATTTAAAATATCAATTATTATATTGATACTTAATATTTTTATTTTTCACCTAATATTTTATAGTGAAATGGGAAAGTAGATTTTAGATTAGTAAATGACAATTTTTTAAAAGTTGAAAATGCGTTTTTAAGCCTCTGCAAATATTATGTATTTCGACCATAGTAGTTTATGCAAATAACTAAAGTTAGTTCCCCAAAAGCCAAAACACGCAAAAAGAGCGCCCATCGTCCGCCTACCGAAAGCCAATCCCATCAAAATAGAAAAAAATCCTTATATTTGAAAAGACAAAAATACCGCTCGTTTGGACGTCCCGTCCAGATATGCATTACACATATCCTCCATGCACCCAATCCAACAACAATTCAAATACCACGAACTTCCCGGCCACTTCGAGCGCGACACCCACATCGAAATCCTCGACACTAAAATTGAAAATATTCGACTCCTCACTGGAGAAACCGCCGCCGAAGACGTCATCGTCCTCACGTACTACGATAGCCCCAATCTCAGTTTCTACGATGCTTATGGCAGAGAACTGGACATTGACCACTACCTACCGGAAAAATACCGCAAAGCCGATCTTGAAGGCGCGGACCGAATTATTCTCAACCTGAATAACCTGGATCAGAAAAAAGCCAAAACAAAAACTCAATTTCATCTCTTTCTCACCGATTGTATCAAGTCCGGGGAAGGAAGTCTGGCCGTTGGCCTCCGCCGAAAATATAGTCTCGAAACTACCAAGCAGGTATTGACCCGATTTTTAAAACACCTGAAGATCGAGGAAATAATCATCGAGATAGTCGATAACTTACCGAATAAATTTGATAGCTTTTATAAGTTTTTGGAAGCCCTGATTATTTTTCAACAAAAGTGGTATAGTGGTTATGTTCATTTTACGGCTAAGAATAATATTGTGATTACACCGCTGAACAAACGAAGTGGAGTAGCCATCATGATCGAAACCCAAAGCGCTGGAGGGCATTTGTTACCACCCGAGCAGTGGATCATTACTCGTACTGAAAATCCCGCGACCTTCGAACAGGCACTGGTTTTTCGGTCACCCGATATTCAGGACTTTTTTGAGGCGAGCGGAATGGATCACTATTTTGCGACGGATCGTTATAAGCTTTATCATACGCCCGAAGAACTGGCGATCGATAGCTTAGTTGACAATACCAACAATATGCTGCGGCTGCCGCTGGCCCACGAATGTTATCAGATTTTACCCGCCGATCCTTATTTGATTATTGTGTTGACCAAGTCACAGGAAATGACCATCGTCAATACACATCGCTCGGTGGTGCCGCACAAGTGGCCACGCAGAGTTGCCTTGCCACGCCCGGCGACCTGTGTACGGATGGACGAAAATCTAACCATTCTTTATTTACAAACAGCCGAGGGAAATCTCTACGCTTACCACCTGACAGAAGCAGATGTTTTTGAAATTTCCGAGATCGGAAATTTTGGTCCCGGATTTGAATTAGATCAGGCCGGAAATTTATTGTTAAAGAATAAGGCAGAAGATCAGTTGCTGAAAGTAATTACCAATTCTAATGACCTGGAAGTTCCTGACGATCAGCAAAATTTGGCGACGGTGCTGCGAAATCTCGCAGACCTTTTTAAAGGAGAACGTTTATTTTCTAAAACCCAATTTGCCAAAGTCATTACCGAAGTAGCGGTTCCGGAGGAGAAAAAATTACCGTCGATCTACGAAAAAGCCCGCTATGATTTTGAAACCAATATCGAACACCAATTGGTGGAGGCCGGAAACGATTACGAAGCTCTATTGGCCATTCAAAATAAAATCGCCATCGCTCGCCGGAACGTCGGAGAAGAACTGACCATCTACGCGGAAAACGAAGGCATCATGTTGATCGGTCAGCGACTGAAAAACATTGTTAATAATATTATCAAACCTTCAGAGCGAAAAGTTCGCAATCTGGTCGAAGAGGGTAGAAGTCGCATCATTCTAAATCAAGTAAAAAAATATCATTCTGAAATAAACGAATTGGAAGATCCCGCTGCTTATCGCGAAATTCTAAATAACCTCCGACAGTATGAGCAGGAATTACACGGTATGTATCCGGGTAATATCGAAAATGTTATGGGTTCTTTTCGATCTATTCAAAAAGAATTAAACCTTGCTTTTTCGCGACAGATCAGCAGCGACGGAACGGCCTTACAGAATTTTATCAACGAAGAAATTTCGGAAATTGAAAAAGCCATCGACGAGACCTTTGATTTTCGACAACTTGAGATTTTATTAGCTACGCATCCCGCCGCGCTGGAATTGATGAGCCTTCTAAAACAACCATTCGTTTTACAAAATGTAGCAGAACAACGCAGCTTATCTCCGGCGGCGATTCAGCGTCGGCTCTTTCAAAAGGTGGTGAAAAGACGCGGAGAGTTGATGGTCGAAATTGAGCGAAAGCGTAAAAAATCCGTCGCGGCCAAACAGCAGATGGCGACTATGATTGAAACGGCCATTGACTTTTTTGTGGCGCACCACTCGGGCAGTTTTTCGGACGTAGAATTGTCCGGTAACGCCACTTACCAGGAGTTGCTCAACGATATTCGTCGGGTAGAATCGGAGATGAAAGATGTCCGACTGTCCCTCGATTTACGTCGTCGGTTAGAAAATCGTATCCTCAAAAAAAATCGGGCCGACCTCGAAAAAATGGTGGCTTACGAAGGCAAATATGCCTACGTACAAAACGATCCCGACCTCTTTGTAGATCTGGAATCTGCCACGACCCGTTTCCCCGAATGGGAAATAAAAATGCTGGAAAAACCGGGAACGGCGGACTGGTTTCTGGTTTGTTTTGTACGGGATACCGATCAGGAAATCTACCGACCGGATACCACCGAAAATCTGGCGGCGGGCCGTGCTTTTGAAATTCAGGAAAACAACTATCCCGATTTTTTGGCGAAGACGAATACTTATTTGCCCTCGGTGATTAGTTATAAAATGCTGGAAGCAATTTGGGATATCCACCGGGGTGAAGCGAAGGCGGCGTCCTTTCCGCAGTTTGATCCGGAGGTGTTAAATGATTTATTACCCAAAGGAAAAGTGGAAGCCAAAGCCTTGCGTTGTGTCCTGGAAAAAAAGAAACGGGACCATCTCGAAAAAAATCGAACTCGACAGGTGCCAGCTATTCCACCTGAGTTTATTGATGATACACCCTACTTCCAAAAAAAGCTGGAAGAGTTCATGATCAAAGCCAAAATGCAGAGGATGAGTGGTTCCGGAATTTTATTGTTATCCGGTCCACCGAGTACTGGAAAAAGTGCCTTTCTGAAATTTGTGGCCGCGCTCACCAACCGAGAATATTTTGAACATGCCGCTGATAAATGGCAAACCAAAAACAGTCTGGTAACCGCCATTCGTTTTGGCGAGCGAGGACCTTATACGACACCTGCAGGCTTCACCCGTGCGATCACGACGCCCCATAGTTTGGTGAGTATTGAAGAAATAAAAGAATGGCCGGAAGCCTTACGAAAATCGTTGAATCCTTTTTTTGCGGGCAGTAAAATATTTACGGCTTCGGATGGTACGAATTATCAGATTGGAGAAAATATGCTGTTGTGTGCCGCGACCAATCTGGGAGCGATGTACCGTCAGGATGATGAACCTTTTACCGCTGATTTTTGGTCCCGGATCGAAGTGATCGAATACGATTACGCTCCTTACGCGGTAGATCGGACTTATTATAATCAACTCCACGAACCCCGGGTCGGGCGTCATTTAACGATGCAGGATTTGACTAGAAGTTATTTTAGCGCTGATTTTGCACCAGCCAAACCTGAAGCGCGTGCACGTTATTACGCACAGCAATTATTGGAGTTTACATTACTGCCAAAAGCGGATGAGCAGATCAAGCGCGCCAACTTACAAAAAAGTATTCGTGGGTTTTTTCAGCAGATTGGTTCTGCCACCGCGACGGTCGCCAATCCGGAAGAGGCGGCTAAAGTAGCCTTGCGAAGACTCCGGAATTTTCAAGGATATTCTCCTTTAGAATTTTTCGATCTATACGATCATTTTATTAACGGGCAACCGCTCCGTTCTAAAAAACTGGCCGCGCTCCAATCTTCCGATATGGAACGTTATATACAATTAAGAACACAAATTTTAATGATCAATTATCTGGAAGGTGCGCTTCGTACGCTAAGGGAAGAATTCAATGCGACTGCCGGACAGACCGAAATTGAAGGAACGAATCGGGAGTTTATTAAATGCGTTTATTTGATGGGACTGTTGGGAAGGTTGTGATGTGGAGGTAATGAATAATGGATTAATTAAAAATGCCCACGATCGTATTTACACGATTGTGGGCATTATTCATTTTACTATTCACTAAAAAAATCATTATTCATTGAAGATTTTTTAAAAAACAACAAACGCCTCCGTCTTCGTATCTCTCGAATTTTCTACCGTGAAATAATAGATACCATGAGCAAAATTGGAAGTCTCTATTTCTACCAGATTATTACCGAAAGTTGTTGATTCTTTTTCTCCATTTAAAATCGTTCTACCTAATACATCTGTTACTTTAAAACGATAAGTCGTCTCGTCTGGTGTTTGAAAACGTATGGAAACTTGCTCACCGGGAAAAGAAGGGTTAGGAATAATAGAGGTAATCGCCAACGGTCCGGCAGTACCTCCGCAGAATTCCTGTAATAGATTTAGGCTACCTTCCAAATTGAGGCGACCACCTGATACCGTCTTTCCTTCCAGTTCGAGAAGTTTGGTCGTTCCGTCAAGGATCAGGTCTTTCATGAGCAATGCCGCATCGGTAGGATTGTTTTGAGTGAAACTGGCAAAGTTAACACAGGGAGCGCTGTATAATAATCCGATTCCTCCCGTAACATGCGGACTGGAAGCAGAAGAACCACCAATTGTTCCATATTCATTGTTTGGACGAGTGCTAAAAGATTCGGTGCCAGGAGCCGACAAATCCATATGCGTAGCCGTTCCGCTGAAAGAACCCTTAAGTTCATCTTGTCGATCGGTATTGGTTACTACGATAATATAGTCACTGCTACAAAAAGAAGGTAAATCTCCCACCTGATCCACATCAATATTGTCATTATTACAAGCCACTACGGATAAAATACCTGCTTGTCCCATTTCTTCCATCAAATCACACCATATACCAAATAGGGGATTGTCTTCCGGGAATTTACGATCAAACCCAAAAGAAGAATTGGTTGCTACGATAAAGGCGCCTTCTGCTCCGTCGGATTCGTTATATGCCACTCGCTGATTCAAGACGTATTCACAGGAAGTAATAATGTCGCTGATCAGTAAAGTATTGCTGACCACCATCATTTTGGTGTCCCAGTTGACACCAGTAACTCCGATAGCATTGTCTCCTTTTGCACCCATCAATCCACAAACCCTGGATCCGTGGGAGCTGATCAGGTGTTGGTCATTATCATTAACAGTATTGTAACCCTCGTAGTCATCTGTATATCCATTGTTATCATCGTCGATGCCATTATTGGGAATTTCCAGATAATTACGCCAGATATTATCCCGTAGGTCTTCGTGTTGTGTGTCGCAGGATTCCAAACTGGCAATAACAATGGTGTCGCCGAGTGGTGTTAAGCCTCCAGTGGTGAAGTTCCAGACTTCGGGAGCATTGATAAGTGTCATGTGCCATTGTTCCGTATAATCGGGATCATTAGGTGTTGCTCGAATGGTCGCTTGTTCGTTAAAAGCAGCAAAATTTACTTCTGGTTTTTTATTTAACAGGTCCATGAGTTTTTGAGCATCGGTGAAGTATGGATCGAATTCCAATAACGATAATTGTCGGTTGGGAGATGGTGTACCGGCGTAGAAAACAGCTTTTAATTTTTGCTTGGAAATAAATTCGTTGAGAAAAGATTCTGCGGCAACCTCTGGTTTCAATTGAATCACTAGTTGGTCAACTTCAGGGCTTTTATTTTGTGTAAAGGCTGTGATGGTGGAGCCTGCCAGACAAAGCAGAAGTAGTATATGGAATTTCATAAATGCTTGGATTTTTATTACAGTGGGATTTACAGAACTGTACATAATCAGACTAAGTTACGTAAATACTCAGAAGTCTGCAATAAACGACTTCCATACCAGCTAAAATATTCTCCGTCTACTAGTTTTATGACGGCTGTTGGACATAGTTTAGAAATTTCTAAAATGTGTTTTTCTTTGAATGGAAAAGGTTCGGAAGAGAGCAGGATGAGGTCCGGACGAAGATCGGTGATCTCTGTTTCGGTCAGGGTAGGGTAGCGATTTTGATCGGCGTAGCAATTAATCCAGCCCGTACTTTCAATTATATCATTGATAAAAGTATCTCCACCAATGGTCATATAGGGCTTCTGCCAAATCAAGTAAAGGACGCGTAATTCTGGACGATTGGCAACCTGGTCTTTGAGTTTTGAAAAACCGGTTTGTATGTTGTCTGCAAGGTCATCTGCCAGAGGCTTTGTATGGGTGATTTCTCCTATGGACCGGATCATTTGGTTCGCATCAGCCAAGTCTTTTACATCACTCACCCAAACCGGATATTGCTTGGCGAGCTGCAATATTTGCTCCTTGTCGTTTTCTTCTTTGTTGGCAATAATGAGGTTTGGTGCTAACGCTTCAATGCGATCAAAATGATATTTTTTGGT
>Ga0114957_1003143_pt1 | contig 15102 bp, 24 predicted proteins | sample BantaG_FD_87175 | JGI IMG/M metagenome (GOLD analysis project Ga0114957, IMG submission 87175) | Marine algal microbial communities from Bantry Bay, Ireland - BantryBay_4 metaG | ecosystem: Host-associated > Algae > Red algae > Unclassified | place: Bantry Bay, Ireland | collected 2014-11-21 | reverse complement strand
GGCCAGGACTCTCGCGCTGGTACACCTGGCAGCGTCAAAAGCCTCAAGAAGGACGTAGAGCCGGTTGCATGTAGAAAGGCACAGCCATCAATGAGCGTTCTGACTTCCACAAATGTTTACGTTCGTTTAAGACTGTAGCCCCTGTTTTCTATCAAGTACAATGCAGCTCTCAGGACCTTGAGGTTGCAGGGTCGGAACGTCCTCGACACCCAATCATACGCCCACGCGTTTCATACGTGGCGAGCCTAAATTGGTTCGGATGCGGAGTCGATGCAGCGTTGTTGGCTGTGCTCTGAGTACACGGAACAGTAGACAGCAGTTAGTCATGACGGCGCGCATGCTGCAGTTGAGGTCTGAAGCAGTACGCGGCGGAGCAAAGAACGGAGTTGGCGTGCCAGCCAACCTGGGAAGGATTTACAACAAACAGGTTTGGTCTACCGCTCCTATTCTCTTCCTTTGGTGCGCGGCGCTTACAAGGACAGTCGTAAATGTATGTGGTTTGTGTACACGTTGTCCTCCTCCAGCAAGCTCAACTAACAGCCTCGCACGCAAGCCCCGCACACAGAAAGCACGAAAACAGAGAACACGACGTGGCGAAGCAGTACACACCAATCCATAGCACGCCCAGTCGTCTATCAAAAAGGCAGAGCACAGAGAGTCAAGCTCGGATCCTTGCGCGCAGGGGATGGTGACGGCCCATACCAGGATGACCGACAACTGCTTGCAGGTACTGAGAACAGCTCTCCCGTCAAAGACGTCCCACTTTGTGGTACTGTGGGTGATGCACTCGTGCTTGAACAGGCGCACGAAAGCCGGGTCAGCCGTCCGCTGTTGCACCGAGCACGAACCGACATCGATCAAGTCGGCGCCATGAAGCGCAACGGTATCGCTATTGGTGACGAGCAGGACGACGGCAGCGACGCACCAAGTTGACGCGAAATTACCGACGTCGTCGCCAGCACAAATGTCCAGGACACATGCGTCCTGGTACTCATGATCACCACAACGCCCGCTATGGTAAGGGCGGGGCAAAGACAGCATGGACTGGAAAAGATGAGGGGCCCCAGGAGATGCATGGGATCATGCAAGGGGGGGGGGAGGGGGGCAACAAAGATGCAAACGCATGGGAAGACCGAGGTCGAGGTACTACAGGGACCACACTTCCCTCGTCAGAAACGGGGCGAGTGGCACGTGCGCGCGCGTATGGGAGAGCACAAGTGGGGGTGCACCAAGCTCGACCACAGCCGCCGACGTCCTGGTGGCAGCCCCCCACAACACAACCACCACGACGGCAGCAAACGGGACACATCACACGGGAAACGAGCCTGTGTCACGTTGCGCCACGCGGCAGCGGTAAGAACCCACGCTTGCCCGCATGATCCGCGCGTACAGTGTAGCAGCGCACGGCAGAACTGACCCGTTCGTTGGTTTGTCGCGCTCGCGTCCAGCAGCTCGTAGCATGGAGCTTCTGAGGGAGGGGCCGCGTCCGCCAAATGACTGCGGATCTCGTGGTCAACAGGCGGGCTGCCGAAGCGCGCCACCTAATTGCACACGAATCTAGTACCGTGTGCGATTTGATCGCGCAATTTGTAGTCGTCTCACCTGTCCACCCTCTGTGGCGTCAAATGAGCGTCGAAGTAGCCTGGTTTGTGAAGAAGTAGCCCGAGAGTGTTCTGCACGAACTGGACGATCGCGTGACGCAATCGGCCATGATCGCACCGTGGAGGCCGGTCGACCTACTTTCGTTGCTATCCCTCACTGAACGAGGATGGAAGCGACAAGAATGGAGAAAGACTACCACACCTGTTTGGGTGGGAGGCCGGTTCTCCCCATGGGCGTGCTGCATCGGTGGGCGAGCTCTCCGATGCTAGTACATACAGGCGAAGACAAAGCGCATGGCTGCAGGTCAGAGTGCAATACGTCCAGCGTCGAGCCATATCGGAGACATCTCAGCCACTACCGTAAGATGAGAACCAGACTGCAGTTAGTGGGCTGCCTTTTGAGCGCACAACCGAGGGGACCAGCGAGCGATGTCCTTCAACTACAGCAGCAGACACGATGCTCTTCAATCATGGAACGTTCCACGGACCATTCATGTGCCGGTCAAAGGACCTGGGAGTTTGATGAACCTGCAGTCAAGTGGAACCGGTAGCGACCACTGATGCTCGACAGAAAATGGAGGTGGTCTACCGCGAAGGTGGCGGTTGAGGTCATCGGAGTACACGTCACCGATTCTCTCACCTTCAGTGAGCTCACTCTGGGTAACTGGACACAGTGGATCTGAGGTCACGCTCTTCCTGAGGTAGCTTTGCCAGAGTGCAGCCAAAGGATTATCCATCACAGTCATGGCCGCCTAATCTGTATTCAGGGTTTCCCGTCGCGCTCGACCGTTTCACTGCCCAACAGCAGGTCGCATCCGGTATTGGCCAACACGCCACCTTCTGTATTGTAAGCCCCAGATCATGTGCACGTCTCCTAGCGGGAGGACGTTGGATGCAGTAAACGACTGCGCCGCGCAAACGTCGACACATGCAAATGAATTGCGTCGCTCCGTCGCCTTCGTGCGTCAGGGACGTGCACGCTTGCCATGTAGTTCCTAGGAACAACCAATCGAGTGCACGTCTTCTAGCAGGCCTGACCAGATGGCCTGCAGCTACAAGGCAGCGCAATTGGGGCAAGCTATATATGGTCTGCACTGCAACTGGGCACGATCTCCAGGCTATTCCAAGGTACGGTCGAGGACGTGGTGCGGTTCTCGGTTTCTCGCTACCGTTGCGCAGAGGATGCACTTGCTAAAGCCCACTCTGAAGAACGTTCGGTGTTGCAAAAGGGCGACAGGTCCCGTGGTGGACTTCCGGGCCTGGTCTGTCGCATGGCCGCATCGGCACCTTGAAGAGGGCCAGACTGCATGGTCCCGACGCGATACCAACAGAGCGTGCATGCTGTTACATTTGGGCGTCCTTTGTCTGCCCTATCGGGTAACGAACAGCGATCTTACGCTGCGTGCATCCAGTCACTGGCCCTAGACTTTCTTTTCACTGCAGCGCCCGGGGCCATGGCCAGACCCGCTGAACAACGGCGGTCGGACCTTCCTTCGTACTTTTCTATGTGGAAGTAGTAACACCCACGAGAGCGACAAGTTTTCCGGTCGAATTCTTCATGGTCGCCAGGCAAGCGAAGGCTACAAGGTGAACGAAGAACAGAGTACGTCCGCTGCTGGACCGTTCGACAGCCCACCTTTTCTTTGGCGCCCCGACCACGAGGTGAGGCACCACCGGTGTGGCACTCGTGCTGTACTGGTTATTACTGCGGTTCCACTGTGGGCGGCTGTCCCATGGTGGATTCCATTTCCCATTGTCGTCGATGCAACCCCAACCCACCTCACACACTAGCCGTTCACCCTCTCGGGCGATTCTTGCACGCCCTCCCCCCTCCCTGGCGGTCTTCATGGCAGGCCAGACCGGCTCGTCGTCCGCTGGGAGCACCGCCCCGGGCATTTCTCGGTCGTTCTTCTCTTTCCGCTGGCCACGCGGTCATCTACACACGCCCACCTCCATTGGCCCTGCGATCGTCGCCAACGGCACCCGCACGTCGGCTGCGCATGGCGGAAGCGGTGACGGCGTTGCTCCGCTGCTCCGTACCGCCCTGGTGGCTCCGCATCGTGCTCCTAACGACGCGCCCGCAGCCGTTCAAGCATGTCACGTGTGTGAGCGCGCGCTTCGGGTGTGGCCTGCCGGTTCCGTCCCGCCCCATACGGACCTGCTGGTGTCACACCCGCGCGCGGCGGCGCCGGGCGGCTCAGGCCTCTGCATCACGTGTGCCTCTTCTCCTTTTGAAACCAATGGTGGCAGCAATGCGGCTGGCCATGGGTCGGCTGGTGTCGTGCCACCCCCCGCGGCGTTGACGGCGTCCGCTCGAGGTGGCCAAGAACCCGCACCCCACCACTCTGGCGTCGCGGCCATCGCTGGCGCTCCCCCGGTCGCGCAGGCGCCTTGTGCGCACGTGCAGGGAGCTGTTTAAGTTGTGTTCATCAAGGGGTTCGTGCTGCGAGACCTAGTGCACTTGCTGGACAGCATGTGCCAGCTTGGTCCCCTGCAGCGCTGACGATCAAGGAAGAAGAAACACTTTTTGCCGTTTGAGGGGCGCTGCTGGTCGCGGCGCGCACTTGTTGCCGGCGCCGTCCGTGGCTTGGACGAGGCGGAGTAGCCGGCGGGGTCGGTCATGTGCAACACGAAGGACACGATGGTGCAGCTGACCGGTTGCGTCTGGGACCAACTCAAGATGATGGACGCGGAGCCGTGTGGGGAGCACACGGACATGCCAACGGATGGCGACGTTATGGAGCAAGAGCACGCGTTGATGCTGTAGCTTTGAGTTCCCGTTGAACGACACCATGTGTGTTCATGACTTGGTTGCCTGGGCTTCATTTTCGCAGTTTGTCTTTTTATCTTACATCGCGGACAGCTGATAGCATCTTAGTTTCCCTTTTCCCAGGCCAAGCACGCTCTTTCTGAGTCAGCAGAGCTCGCTTCAACGCGTCCGGCTACAGCTACAGGCACGTGGTACCGATTATACCCGTACGGGAACCGGTTGAGGGGGTCCTCCTCACGACGAGCAAGGCCGTCATCCCCGGCACTTTGTAGAAGCATTGTAGAAAACAAAAAAACAGGCAGGCGGAACACCGCACGGCTGCAGTGGTGCCGGTGGCAAACAGCAGAGTTCGGCTCAGACCGACTTGGGCGTGGACCAGGGAAGCGAAGCGACCGCATCGCCCTCGACTGCCAAGGCGATCACGAGCTGCATGGGATTTCCCGCACGAGAGCCAATTACCTCTGATATGAACAAAGTAGATGTTGCAATACAGTGCGTTCTCGTTATAAGAGAATCGTTTACAAAAGAATATGGGTCGCGAGTCTTCCATTCCAGTCCGTGTGGGCCACTTCTCCTTCATAATGAGCCGAATCAGCTGTCTCTTATAACGAGAACGCACTGTAGTACTACTCACTGGTCTGGAAAGTTGGAAGCTGTTCGGATGAGCTCCTGCAAAGGCGTTGACCTGCATAAGGGACGCCTCAGAGCCACCCCAACGACGGCCCCAATATGCAAAGTTTCTGAATACTGAAAAAGCCAACCTGAAAGTCGAGAGATACTCAAAAACAAGCGTGTTTTTCGGTGGAGTCAGGACCACCACTTGTTCAATGTATAGTTATCTCTCGGTCCAGTTGATGTTGATCTCGCTTAGGCGATCGTGCTCGGTGTCGAGCGCGCGCGCGCTCACTGTCACCCTCAACCTAGCCTCCATTGACGTTGTGCGCTGGTTCTCGTTGCGTCAGGGCGCCACGATTCTCCCAGGTTCTGCGGCTGGTGTGGGCCCCTCATGCGGCGGTTTTGCGGTGCTTGACTCGGGGGGGAACGCTCTCGGCGGGGGGGTGGTTTCACCTGTGGTGCTGGGTCTCGACCTTGACGAGGTTCGTGTGTGCGTCCTTTATTTCTTTGTTCGCTGTTTTGCACCTGGAGCATCACTTGACCGACTGAGCGACATCGTCAGTGCTCTGCGCGGTACGAGTTTATGCCCTTCCAACGCTCTGCCATGATGGAGTTCGTTGTTGTGAATGTTTCCCCTGGTGATGTACGAGCGTAGTTGGTTGATCGCTGGCTTCGAAGGCGACCAGAGCGCGCACTCATATGTGCTTCTTGGGTCGTGCGCCTTGTTTCCCTATTCATCATCCACTTCGTATCGATCTCTTTGACGCCTCTGCGCCCGCGGCGTCTAGCTGCGTGTCCGTTGCCGCCGCTACGCAGCGTGGCCATGGCCACAGCGGCCGCTTTTCGTCGGCGCGCCCGGCTTCCCCCCACCCGACGGCCGCCGCTGGCCGGACCAACGCGATAGGCTCCAGCCGACCGCGACGCCGGGCTCACTAGCATGCGGTCGTGACCAGTTGATAGGCTGTACACACACGGTGCCAGTGCGCTTGGGCGTGCTGCGAGTGGCCAGCACCTCCGTCACACTGCCGCACTTGTAGTTGTTGGCCGCGAGTGCCACACCTCGCACGTAAACAACGTCTGCCCCTCCCGCGACGACGACCGGCTCCTCGGCGTCAGACGGCTTCATTCAGACGGTGGCGGTGCCCCTGCTTCTCTGTTCTTGGGGCTCCAGACCTCCGCGACGTAGGCGCTGTTGCCACGCCAAGAGGTGTGCGGGAATCGGGTGTCCCGGAGGTAGCCGGTTTGGCTCGGACCATAGCAGAGCCTTTCAGTGTCATGCGCGACGCCCCGTGGTCATGGCCACAGCTGCCACTTCTCGTTGGCGCGCCCGGCTCCCCAGCATCCGACGGCCGCGGCTGGCCGTAGCAACGCGATAAGCTCCAGCCGACGGCCATGCCGGGCTCTTTGGCAAGCAGTCGTTGCCAGTCGGCGCCCTGTGTCTCTATTTTGGCATTGATGGCGACGTCTTGCGAGGCGGTCGTCCTGCACCCGACCGCCAGCCAGGGCCATCGAACAGTTAGTATGCTTGTTACGCCCTCTTTACATATGGATGATCCCTGGACCAACGTTTACACCTTGGTCTGTAGCCCAAGGGCCTCCGCCTCTCCCATCCCATCACGGCACGTGCAACCGTCGCGCTCGCAATGCTGCACCATGTGGTCATGGAAGTACTTTTCCACCGGGTGATGCTGGATCTCCTTGGATGTCTTCGCCGCGTTGAGCGCCGGACCGGCGGCGTTGAGCTTGCGCGCCTGGCGCCGCTGTGACAGCCGGATGTTGTTGTGTGCGGCAATATAGCGTGACCGCACAACGAAGTGACGCTGTGTCATGTACGTGAGGGTGTTATTTGACTTCTTCTTGATAGAATGTTGGCGCTCCGCACCTGAGGTGTCATGGCCGCGCGACAGTTCGGGGTACTGGTCAGCGTTGTGGACGGGGGAGCAGTTGTGGTCGACGCGGTGGAAGCGATCGACGAACCAGGCGGTCAGCGACTGGTGCAGGAGCCATGGCGCGCGCCGCAACGCGTTGCGTTGCGCTTGGCACGCGGTGTCAAAATAAACGACGCGCGGGAGTTTTTTGAACCGCTGCGCCAGAGAAGACACGACGTGTGCGGGGCTCTTCGTCTCTCGAAGAAGCTCAAACCCGACGATATACCCGCACCAGCACATGAAGGTCATCACCCCCGGCGCCCGTAGGATGTTGTTGGGGAAGTCGTTCCGGCAATCATCTTCGTCCCACGCCTTCCGCTCCTTCTTCTCCTTGACGCCCGTCTTGACGCCCTTCTTTTTTTTCTCCCTCTTGCCGCCCTTCTGGTCCGCTGCCCTCTTGACCGCCGCCCTCTTGTGGTCCCGCTCCGCCGTCTTATCGTCCAGGAAGGCGCGCACCGCCTTGCGTCCCGGCCACACCTGGCCCGACCGCAGCTCATTGGCCTGCTCCTGGACACGGACGGCCGACCGTCCGACGGCGACCACATGCGTCGCTGAATCACGAATTCCCTGGATCGCAAGCCACGCGTCGACTTTCTCAACGGACGCGTCGGCCCAGTCGTCTCTGAACTGCTTGGCGTCGTTGCCAGCCTCGGCGTCCTACAGCGCCAGCCCCTTCGCGTCCGTGCGACACGCAAAGAGCAGGAGCTTTCCCTCTGCGCGGCAAAGCCAGGGGGATGCGTCCATTTGGTCGCTGACCAAGAGCAAAAACTGCCATAAAAAGACGACGTTCTGCATGCAGTAAAGGTAGTCCAGCCATACCTCACTAGGCAGGCCGGCAATAAGGCACATCGCGAAAACTTCCACGTCGAGCATGTCGCAGCCGTTGAACACGTTGAGCGCGGGCGCCGCCAAGAAGGCCGAGATGAAGATGCGTACCGTTCGCCATCGGTCCAGCTCCAAGTCTTCGTCGTCAGTCTCGGGGAGGACCGACAAGATGGCGACGCAGAGCCAGTCGCTGGCCGCCGCCGCGCCTCCACCGTCGTCGTCTGCCCTCGCATGCGGAACAGGAGGTGCCAGGGCACGATAAACTGCACCTGGATGCCCGAGTCCAGATAGCACGAGGTGTACAAACCCAGCTTGCCCACGAGCCGCCGGCTGAGTGGCCTTCAATCGCCGCTTGCGTCACACCACGCCTCCCCCGAAAATGATCGGCTGCTCGTCGGCATCAGGAGGCTTGAAGCAGACGGTGGCGGTGCACTTGGGCGTTCCGCGTGTGCCAACCACATGCAGCACGCCGCCGCACGTGTGGTTGATTGGCGCGTGCGCCACACCGTGACCGTGAACCACTTCGGCCCACCCCGCGACGACGACCGGCTGCTCGTCGGCGTTGAGAGGCTTGAATCAAAAGGAGGCGGTGCACTTGGGCGTGCCGCGCGTGCCCACCACCACCACCACGCCGCCGTACTTGGAGTTGATTGCCGCGAGCGCCACACCGAGCACGCGAACCACTTCTGCCCCCCCCGCGACGACCACCTCCGCCACGCCGCCGTACTTGTACTTGATGGCCGCGGGCGCCACACCGCTCACGTAGACGGCGTGTGCCCCTCCCACGTCGAAGCCCGGTTGCTCGTCGGCGTCTGAAGGCATATAGCAGACGGAGGCGGTGCACTTGGGCGTGCCTCGCGTGCCCACCGTCTCCACCACGCCGCCGTACTTGTAGTGGATTGCCGCGAGCGCCACACCGCGCACGTGATTCACGTCCGCCCCCACCGAGACGACGACCGGCTGCGTGTCGGCGTCAGACGGCTTGATGAAGATGGTGGCGGTGCCCTTGGGTCTCAGTTCTTCGGGCTCCAGACATCCGCGGCGTAGGCGCTGTTGCCACGCCAAGAAGTGCGGGGGAATCCGGTGTCCCGAAGGTAGCCGGGGGGCTCGGACCAAGGCCGAGCCTTTCAGTGTCACGTGGCCGCCCGCGTCCAGGGCCACCGCGCTGCTCGGCTGCTTGAGAGTATCGGTGCCAGTGACAGAGCGGGCACGTGTTTCTCTGTGGACTCCAAGCCCACAGCCGCCACGGGTTGGTTGTGTCCTTGGAACTTCTCACCGGTCACTTTGGCCGGCGCGGTCTCCACGTCCGCCGCTCCGGCCCCGAGACGCCACCGTCGTCTCGTAGGCACGCTCCTACTGCTCAGCTCAACGGAGACCGACGTGCCCCCCGCGGCACGCACGGCACCCAGACGGTTCCGTCCTCGTGCCTGCCCGAAACCAAGCAATCGAGCACAAAAGGGAGTGCAGGTGCGGGGCTGCTGCAGCAGCATGGTGAGGAGGTGGTCGTCACCCGTAGCTCCCGCCACGGGGAGGGGAGATTGTCGTCGCCGACGAAGACGAGGTGGTGGCCAGCGCTGACGCCGAAGCAGGCGGCCGCCGCTGCAGCCACTTCGGCCGAAGGTCCGGTGTACAGCAGGCATTTCGCCACCGTACCGGTCCATGGCTGCCAGAGATAGTGGTCAGCCGACCGACGAAGAGCGGCGGGGTCGGGACAGGCGGAGGCCCGCGTCGGCTGCGTTGATGTCATACAGGCGCATCGAGCGATCAAACGCTCTGGTGGCGGTTCTCTGTCGACTACTGTCGGACCATGGGTCGTGGTTGATGCAGCTTTCCGAAAGATGGTTGCTGACAGTGCACCTGGAGGTGTTGTTGGGCGCCGATAAACGTGCCGAAACCGCGTGCGCCCTCCAAAGCTGGAGCTCGGACTGATCTGGGACCGTCAAGAAGATCTTTTAATGCCTGCTGGGAGCGCCCAGGATGGGTGCTCGTGTGGGTCCGTCCGCCGGAGCTTCGTGGCTGGTTGCTGCTTTGATCTATGGCTTGGCGGTTGCAGCCTGTGGCGGACGACCGTTGCCGCGGATGTGCCGCTCGGTGTGAGCCTCACATAGAATGTTTCTTTTGTGGCCCGAATCTTGCCCGTCAGCCATCCCCGGCCGTGGTGGCCGTTGCGGCGGTGATGCGCGCCGACAAGGAGGAGGTGGCCGCGAGATCTCCGCGACAGTTTAAATTAAGAGCGCTCAAATGGGGAGTTACAGTTTCGCACAGACCGACTTGAATATGGTCGGGGAGTTTCTCTAAGCCTGTGCAAATGAGATTTTCACCCTCGTGAGGGATACGCGCAGCAAGGGTCAAGTTCTTGCCCGCCCTCACGTCGGTACCATGACGCGCCACCGACGGTCACCGCGTGCCGCCAGACGAGCAGGGGCCACCGCGCCGCCCGCTCTCCCTCAACCTCGGCGGAGGTGACCCCGGCTGTCCCAGCGGCGGCGGCCTCGTCTGCCGCGCGGTCATCCGAGACTGCTTCCAATACCTCTTCAGCCCGTATTCGCGGGGGCCCCTGCTCGGTCGGGCCTGGCGCCTCGTTTGACGCAGCCTTCTCCCCTTCATTGCTCAGCCTCCACTTTTTCCCACCAACACACATGACATCCTCGGTCGTGACTGCCGACGTTTTTGGCGTGGAAGGGAGCGATTCTTTCATTCCAGTCGCCCCGCTGCTGATGAGTGCGTCGGGGGGGTCAGCGTTGGCAGGCCAGGCGGCCGCATTGCGGCAGCGATGATGAGCGTCTATGAAACTGACACGTCGACAACCGGTGCCGCGATGACGGCCGTGGCGCTTGTGGCGGCCGTTCTAGCGCCCACGTGCTGGTCCCATCGCTGCCAGCCTCGCCTACCCGCCCCGAGAGATATGCAAGTTGGGAATGCCAGCCGTGTCGACGAACTTTAGCCAACACGAGGCGGGCGGCGTCGCGGCTCTGGCGGGCAAGAACTTCGTGCCGATGTTTACCGCCGCCATCCAATTCTCGATTGTCGATGCTGTAGAGCTGTCGTTTGTCGCCATTAAGGAACATCAGGTCGATGGGCCCACTGTGGCGCCGGTGCCGGTCGCGCACCAGCAGGGCAGCGCGGCGGCGGCTTCAAGCAAGAGCCTCGTGCCCAAGTGCGACGCCGCCGTGCACTTCAGGCCGCCTGGCGCTGACAAGGAGCCGGTCGTCGTCGGTGGAGGCGCAGAAACGGTCTACATGCGCGTCGTGGCGCTCGCAGCCATTATCTACAAGTATGGCGGCGTGGCGGATGTCGCGGGTAGGAAGCGCACGCCCACGTGCGCTGCCGCCGTCAACTTCGCGCCCGCAGACATCTATAAGCTGGTAGCCGTCGTCGGGGGGCAGGAGAGCAAGGTTGAAGTTGACGCGGTGTCAGTAAGCGGAGACTCGCAGCCACAAGCGCGGCATGGCGGCGGTGGTTAGCGAGGTTGTCGTTCCCAAGTCTGTCGACGCCGTCGACGGCATTCCGGCCGGTGCTGAACAGCTGATGGCGGCTATCGCCGGGTGACGGACTCGTTCGTCGTCTCCGCCGCAATGTCCGCTTCGATTTACTACTGCATGTTACGTTAGATGCGGAGGCAGAAGCGCACGCTGCGCTGTTGTGCGTCACCTCCGTTGAAGTGCGGTCGGATGATTACGACCAGCTGCTGGCGTCGGGGGGGAGGCAAGCAATGTCGACGTGCACACCGTGTCGCCCGTGTTCATGACGGGCAGGCATGCCGACGTGGCGCGAGACCGATCGCCTTGTTGTCATCCTCTCTTATCCGTACCAGCCTGCCCCGTGGTTACGGCGGCGTCGTCGGCAGAGCGGCAGCGTCAACGGGGATGCCCTTTGTCACACACGGCGTATCTCAATCAGGCCCCACTATGGGGACCGTTTTGGACCGCGAGTAATTTCGGAACGTTTTTGCTGGCAATGAGTATCTTCCAGAAACAACAATTTAGCCCGAGTATCCGTACGCAGAAACCACTCATACTCAAGCCCGAATACTCAAGCAAAAGGATTGAAAAAGAGGCGGGCTACCTCGAGGCCACCAAGGGGGCCACCGTGCTGAATACCAACTGCCAATTGAATATGATCGAGATCAAGCTCACAGCGATTCGAAGTTGTTATCGCCCCTAGCTAAGCCCGATTTCGTGCCTTCGAACGGTCGCTCTTGCGCCTCCATTGAGCGACCAGGTGCCGGCGCCACATTGAACTCTCGCGTCACCTCATCTGGCTGAATTGTGCGTGCCGGGGTCCCGCCCGTCTATCAATCGAAAGCTTGGGCTAGCTGTGAGCGGTCGTGACTTCCGTCCTTGGTCGCCGCTTGTCGTTCACCTGCTAGTGTGGTGGCTTCCGTTCGAAATACCCACATGAGTCTCTCCCAGTGAGTACTATCGCGGGCTTGTATGACATCGCAAGTACAATCTCCCATGCTCAGATTCATGCGAGTATGAGTGCCCCCGTACTTATACTCAAAAACATACTCAGTCGCCATAAACCCATAGCAGGGCCTGATCTCAATGATCGGTGGTGGCGACGCTACGGGCACGGGCGCCGGGCGCCGCCTGGCCAGCAAGGCGTGTGGTCCTCCTCACCTCGCCGCCCGTGCAGGCCGCGGTGCCTTTTGGTAGTGGCTGGGGAGAGGCGTTGGGCAACTGCATATTGTGGCGTCGGTGTAGAGAAGCTGTTGTGTGGGACGGCGCCGGGAAATTCGGTGCGGGGCAGGTGTCGCGGGCTCGGCGGCTGTCCGCTGGCCGCGCGTGACAATGAAGGAGCAAGGAGCATGAGGACATTCCTGTTTCTATCAGCACTGTTCATGGGCACGCCCAGAAAGTGCGAGGATAACAAAAGCTGCTGCACAGAATCAGAGTCGTAAAGATGAGGCGATGGCGTCCATGGACCAAAGACCAGCAGAGGACCAGTGCAAAAGCGGTCAAAGGGAACCCCGCAACAACTCGGCCGCTATGCGGCGGCCGTGGTACTCCAATCGCCCTCCCCACCCAACTACCGCTTCGCCCCTGGACATCAGCTCCATATACCTGCACGGAAACACACCACATTCATTCGAGTTCTCCTGCTTGCGGCACGCCATCCGGACGACACTCCACTCCCTCACCGGGAGACCGTGCACGGCTGCTTCCTCGCGTGCCCATCGGGCCACGTGCTTGCCCATTATGAGCGAACCAACCCCCAAGGAGTCATACAGCTCAAACCGCGCCTCGGCTGGGACGACGACCATCAAGAACCAATGTGTGAGGGTCATGTTGACAGGGATGAAAATCTTCATGGCCTTGAGCACTCCCTCCTTCGGCGTCCACCTCTGCGCGGCGCTGTAGTCGTACTTGCCCTTGTTGACGAGCGACTCGTAAAAGAACGAGTTGAAGAAGATGTAGTGCGGCTTGGGGTCGATGCCCGTGGAGAGGCGTAGCTGGCGAACACGCAACAGCTTCACGTAGCCGTTCACCAGATCGTCGTTGAACTACTGCCCCGGTATAGTGAGATGGAAGTCCTCCAGCTGCAACGGGATAGAGCCCACTTTGACGATCATGGCGGCTGCGCCGTCGGGCGCGGGGGTGATCGCGTCGGCGGTCGCCTTGATGGCTCGCATGGTCAGTGGCGTTAGCAGGTGCTTGCGGTTGACGGCGACCGGGTCCTCGCTGGCATTATCCCACAGTGGTACTTGCTCCACCTTCCCCACCTGCATACCCCATGGGTCGCTGCGGATCCTGAGCGCAACAGCACCGCGGCGACGGCGCAATCTCCGGGTTGGGGGTGGCGTGGGGCCAACAGCAGCGCCGCGGGGGGGGCGTCGTGCCGGCCCGGCGGCGGCGGCGCCGCGACGGCGGCGTGGTGGCGGCGGAGACGAGGACGGAGACGAAGAAGTAGAAGTGGAAGGGGATGTACACTGGAGGCCCCGTGGCGGCGGGGGCGAGTCACCGAGCGCCCCGTCTTTGTCTCCCAACAGTGACGCCGCCTGTGGGCTCCCGACAACCGCTCTTTGCTCCACCATTCGTTCGGAGCCGGGACTTCCAAGCTCATCGGCGCTGCCGCCGTCGCCCGCGTGGCCGTCGCCGACCAATTCACTACCGGCGCTCGATCTGCTCGCCTCCGTCTCGATACCGCTGCTACCCGTGCCGTCGCTGGCACTGGCCGTCCCGCTGTTGGTTTCGTCAATTTCGATATCCTCGTACTCGTCGGAGGAGGCAGCACCGTCTTCGACGGCCATTTCTTGCAGCAGGACTTCAGCGTCAGCGACTGGTGGAGGAGGGACACCGTCGGTGACGTGCTCGGGGGCGTCACCGCTGGCGTCTTGCGGCGGTGGTTGGGGCACTGCCGCAGGAATGGCGCCCGCCCCCCGCGCCGCAGCGCCCTCGCGGCGCTGCGCCGCGAAGAAGTGCTTGAAGAGCACCGAGGTTGACCAGCGCAGCGCTAGCTCTCCGTCTTGCGGCGAACGTGCCACGGCACCGTCGGCCGTCGGAAGAGGCGGGGCCGGTGGGGGGGCAGTGTTGGCCGCGGCCAAAAACAGCGGCCAAGCGCGCGACTCGGCAAGCGTTAACTCCACCTCCTCGTGCACCTTGGTCCGCATCCGACGCCTCACAATCTTACGCACCGATGAAGACCGCAGCGCGCAAGCAAAGAATATGGAGAAGTCTACGCGACGCGCGTTGCCGCCCGGCTTTATCATCTCCTTGACGTGTGCTTGCAGCACAGAGAGCATCTGCCCGTCGCACACAATGAAGCGGTACGGCCCGCCCAACGCCTCCTCGTGACCGCTATGGTGGCACTTGAACACCGCGGCGGGTATGACGAGGGTGTCGGAGAACTCACCGACAGCGTGGGACAGCAGCTGCCGCGCTTGTGCCGGCTCGCCGTCTCCGTGAGCTGCGGTATTCCGCAGAAGGCTTGTCAGATACTGACTCGCGGAGGCCATTGTCGACCGCGCAACTACGCACAGCTCCAGCACCAAGTCGAGGAAGACGCGAGTGTACAAAATCAGTGGAGTGGCCGCAAACAGCCCGTCGGCCGATCCATCGTACTGGACGACGTGGCCGTTGGGGCAGCCCCACTCACCGACAAGGACCTGCATCCGCCCGCGAATCGTGTAGAGCAAGGCGATGGTCGACGACGACAGGTGGTCGCCCAGAGGTGATTGGCGGACACTGCAGGACTCCTCCACGAGCAGCCGGTCGTCATACCGGTGGGCGTTTCCCTCCACCCGCTCCGCATCCACATACTTGCCGTACGCATCGCACTGTTCCACCTCCTTGGAGCAGGGGAACATATTGCGGGCCCGGCGGGGTGACGGCGGCGCGGCTGGATTCACTTGGACAGAAGG
>Ga0114957_1003140_pt1 | contig 15116 bp, 24 predicted proteins | sample BantaG_FD_87175 | JGI IMG/M metagenome (GOLD analysis project Ga0114957, IMG submission 87175) | Marine algal microbial communities from Bantry Bay, Ireland - BantryBay_4 metaG | ecosystem: Host-associated > Algae > Red algae > Unclassified | place: Bantry Bay, Ireland | collected 2014-11-21 | reverse complement strand
CCCCGGTCAAAGGAGCTTCCACAAGCTTCCAGGCCCCTCTAGGGGGCCCGGATCGAGGGGTCGCGTGGCCCCTCGTCCGTGTCAGGCCCTGCCCCCTCTGCCTCTGGGGGAGGGGTATGTAAGCCTTGGGGCCGGCCCTAAGCCCCACCTGGCATGCGGCCCGAAAGGGCTCCGCGCACCGCTCCCTCTAGGGGTATTGCGTGGGTGCTCGCGGCCCCTCGCCCGACTCATACCGGGGGGAGATCGCGTCATCAGAGGAGAGGGGGTTTCCCCCACTGTAATGTGACCCACTCGGACCCTCTGCGTTGCCAGAACGGCCCCTGACACTGTTAGCAGAGGCGGCACATCCTCACGTGTCATGGGGGGGAGTATCCTTCATTGCAGCTTCGACAGGTGACAATCACGCCCCTCAATCAAATGCACGGATACTAGGGCAGGCATGTGCTGATAGTTTGTGCACGAAGAACAGGGCACGACCTTACCAATGAAAACGTGAAAAAGACCGCCATGCAGCCCCCTGTGAAGAAAACACGATCTGGGACACCCCACATCGAAGCTCCAGTTAGCACATGAGCTTAGGCGTTGCAAACCTGTAGCCCCAAGAACCTGAAAAAGACTGGCTCCAAGATCGGAGTTAGCTGAGAGGTCCACAGAACAGGGCCCACAGGCAGGTACTAAGGAGTTGTCAGGCAAGGACGTCTCGGGAGAGGCTCTTTCCATGGAGGCCAGTTAAGAATTTTCTCGTACCACACCCCGCCTGCCACCCTGCAGTGATGTGTCAGTCTTCCAGAAAACGCGCATGTCTCATTTTTGGGACACGCACCATACATCAATCGGCCCCAAACTTTGCAGAAAATCAGTGCGTTCTCGTTATAAGAGACAGCCAATTCAGCTCAAAATGAATAAAAAATGGCCTACATGGTCCGGAACGGAAGACTCGAGACCCATGTTTTTTTGTATACAATTCTCTTATATTGCTGATTTCCCAATTCTGTCCTCATCGTCCCGGAACGGTTGTGGAATAACAAGGAATGGAGACATGCGATTGGTCGATCAGTGGGACAGCAGTGCTTATTGGGCCCGATCTTTACAGAATATGCCCGTACGGCCCCCGATCGCACATTCAACGCCTTCGTTTTTCTGCACTTTTCTGCGTATCTCCCACAAAATCTCGATATCGCAACAATTGCGGGCCAGCCGCCCATCTGATACGGACTGGAACGGAAGAAAATCTCAAGAAAAAGAAGAATCTTGAATATGCACGGACCTGGCCGTTGGAGAGCCAATAGAACGTCTCAGATTTGTGCTTAGCACCTGTTTGCAAGTCCTCTTGGCCAATGGCTGGCCAGTTCTATAAGAACCGTACGTCCGGGAACCGTTCCTGATCGACAATGACAGAATTGCGGGATTAGCAATATCGAGAACGCGCTGTATCAGAGGGTGGCATTCAGGTCCTCAGGAGAAAAAACGGAGCACAAAGCGCAGCAAATCTCACCCGTTGGTGCCCACTTTCGCATTTGTATCGATCAGGGACATCTTATCCGCCCGATTCTCGACAGCACCCGATTTATCACCGACGAAGTCGGGAGAAATGCAAGGACAGGGAGGCTATGATTGCAGCCTCGTGACCCCCATGTCGAAATCTCCTGATGCCGCACGGATAAGGAGCGGGGACGATGACAGCTGACCCAAGGAAGAGATTTCCCAGTAACCAGTATCTGAGATGCGTCAGCCATATCCACTTACTGACAGCGGCCTTTGATTAATGTGAACCGGTCGACGTCCATCGGCGTCGGCGGCATCTGCCCTGGCCGTCGGCGCCAGCTGCCACCGCCCCCGCACGCGCGCCGTCTGAGCGCAGTGCCGCCCCATTCCCCCGCCCCCCGCCCCACCCCCTCCGCCCACGCTCGGGCCCCTCTGGCGGTGGGCCGGCGCGGTTGGCCCGTGCGGGCTGCGGGGTCGGCAACGGGGCGGTGGATGTAGCCGCGACGAGGGATCTGGGCGGTCGCGTACACATCGTGCCGAAGTGAGGGGCCCTCGTCTAGCGACCTCAGGGCAGTGTTCGGCAGAAGGTGGCCCGCGCTTGTGGCAACCAATTTGGACGGGCAAACCATCTGCGGAAATCTTTCCACCAGAGACGAAATTGGTCTGGCGCTTGGCCAATCTACACTGCCATCACTCCGCTCCGACTTGGCAGTAGCGCCCCTCCCAACCACCCCGCCATGCGGGCTCCCTCCCCCCAAACGTTGTTGGGGGCATGTCCTCTTCGTCCCTCTCCTCCCGCATTCCCTTCCTCGTCCCCCCCGTCGCCGATTATCTGCCATTTTGACTGCTCTGCTACCTCCGTGCACTCTGGTTGCATATGCCTACGGCTGGCATATGCAGAGTGGTTGCAATCATTCAACAGCGTACGTGGACCATTGGAAAGGCAAGGAATCATGTGAGTGTCTTGCACTGTCTCCCCATGCAGCTCTGCGCACTGGAAACGCACATCAGGATCTCAAGAAATCTGAAGAAGTTTGTTGATCTCATAACATATCACAGGTCTGGCCCAAACCGTCTCCATGCCCTGTTCAGGCACAAGCAAGATGCCCAAAAATCTCCGGGAATCTCATTGTGGGTTCCAATGGCTCTGCGTGACTTCTGCCAGACACGTTGATTGGTTTGCGATATGAATGGCGGAAACTCTCAGCCCATAGTTTGATCGTGGCTTTTCGAACAGCCACTCCGACTTCATTTCTATGTTTTGTCGTCGGCTCTGCCTCTCTTCTCTTTGGAACCATCATTTTTTGGAGTTCGCAATAGTCTATTGCTGTCCTCCAAAAAATGGTGGTGGCAGAGTGGTTGCAATCATTCAACAGCGTATGTGGACCAATGGAAAGGCTAGGAATCATGTGAGTTCTTTACACAGTCTCTTCATGCAGCTCTGCGCACTGGAAATGCACATCAAGATCTCCAGGAATTTGAAGGAGTTTATTGATCTCAAGAGAAGTCACAGGTCTGGCCCAGAACCCTCTCCATGCCCTCTTCACGCCCAAGCAAGCGGCCTAAAAGTCTCAGAGAATCTCATTGTCGGTTGCAATGGCTTCGCGTGACTCCTACATGACACGGTGATTGGCTTGCAATATTACTGGTGGCAACTCTCAGCCCATAGTTTGATCGTGGCCTGTCGAACAGCCAATCCTACTTCATTTCTGCGCTGTGTTGTCGGCTCTGCCTTTCTTCTCTCTGCAACCGCCATTTTTTTTTTGGAGGTTCGCACTATAAATAACAAGAGTAACTGCCAGAAAAAACTCCCCGTGGCCGGTCTACACCGTCTGCTCCGAATGCGAGATAGCGATTGGTCTAGGCTTGATCCCGGTCGCGAGCACTTTCACTTGTGGCGGGGGTATTGGCTGGGCTGTCCCGTCGGTCACTTTCCACGATGTGGCAGCGCCGGCTACGGCTCGACCAGTGATTGGGGCGGGGGCGACGCGCCGGCCAACGGCGTCGCTCCTGCCTGGGATGGCGATTCGAGACCTGGCGGCAGTCGCAGTGGCGGGGGCGGCGCGCCGGGCATCGTCGGCGCACCCTCCGGGGCTGGCCCCGCTGCGGGCGCGTACGGGACGACCGGTATCTCTCAGAAGCCCGAGACCAGGCGCTCCTGGTACCCTTCGGTCCCTCGGTGGCTTTGCGCGTGCGGCTTTTTGGTAGCGGCGGAGCGTCTTCCGACGCACCCACTGTCGTGTCACAGGCGGTGGTGAGGGAGGCGCTGACTGTGATTGAGTGGGTTATGCGCCGCACACTCTCGGCTGCCTTTCGGGACTGGTGTGGTGCACACTCGACCGATGTGGTCGGCATCAGCATTGCGGTAGCTGAATGTCAGACGCAGTGTCGACTTCACACGTTATCTTTTATGCAGTTGGTGGCTCAGGTCGCACGCCAGCCACCATATCTCCCCCGACAGGCGGGCCCGCGGCCCACTTGAAGTTCCCACACTCCACAAATGTGGCCTCGCTGACACTCACCTCCCATCGGCCACAATGTGGCCTCCTCCTACTACAAAGTGCCAGCCGTTGCCCGTCGGGCCCAGGCCGCCAGTCACCTAACAGGTTTGACGGCTCGCAATGGATGCCGACACTTCCCCGCGGTCATACGCATGTAAGGCGAAGGCCACTCGACGTACGTCGAGCGTGCTTTTCAGCCGAGCTCGCGTGGCAGCGGTGAGTCGACGGGCCTACACCGTTGCGGCCGTGTTGGCCGTCTCGCCCGGCTGGATCATGCCCAAGCGGCGGCGGAACTCGGCCATTGCCGGGTCTGCCAGCGCCTGTATGAGGCCATCTGCGACCATCTTCGCACCTCGTCGGTGGACGAGCTTGGCGGACCCCATGGCCGCCCGCTCCCGCACCACGTGGTGGGCAGTATCAATGTGCTTCGCGCGCTTGGTCCCTTTGGGGTTGGCGATCAATGACAGGCAACCCAGTTTGTGCTCGGCCATGAGTACCGGCCGGTTTGGCTCATCCAGGTCCCCCATGAGCTTCTTCAGCCACAGGGCCTCACGCGTCGCAGACGCGGCGGCAATGTACTCGGTCACAGCGGTGGAGCGTGAAGCCGTCGGCCGTCGCTTGTTGGACCCGGAAATGGCCCCGCCGCCGTACATGAATACCCAACCAGTGGTTAAGCGGCGCGTGTCGGGGCAGCCATTGCAGGTGGCGTCCACCGCCTCTTCCAGCCCCTCCGAGCCGCCGTATTGTAGGCCGTGGTCGACCGTGCCAGACAGGTTACCGACGACGCATTTTGCGGCTCGCCAGTGCGCCTCCTCCGGTTGGCTCATAAAGCGTGCGTGGGTTATGGCAGCGAAATCGATGTCCGCACGTACCGATGCGGCCAGGTACAACAGGCTACCCACCATCTCCTGGTCCCACCCGCTTGTGTCCATGGGCAATTCCCCGGTCCCGCGTCGCGCTGTCCTCCCCGGCATAGGCTGCTGAGCGGGGTGCGTGTCCATCACGCCAAAGTTGTAAAAGAGAGCCTTGATCAGGCCGGGACAGCTGATTGTCAGCGTGCGTTTGGGGCAATTTCGAACGATGCGCATTCCCAGGAAGTCCTTGGCCGGTCCCAAGTCCCGCCCCTTGTAGCGCTGGAGAAGCGCCGCCTTTGCTGCATCCACGGCCACGCGCGTCTTGCCCAGGGTAGCGAGGTCATCGTCGTGCGCAAGGACGAGGCTGCGGCCATGGATGGGGTGGTCCCACGTGTAACGGGTCGGGTCCGTTCTCAACCGTTTGGCACCGGCGCGTGTCAGTGTGGCACAAAGTTGCTCGCCCCACAGCCGCCCGGCTTGCTCAGTCCCATATAATGCGGAGCGTAGTTTGGACACCGTATTAGGGCAGCAATCGGAATAGCCCGCCGGTAGGTCCACACACACGTCCACGTCCATGGAGGCGTTCAACTACGCCGTCTGAATGTCAATTGTGTGGAGCTCGAGGTTTTGCACTGCCGCATAGGCCACCACTGGTCGTACGGTCACCCTCGCGGGGCATGGCGCCCACACCTAGTGGGAGTCCACGCCAGCCCGCTGTGAGTACCCACAGCCGACGTCGCGGGCCTTAAATCGGGTGATTTTGGCATTCGCATCGCGGTTGTAGTCAGAGGCCTACTTGCCGCGCATCCGCTGCGCGCCACGAGGGGGGTCAACGACCATCCAGGTGTTGTTCTCAAGGATCGACATGTACTCGGCGTCCATCGCTTCATTCCACGGGTACGCATCGCTGCGGGAAAGCGCCTCAGTCCGTGTCTGCGGCGGCTCAGAGCACCAGTCTGCCAGCCGGAGGGCGGCCTCCAAGGAGATGGGCGCGAGCTCCAAAGGCGGATCCGGCGCCACGCCAGTCGGCGCGCCGCGGGTGCAATCCGAGAACGCGGAGGGTCTTCCCGCCCCCGTGCGCGTCCACAAGTTGTAGTCATGCGTTGGTGTCGGCGCCGCGAGCGGCACGGTCATGGGGTTGGGCGGTGGCAATAGAGCCGCGGCGGGGAGCAGGGCGACGGCGTCCGTCAGGTTGTCGACGGTAAGAACGCCGGGCATCGACCCTGCCGGTGCCGGAACCCCATCTTTCTCATCGTCGGACGAGCATCCGTCGTCAAACCAGTCGTCATACAGGTGAGGGCAGACGAGTAGGGCGTCCGCGATGACGAGGGACGGCGGCACGGTCTCGTCAAACTCAACGTCGCGACGCGTCAGGATGGCGCCGGTCGCGGCGGAACGGATGCGCAAGGCGTGCTGGCCAGAGCTGTAGCCCACCCTGTCACCAACGATTACACGAGACTCGAGCTTGCCGGCAGACCTAGGCGGGCACTTGGCGTAGGCTTTGCAGCCCCACACGCGGATCATGGACAAGTCAGGCCGTTTGGCGTAGAATAGTTCATGCGGCGTTGCCGACCCGTCGGCGGTAGGGTATTAGTTCATGATGAATGATACGGCGACTAACATTTCGCCCCAATGAGCCAAGGGCAAGCGCGAGCCCAGAAGAATGGCGCAGGTGCGCTCCATCAGGAAGTGGTTGTGCCTCTCGGCCTCGCCGGTCAACTTCGGGGAGTACGGCGAGGAGAACTCCACTTTGATCCCCTTTGACGCCATAAACTGCCGCATCACGTCGTTGCTGGGAATCTTTTTTCTCCCCGTATGTGCGGATAATTTTTACCTTCTTGTTCGTATGGTTTTACAGGTACAGGATCCAGTCACGGAGCGCCACCCCGGCCTCTGCCTTCGTCTGGAGAGGAAAAGCAAATGACAAGTCGGTGCAGGCGTCTGTCATCGACAGTGCGTAGGACGCGCCAAAACTTGACACGGGGGTCAGCGGGCCAATCAAATATAAGCAGACCCGTTCGAAGATGACGGTGGCACGCTCGCCAGCGCCGTGCGGGTGTACCTGCATGCGTGCTTCGACGCACGGCTCACACACGGCACCGGCGGTGAGCTCAATGTCCTTGGAAGAGATTCTCGTGCCGGTGACGATCTTGGCGGCCTTGCCAACATTGTTTTAGCCGAGGTGACTGAAAAGCAGACGCCACAGGTTGCCACGCGCATTGCCATTTCCGCAGGCGGCGAGGGCGGCGTGAGGCGCCGGCACCTCCCCGGGTGTCGCGGTATGCGCGAGCTTCATCTCGTACTGCTCGTTCATGTTGACGTGGCCGACAGCCACGACCACACTTTCCTTCTTGATTGACGCGGTGCTGTCGTCAAACCGGATGTCCGCCCAGTTCCGGTCCGCGGCACGGACTGAAAATAGGTTGGTCAAGATACCAGGCACCAGAAGCGTGTTGGTGAGCATCACTCGGTCACCGACCGACGTGGATAAAGAAACTGAGCCGCGTCCCGGGGGGGGAAGCGTCTGCCCGTTGGCGACGGTGACCGTCGTGGCCACCCCGCCGACACCAGACAACCCCTCAATGGTCGGTTTTCGTAGAACTACGCCAGAGGCGTTGTACTCGCGGCTGTCGGCGCTGGTGCGCGGAAGCCAGGTGGCAGGTGGTGTTTCACCTTTATGGCGTGCCGCTGCTGCTTGTGAGCGCGTGCGGCGCATGTGTCCGGGTGAGCTCGTGCAATTGTCCGGTGCTGACAGCAGAGCGTGTCGATCCAGATTGGGTATTGTTGACCTCCAAAAAGTGGCGGTTGCAGAGTGTTTGCAATCATTCAACAGCGTACGTGGACAAATGGAAATGCTAGGAACCACGTGATTTCCTTACACAGTCTCATCATCCACCTCTGCGCACTGGAAACGCACATCAGGATCTCAAGAAATCTGAAGAGATGTTAAGATCTCAAGAGAAATCACAGGTCTAGCTCAGAAGCCTCTCGATGCCCTCTTCAGACCCAAGCAAGCGGCCCAAAAATCTCAGGGAATCTCATTGTGGGTTCCAATGGCTCTGCGTGACTCCTGCATGACACGGTGATTGGCTTGCAAGATTACTGGCGGTAACTCTCAGCCCATAGTTTGATCGTTGCTTGTCGCACAGCCAATCCTATTGCGGACCTCCAAAAACATTGGCGGTTACAGAGTGGTTGCAATCATTCAACAGCGTACGTGCACCATTGGAAAGGCAAGGAATCATGTGAGTGTCTTGCACTGTCTCCCCGTGCAGCTCTACGCACAGGGAACGGACATCAGGATCTCAAGAAATCTGAAGAAGTTTGTTGATCTCATAATATATCACGGGTCTGGCCCAGAACCGTCTCCATGCCCTCTTTATGCCAAAACAAGCGGCCTAAAAATCTCAGGGAATCTCATTGTCCGTCGCAATGTCTTCGCGTGACTCCTGCATGACACGGTGATTGGCTTGCAAGATTACTGGTGGCAACTCTCAGCCCATAGTTTGATCGTGGCCTGTCGAACAGCCAATCCTACTTCATTTCTGCGCTTTGTCTTCGGCTCCGCCTTTCTCTTCTCTGCAACCGCCATTTTTTTGTGGTCAGCAATACATCACTTCTACGCTGTGTCGTCGGCTCTGCCTCCCCTCTCTCTGCAACCGCCATTTTTTGGAGGTTCGCAGCAGTGCCATGCATTGGAAGAATTTGTCTGCATCGTAGGTACTTGTTAGCGTGGGACCGGGCCAACTAGTGGCCCCGGTCCCCGCGCAGCGGTGTCCGCGCTTAAAGGACGAAGGGAGACGACGGTGGGAGGCACCGTCGTCGCCGGCAAGCAAACCGTGCCCATTGTTCTTGGCGTTTTGGTTGGCCTGACTTCCTGGACCTCGAGTCCCATAGCGGGTGACGCACGAGCGGCTAGGGCGGCCGGTATTTCCCTCCTTTCCGAGAACATCGCGAATCATTGTACTACAGTTCCATGTTGTCCGACGTACCCAAGTCGATCAGCCTGGGCCAGTCGCCGCCACACGGCGGCATCTCAGCACTGGGGCGGTCATCGTCGCCGTTCCGCCGCGTGGCAGTGGCCGTGGTCATGAATGATGCGGACGGGCCTCCACCGCTGCCTTGCGGTCGATCGGCTGTGGTCGGGCACTCGTGGGCGCAATTCCCACGCGTCTGACAGCTCCAGCAGATGACCCGCCGCCCGCGCTCCAACCGGGGCATAGGTTTGTCTTTTGTCCACACCCATAGGTCCGTGACGAGGTGGGCCCACGGTAGGACGGAATACAGATTTTTCTCTTCTGCGACCTTCTCGCAGATGGCATCGCGTCCGCATGCTTACAGCTCTATCAGGTGGTGATGTACAGTTTCTGGAGCAAGGGTGGAGTAGGAGGAAGAAAGAGCACCGATAATCCTCCGTCGCCTGCTGCTTCTGGCCGTCAGTCCTCAAAGCGACGTGCCCAGCAGTAAATCCGTGCAAGCCAAGAGAGAGAGGCGTCCCCTGGTATGGGGGCGGCTGAACTGCCGCAGCACCACCAACCACAGGCCAGACAGCATGTCCTGGTAGGAAAAAGGCGGTCTAACGGGCAGGCTGCAAGCTGAAGGCCCCCGCCATCGGCATTGAGGCGGCTGCCGGGGCCGCGGACACAGCTGCAGCTGTCACTGCTGCCCCAATTCGGGGAGAGGTGGCCGTCTGGTCCATATAGGGTGCGGGTGGGGGCGTGGCCCCGGTAGCTGCCGGCGGGGGGTGATGGTGGGAGGCTTGTTCAACGAGCACACAACATGGATTCGCGTAGGTAGCGGCCAGCGACGGCGAGGGTACGGGGCGCCGCTGGACCGGTGGATCCGAGGCTGTTCCTCCGAATCCGCGCCCCGATATCACGCATGTAAAACCGCAACCCAATACGATGAAATGTCTAAAACCACGTTCGGTTTAGTAGACAAGTGCTTTTACCAGGGGATCAGCGAGGGGTGGGCCGCCGAGGACGCGCCAGCAGACGGCGCTGCGTTTAGGTCACAGACAGGGAGACCAGCCTAACGAGAATGGCTGTCAATTCTGGACGGGACAGGTCATCGTGGGGCTGCCAGCTCTGCGTCGCAGGCAAGCCCGCAGTGTGTGTGAGAATCGACAAAAGACAACCATACTGACAGGGGAAGCGGCTGCCCTCACTTTTCGGGGTGATCATGCAGTGAGCCGTGCCCGTAGACAGGGGGCACTGGGAGAATAGAGACCGTTTGAAGGCAATCCAGGTGTAACGTGCCCATCGTTTGCAGCAGCTGCTTTTGTTGAAGGCTGCCTCAAGTGATGTACAGGCTGATAGCGTCCGCCCAGACCTTCCGCGGAAAGGCAGTCTCCTGTAGATGGTTCCAAAAATAGCTATCGAAGAGCAGTGCCACGGCAGAGGCAGATGAATCGGTTCTAAGTCCATCAGCGCCATCCGCGATCTACGACGCGTTGACCCTTGCTATCAAGGTCACGGCTCTATAGGTGGGAGCACAGGCGAGAAGTCCATCGACGTGGCGGTTCTGGCAGCGAATTTCGCGCGTTACAGGGAAGCCCAGACCACTTTCCGTCCACAGAACCCGTGGAGGGACGTGCAGCGGGGGTGGGAACAGTGGGTCTGTTCATGGACAGAGATGGTGGTGGGAGAACTGCGGGCGCCTGGTGCGCCCACTCCTGCATAGTATCGTCGACGGGGCAGCGGCGGTGGTCATCGTGGTGACCGCCGAGGCGCTGCGCACGGTTGAGGGCGCAACGCGGCGGATCCTCACCTCGCCCTGGCTGCCTTTCCGCTTCTCGTATGCGGTGCTGTCACTCGGCGACAGCGCTGCCATCGCCGAAGCGGTCTCCGCGGGTGTCCCCGCCCCGGGCCGCAGCCGCAGCCGATTCGGGGGGTTTCGGGGGGGGTGGTGATCACCAGTGCCACCGCCACTGCCGCCGCCGCTGGGAACAGATGCGCGATAAAACGGCGATATCGCGGTTTTCCCACGGGCTAACAGGGCTCTGGACGACTCTTGGTCGGATCGCTTCGTCCTGACAGTGCAAGATGGCTTCTCGGATGCGTTCATGAGTTCTGATTGGCTTTCCACGAAGTTGGCAGCTCCTGTTCTGATAGCTTCTCGAAGCAACTTGAAGCATCATGTTTCGGAAGCCTCCTTAAACATCTAGTGCCATCCAATGAGGATTCGTTCACTTTTCCATGATCAGCGTTCGGCCGTGTGGCTCCATGAAATACTAAGACCTCATTTCAGCGCAGCGAAAAGCCTTGGGCTTTGCCGCCTGGCTGTCCCCAGCGTCTTCGAGCACCCTTCCACTGACGTCATCGTCTAGTTGCCCCACGCGGACGCGATCTTTTCCCGCGTTCTGTGCAGCCCCCGCCTTCAATTTAGACCGCAATGCCAACACCTCGGAGCACTCGCCTGCGCTCTGCGCCTTTCGACGGCCGCTCACGAGCCGGACAGGTAAGCACACCGGAGGATCTTAGTCTTTTGCTTTTGGTTAGGGGGTACGGCTCTGTCTTGGTCGCCGTGCGGGTTTTGCGGGTTTCTTTTCACATCGCTCGTGGCTGCTGAAATCTTTGATATAGTTGTCTCATACGTCGTTTTCCCGTGTCCCTCAGTCAGATGTGGGTGGTCTGCTGGCTGCCTCTCAGGTGGCCGCTGCTTTGAGCCGCACAGCTGGCATTACCTGCCCCCCCTTTCCCCCCCCCGCACCGGTGATCGCGTCTCTTGCACCTGCGTCGGCGCGCCCCCCCTCTTTCCCTCCGCCTGCCCCCTTGCCGACGCTCCGGGCGGCTGCCCCCCATCCCCTTCCGCTTTCCTCCCAGCCTTCCCCCCTGCCCCCGTTGTCTGAACACAATGGGCGGGGGGGGATTTACATCGGCGGGATCCTCCCGCTGCCGCCGCCCTCCCCTACGATCATGGAGATCAACGTGTTAAACGACGAGGGGCTGGGGCTCACGAGGGAAGATCGCCGGCTGTTGCGGATTCGGGTGGGCTTCGCCATCACCACGAACGTCCGGTCGCGGCAGCCGCTTTGTTCGCATCCGGCGGACCGGCTGTACGCGGCAGTCGTCTACCTCGAGGGCTTCGTGGCCCGCCTCGCGGCATGCGATGCAGGATGAGGGGCTTGCGCGCTGCTGTCTCACGGTCTACGTCATCGGCGGCGTTGGAAGGCGGGCGCGCGCTCCGTCACTGCTTCGACGCCGGTGGTCCCCGCCGGAGTCGCATCCGCGGACGCTGCTGCCTCGTCGACGGCCAGCAGCGTAAACGCTCCGGCGCAGGCGACGCGGGAGTAGGAGCTGGTGCAGCAGCAGCTTGATCGTCCTCGCCAGCTAGAGTAATAGAACAGAAATAAACCACAATATTACTACAAAGGAACAGAGAAATAGGCAGCGTTACGAACAAACGAAGAGACCGCGCACTGCTGTATTCCGCACTTGTGGGCTGTAAACATGGTCGACAGACATCTTCCTCGTCTTCGCAGGGTCCCGCTGAGGGCGATTGTGGGCTCATCAAAGTCCGGCAGATTGCGGTTTTATCGCGGTTTGGAACTCGGCCCCTGCGCTACGGTCGAGGATCGCCGGTTTATTGCAGTTCTGTTCCTGTAGGGCGATCGTGAGCATCAGCTCACACCAGAAGACGACGGACGCCGGTGTGAGTAATGGCGTTCGAGACGAGAGAGACGTAGTGACAGAAAGCTGTCGAAGCGTTCAACAAGCTGTGACGGGAAAGGACGTATGCATATGTGTCCATAGTAGATGGCAACGGCGACCGTCTGTGACAGGGCGCACGACGGTGCGTTCAACGGCCGGATGATAGGCTGCGTGTTGCACAGAGCATAGAGCTTACGGCTAGATCCATGCAATTTAGGACGCAGCCCCTTCTGAAGAGAGTTCTGACCAGAATCCCTCCGGATTCGTCGCAATCTCGTATCTGAAACAAAACGCAGGATTATGCATGGTGTGCCGGCCACAACGCAGATCTCACTGTCCAGAAGCACCGTCACCATGTCAGGCGTACAGTCATTTTTCGGTTGAATGCGCTCCGTCTATATCCACAGTGGATATAACCGGGCCGAAAAACGCACCACAGGCGCCGAGAGAACGGGGAATGTGGACTGCAAACACACTTATGTTCGACCTCCGAACTTACTCTCAGGCAGGATCGACTTTCAAAAATCCGAGCTCATCCTGGAGAAATGGAACGCAATGTTGCCGGCGCAGATTGCCCACTGGTATGCCTGAGGGAGGCTTGCCAGCTCAACGAGAGCAGCGCTGAGCTCAGACGCCAGCTTAGTGACGCTCAGCATGTTGCTGACGCCGAGAAGTTGGACGTGCCTTCTCTAGTGGCCATGACGGCCAACACGACGTTGTAGCACACGTTCCAGAGCGTAAGAGGTCAAGAACATGCGCACATGATGCGTCACAGGGTGCACGCTGGGACCGATGTTGAGGCCGTCCATCAGACGGTCGCCGTGGCTCTGGCTGTGGCGGACCATGAAGAGTGATAGGGCATGGAGGGTTAGCACGAGGCACACTCTTGCGTGATCAGGTTCTGCCCAAGGCAAGAAAAAGTGGAAATTATCTTGTCCGGGTTATCCGGTAAAGCTGTTTTTCGTACTTCTCCTTCTGCCCGGTAGTCAGAGTTGTGATTATAATCATTCCTGGGCTAGGGTAAAATGATTATAATCAACCCCTTGATCTTAAATTGTATGGGGCGATTTCTATTGATTATAATCATTGACCATGATTATAATCTTTAGGCGCCTTTTCGACAGAGCAGAAGTACGCACAAGTATGACAAAAGTCCAATCAAGTCGACATTAGATGTGAGAAGCCAACTTACTAAGCATCCCTTGCAAAGCTACGAGTGTGACTTCGGCAGGGTTGCAGGCTGTGTTCCTGCCGACAGAAGACAGTGCCGACACCGCCGCCGCTGAGCAGCAACTGATGGTGAGAAACGATCGTGGAGCTGATATTCGGGATAGTGAGACTCACGTCTGGCCTGAGCGGTTGCTCGTGACGACGCCGCGGCTTCGACCAAGCGTCCTCCTGCGCTCCAGTCGCTTCATGGGCCATGAAAAACGCATGGGAGGCCAACGTGAATCGACCACATCTGGCAACCTCGCTCAGATGTACTGTGTGCGATTATGTGTGACAATTGCGTACTGATGCCATAGTAACCTGGGCGTTTTCTTGCAGATGCGTGTCTTCACATGCATGTGGTGCTCTTCGACGCTCTGTCGCTTGGCTCAGACTCTTTCTTCACTCTTCTCTGCGCGCAGATGCATCATACTGCTATGCGCGTTGCCACCTCTGCCATCTGTGGAAGCGTACCGTGTGAGTGCAGCAGGGCATGTCCTTAGCAAAGTTGACACTAACGACAGTCGTGGGCTTGTCGACAGCCAGTGAAACGCTTGAATCTGTCATTTGGCAGGCCAACCAGCTGTCTCTATCTGCTAGTAGCCTCCTTCATGTAAGTCTAACTGTAAAGCCCCCTGCATGGCCATGTGATTATAATCATCAGTCCCGTAATGAAAAAAGATTATAATCATTAAAATCATTATGATTATAATGATAAAAAAATCACCTGCCACCTCTGGCAGTAGTACTGAAAACACTTCATGGCAGCTGATGGCCAGTTCAGCGAGAGGAAGCTAACTACTGTCAGTGACTGTAAACAAATGGCGATGGATATAACTGAATATTGACTGTACCTCGCTTTATGTGACATACTCAGTTGGACTCTTTACAGTGTATATCGCACAGTTGTGGCCCACATCGTTCTTACTGACTATGGCACTTCCCCCAAAAATGGACACCCCGCGGATCACGCGCACGATGACCCCACTCACAGACCCCGTGAGGGGCGGCACGAAGTCGACGGGGCGCTTGATGTCTTACAGAAAAGCTCAACACGAGTTCGGATGCCAGGACATTTCTCGCCCATCACGTGGTCGGGATTGCGGAATCGAGGAGGACGAGCGATGTGATGGCCCATTGTCTTAACCAAGTGGGCCAGGTCTTAATATCGGGCTACTTGTTGCCATTAAGATTCCCGGCTTCGACATTGTGCAGGGCATCGTGCGTGATGCACGGTATGCACTTCGTGTAGAGTTAATCGGAAGCCCCTAACTGAGCCCGTGGAAGCGGATCGGCTGATTTCGTCTCGATTAGGACTGCCAATTTCAGGCCTCCCGGGCTGAAAAGAACGCATCGTGCAGGACATCGTGCTGGCCCGTGAAGCGTGCAATCCGTAATGTGTGGCGTGCAAACAT
>Ga0114957_1003136_pt1 | contig 15128 bp, 11 predicted proteins | sample BantaG_FD_87175 | JGI IMG/M metagenome (GOLD analysis project Ga0114957, IMG submission 87175) | Marine algal microbial communities from Bantry Bay, Ireland - BantryBay_4 metaG | ecosystem: Host-associated > Algae > Red algae > Unclassified | place: Bantry Bay, Ireland | collected 2014-11-21 | reverse complement strand
CTACTCGCGCCATGGCTCTACCATGGTGTGAACCATTTATTGAGCTTCTAGCTCGTGTTAGCTTTTAATTTTAGAAAAATACACGAGCTAGAAGTTCGGTGAATACTACACACCATGGCAGAGCTATGGCGCGAGGAATCGGCTGCTTTTAGTGAAGAAAAATAATAAATTTAAATATCGAATTTCGACACGCTTAAAAGTAACGTGACTCTCCGAGTCGCGAAGTTTTTCGATCTCCGAGTCGCGAAGTTTTTCGACAAGCAAATTATTAGAAAATACCGTTATGAATTTATTTGTCGAATAACTTCGCGACTCGGAGAGCATACGCGTCAACTTAACTTTTTATAATATAAACGAAAAAAGCTGTTTAACTTTGTATTGCAAAATATCAAAAGAAAAACAGCTTATCAATGAATAAAATTCATCAACGGAAAATTACGAAAAGTCTTAAACAAATTAGCTTAGAAAATTTAGCAAAAGAGACTAAGTTTTATTTAAGAAAACCTAAGAAAATAGATGTTTTTAACTTCATATTATCTTTTTACTTAGTGCTACTGAAGAAAAATTATAGCCTTAGATTATGGGCAGCAGAGTTAACTCAACTCTTAGGGCAAGAGGTTTCTTTTCAGATGATTGCAAAAAAGCTTCAGATTAGACAATTGCCTTTTATCAAAATGGTATTCGCTAAAGCCTTAAATATTTATTTTGAACAAAATAAATATTTCTCTTCCAAGCCACTTTTGTCTCCTTTCAATCGAGTATTGATAGAAGATAGTACTTGCATAAAGTTAGTTGATGCCTTAAAAGGAAGTTTTGCTGGAGCAAAAAACCAATACAAAAAATCTGCAACCTGCAGAATTCAATTTTGTTTAGACATAAAATCTAACGGAATAGAAAATGTAGAACTAACTTCATTAGTGAAAAACGATCTGACCTATGCTGATAATATTTTAGAACGAATACAAGCTCATGATTTAATCATTCGAGATTTAGGATATATTATTATAGAAGTATTAGGCAAAATAAATCAACTAGGAGCCTTCTTTATTTCTAGATTAAAAATTGATACTTGCGTTTTTGATGAACATAGCGAACAACGAATTGATTTAGTAAAAGTATTAAAAAAATCAGACCGTAATCAAATCAGAAGAATAGATAGGAAAATAAAAATAGGTACAAAAAATAAATTAACGGTTAGATTAGTTGCCATTAAATTAAATGAAAAACAGGCACAAAAACGTAGGAATCATGCTAAAAAATCTAGAGGTAAAAAGAAAGAATCAACAATCTCCAAAGCAGCCATGTACTTGATGTCTTGGAATATTTTTATTACCAATATTGAAGAGGAAATATTGACAGTCGAACAAGTTTATGAATTGTATAGTATTCGATGGCACATCGAAATTATTTTTAAAAATTGGAAAAGTAATTTCAAACTTGATTCCTTAATCAATTCTTGTCGATCACCTAATCCTGTTAAGCCTGAAATATTACTTTATTTATTTCTGTCATTTATAGTTTTAATTTATATTCCTAAGCTTAATCATTTTCAACAAGTCATTTTTGAAAAGCATCAGCGACATCTATCTCCTTATAAATTTGCAACATTTTTGATGAACAACATAGAATTTATTTTTGAAGATGATCAGGAACAAATCCTAAGTTTGCTATTGAGGTTTTGTTGTTATGATAAAAGATCCGACAGGTTAAACCTTTATGAAAAAATCTATGGATTAGCTGCTTGAACATATTATAAAAAATTAAGTTGACGCGTATGCTCGGAGAGTCACGTTACTTTTAAGCGTGTCGAAATTCGATATTTAAATTTATTATTTTTCTTCACTAAAAGCAGCCGATTCCTCGCGCCATGGCTCTGCCATTGTGTGTAGTATTCACCGAACTTCTAGCTCGTGTATTTTTCTAAAATTAAAAGCTAACACGAGCTAGAAGCTCAATAAATGGTTCACACCATGGTAGAGCCATGGCGCGAGTAGAAAGAATGGCAATTTTTATGATTTATATTTTTGTAATTCACTAAACATTTTACTTGCAGCTTTTTGCGAAGCACCTGAATTTCCTAATTTTTCTTTTAATAATAAATATCCATCCAACACAGGTTTTACTTTTTGAGCATCTAGTATTTTTCCTAATTCTAATGTTAAATTAGTTTTGTTAAAATCTTTTTGAATCAGTTCCGTAACGATTTCATGATCTACAATAAGGTTAACCAATGAGATATATTTAACATTAATCAATCGTTTTGCAATTTGATAAGAAATAGGACTACCATTATAACAAACTACTTGCGGAACATTAAAAAGAGCAGTTTCTAAAGTAGCTGTTCCGCTGGTTACCAATGCGGCTTTACTATGTTGTAATAGATCGTAAGTTTCGTTTTGAATAATCTTAATGTGCTGATTATCAATGTTTTGTATTAAGTTATTATAAAAATAAATAGGAATAGAAGGTGCCCCTGCAATAACAAATTGATGCTCAGGAAATTCATTTACCACGCTCAACATACCATCAAGCATACGAGTAATTTCTTGCTTTCTACTTCCAGGTAAAAGTGCCACAATTGGTTTTTCCGATAAATTATTTTCTTTTCTGAAATTAGAATTTATAGGTCTTTCCACCACTACATCCAAAAGTGGATGCCCCACAAATTCCACTTCACAATCATATTTTTTATAAAAATCTTTTTCAAAAGGTAAGATGACAAACATCTTGTCAATAGTACGTTTGATACTATGGACTCTACGACTATTCCAAGCCCATATTTGAGGAGAGATATAATAAAACACTTTGATGTTTTTTTGTTTTGCCCATTTTGCTATTCTTAAATTAAACCCAGGGTAATCAATTAGAATCAAAACGTCAGGTTGATATTTTATAACATCGTCCTTACATATTTTAAAATTATTAAGAATAGTCTTTATATTTTTAACTACTTCCACAAATCCCATAAACGCCAAGTCGCGATAATGTTTCACTAAAGTACCTCCAACCGCTTCCATCAAATCACCTCCCCATATCCGAAACTCAGCTTCAGAATCTTCTTTTTTTAAAGCCTTCATTAAATTTGATCCATGCAAATCTCCTGAAGCTTCCCCTGCAATAATATAATACCTCATTTTAATCTAGTATTTTTAGACCAAAATATAGAAACCATGCAAAGCCATAAATTATGGTAGGAATCATGATACCTCTTACCGAATTAAAAAATCTTTTACGATTAAAAAAACTAAAAGGGATTAGATTGACACATATCCCAAGAAGGGCAGAAGTTCTTCTTCGAAAATCTTCTGTTCCAAGTCCACTTATTACAGCTCTAGCGTCCAACTGATCATATATTTCAAGCCATACTGCAAAGCCTACAATAGGAACAAATACACCTAAAAGTAATCCTATTACCATTGAATCTTTTTCAAACATGTATTGCGATTTTTGTGATGAATAAGAGCGAAATTAAGGATATTTCTGAAAAGAAAGGAATCTAGAAACGATGATACATAATAAAAAAAGAGGACTCAGGAAATTTCCTGAATCCTATTGTTTTCTTCTACGTTCATCTTGTAGTATCAGTAAGTAATAAGTAGAAGAGTGTGATGACGTGTTAAAGTTAACTGAGTGTTGTTGTATTAATAAAACTGCTTTTAAAATTTTAGATACAAAGAAACCGAGGACTCAATTTACTTTTCATCTCAGATTCATTGAGGCGATTTTGATCATCACATTATTAATTTTTTTGGAGTATCAAATAAAATTTTGACCGTTACTTAAGAAAACTTTTCAGTATTGAGTTTAAAGAAAAAAAGTTTTCATTGGCTGGGGCAATTCCCCTTCTGGAATTTTTTTAAAATAAAATTTTTTCTAAAAATTATATAGATGTAAGATTTAATTATATATTTTGATAATTATAAATTATATTTTTATTGAATACAATGCTAAGGTAGTTTATTTAGATGCGAATATAAAAATTTACTTTTTCACAAGTTATCCACATTACTTTTCCACAGTTGTTAATTATTTGATTTTCAATGTTTTATATGGTGTTTTGTTAGATACTTTTTTAAAATAATAAAAGTTATTCACAGTTAATCAATAGTGTTAATATCTAAAATTGATAGAATTATTGTTATTACTTATGTTAATAAGTAATATTTAATGATAAAATAAATGTATAATTGACCGAATCATGAATGATAAATTTTGAATTTTGAATGAGTTGAAAACCTTGTATTTACTAGATTTTAGACTCATTCAAAATTCAAAATTTATCATTCAAAATTAAATCTATTCTTTATACTTGAAACTAATCTTTATTTTTTTTGGTAAGTAAATAAAGATTAGTTTTAGTATAATTAGTATTCCTTTATCCATTGACCTTTTAATAAGAAATCTGAATGCCATTTACCACCTTTGAAAGAAAAGAAGAGTTAGCTAATATCTTGACACATGGGATAGGAGTTATTTTTTCTATTGTAGCCACACCTTTTTTAGTAGCACAGGCTTCTATTAATACCTCGGTACTTAATACCTTAGGAGTTGCTGTTTATGGTTTTTCTTTTTTATTTGTCTTTGCGACATCTACGGCCTACCATGCCACTTTTGACATGCCTTATCGACGTGTTTTAAGAATAATTGATCACATTAGTATTTATGTTTTGATAGCAGGATCATATACTCCTTTTATTTTATTATTTGGGGAAAGTGAACGAGGGTATAATTTACTTTACACTTTATGGGTGCTTACAATTTTTGGTGCCTTATTTAAAATATTTTATACTGGAAAATTAGAATACTTTTCTGTAGCTATCTATTTGATAATGGGATGGTCTATCGTGATAATGCCTGATGAATTTTTTAATAGAATTCCTGATTTATGTTTAACTTTTTTATGGACTGGTGGGTTCTTTTACACTATGGGAGTAATATTTTATTTGCGGGACAAAATGAAATTTAACCATGCTATCTGGCATGTATTTGTTTTGATGGGAGGCATTTTTCATTTTTTTGCAATAGGAGTGGCTGTGGTTAAATGATATAATTTCAACTAGCCACAAAGGCGCAAAGCTCTAATGAATAATTAATAATTTCGAAAATACTTAGAGTCCAAAACTTTGTTTTTTTTGTAACACGATAATAGTTGACGAGATTACAAATATGTAGTACAAAGGCACAAAGATTTTTTGGGGTTCATTACAAAATTATAACAATACAGTTTCATTTCTGTTTTTTTAGTAAAAAAATAGAAACGCATGCTAAGATCGTTTCTATAATAAGCCAATTCCAAATAAAACTCCCAGGCATTTCTTCCACTAAAATACTGTATATTCTTCCTATCACAAATTCACTTCCATGAAGTGCGCAATTTTAAGAATGATTTTTTTATTCCACGACTTAAAAAAGTCATCTGATAAGGGAATTTTTAATTCTTGTACCAATAGGTCTTGTAATGTCATTTTTTAATTGTTAATCCTAAAAATCACAAAATTAACTTTCCAAAAATTTAGTTCAATAGAAATGGAAAATTTATGTAACCTTGAAACTTATATTTCCGTTCCAAAATACCTCAGTAAAAAATGTTATAAAATATTTATTTTATACTATGTTTTTTTTAAATATTTAAAGTGCTGATTATCAGTATTTTCTAAGTAGGAGTCGAAAATATTTGTAAATATTTTAATGTGTTTAACTCGTTGAAAATCAATAAGTTATGAATGAAAATCAATGATTTATATAAAAAAATAAAATTTAGAGAGGAAGTAGTAAAATAATTTTGTAATTGTTTTTATTTCCAAAATTTTTACTAATATTTGCAGTAGTTGAGCAATATAAAAATTGCAAAATGAATCAACATCCTGTTCTCTAACTCTTATTTAAGCATACTTTGAGTTTAAACAAACTGAGAAAATTTTATTATGTAACCTCTTAAATAGAGACAACATGACTGACAGGAAAATTACACGAGGCAAGGTACTACTAGCTGAGCCTTTTATGCTTGATGGAAATTTTAAGCGATCAGTCGTACTAATGTGCGAACATACTGAAGATGGAAGTTTGGGATTTATTTTAAATAAATCATTGGACATGAAAATTCATGAACTTATTGCAGATTTTCCAGAAATTGAATCTTCGGTTTATTATGGAGGACCAGTTCAAACTGATACTATCCACTATATTCATAATGCGGGACATCTTTTAGAAGATAGTCAAGAAATTTTGCCTGGTGTTTTCTGGGGCGGAAATTTTGACCAACTTAAATCTTTAATTTCTAATGGACTTTTATCTCAAAAAGATATTCGATTTTTTGTCGGATATTCTGGATGGTCTAAATCTCAATTAAAAGATGAAATGAAATTTGGATCATGGGTTGTTGCGGATTTGAATTTAAATTACCTTTTCCATAATAAAAAATCTAATCTCTGGTCAGATGTGATGAAACATAAAGGAGATGTATTTTCTGTTATCGCACAGGTGCCTGAAGAGATGACTTGGAATTAGGAACGGACGCTTCGCAAAGGGAAAAAGGGAAGACGGATTTACGATTTATGATTTGAGAAGTTTTGTCGAATAATTTTGATGGCGTCATCACTAGTATTCGACAAAATTTCTCAAATCATAAATCGTAAATCCGTCTTCCCTTTTTCCCTTTGCGCAGCGTACGTCCAACGACAAGTAAAGCGAAGCGAACGACCGACAAGCGCAGCGTACATCCCTCGTCCGTCCCTAATCATAAATAACAATAAATTTCAAACTTTTCCTTGGAGTCAATTGTAAAAAATACATTCCAGAAGGAAGGTTTAAAACTTTTGTAAAAATTTCGTATTCATTTTTTCCAGGTTGAATTTTTATTAATTGTTGAGTCAATAATCTTCCAGGAACATCATATATTTTTAAAGTCAATTCTTTTTCAAATTCACTCACCATTCTCAGTTTTAAATTTTCACTTGATTCAACTGGATTTGGAAAAACAGAACAATCTATAAAAATACATTTATTAACCAAGGCCAGCGTTTCTGTATAATAAGTTGCTCCACCTGGTTGTTTTATTTTAACCCGATAGTATAAAATATCCTCCACGTATAGTTCGTGGTCTAGGTAATTATAAATTTCAAATGAAGTGGAAGCAGTAGAGTCTCCTGCGACTTCTCCAATTTTAACAAAAGAAATACTGTCTAAACTTAGTTCAATATCAAAAGAAATGGCACTTGTAGCAGGAGGTAATCCCCATGTCAATTCAATGGCACAATCTTCATTCTGATAAGCTTCAAATGTAATGGCAGGTTGGTTTAATGCATTATCTGCAAAAGTGAATAATCCAAAATTGGAAACTAGATTTTCTGAAATAAGATAAGCGGGACTTGAAGCGGTATAATAGGATTCCACTCTAGTCCATGGATCATTATAAAAAGCCATTCTAATATCGTTGACATCCTCAAATCCTCCAATTCCTTCTTCATAGGATAACAATACATTTGCATTAGCATTTACTCCAATACGATCTACATTCCAATATTCTTCATCACTTACTCGATACAACGTATTATCGCTGGTTAAGTCAAAATGGGAATAATTAAAATATTCAGATAAAAAGGTGGTACTCTCAGAAATATTTTCAACTCCAGAAGGTCTTAGTAATCCTCCTTTTCCTATTGGAAATATAAAATTTTCATTTCCTGTTTTAGTAGCTGGACCATTAACATGGGAAAAATCAGAAGCATTAAAATAATCCGATTGAGGTTGAAAAGCTAAAAGGCTATTTGCGTTAGTATAAACGATACCTTCATTAAAATTCATTTCAGAAAAAAGCTCAACATTATAATCTCCAAATAATGTTAAACCAGAAGAATTATTAACCTCCATATCAAAAATACTCATAGAATCATAGAGAAAAAAAGTTTGCTCTTGATCTCCAACAAAACGTAAAATTCCATAACCAGGATTTGATACAGAGGCTTCATTCCAAAAATTACCTGTCAGACTAAAATCTCCTCGATTAGAGAAGAAAGACGACTTATTAATAAAATGACCGTTGACATGAACTAACTGGTCATCTTTGATGACGAGTTGGCCTTCATTAGTCATTGTTATTTGACCAAAAATATTATTACAAAAGAGAAATAGGAAAGGCATGCATGTAATTAAAAGACGTTTTCTCATATACTTATATATTCTACATAATCATACCAAAAAAATAAATTACTAGTTTTTTATTTGTCGTCCAATATGACGGTTTATTAATACTTTTTTACAAGATTCTATTATATTTTCAATTTCATCTGTAAAACCAATTCTATAGGTAATAGTAGGTTGTACAAGTGTGACTACTCCTAGGGTCCATTGTACTCCAATTGCATTATCAGTATCAAGAGAAGTATCTAGTGTATTAGATAACTGGCCATCTTCAAATGGCTCGTTGAGAGCATCAGAATAATCGTGACTACAATATCTATCCCACGGAATACCTGTCCTAACAAATGCTTCAAATATTGACCCATCGGGGGCAGATACTCCAACAATATCATATGGTGGAAGCCCTGAAGTAAAAGCTGGACCATCATCAGAGGAGCTCAAGTAGGTGTCCATTATATGAAATACCTTGACAATTCCTGTATTCAATAGAGGAAGTGTTGGAGTCATTTCTACATCAATATATTCCTTACCATCTTCATAAAGATAGTTCATATCTAATTTAATATTTGAATTGGAATTTGCGGTGTAATTAGCTGTTATTTTCCAGGGATCAAGATTAGTACCTGTGCCTGTCACTCCTGATACTCCTCCTCTCCAGTAATCATCAAAACCAAACAAAGCATTATTAAAGGAGACGATTAAATGATCATCAATGAGCATAAAGACACCATTGTACATGATCCAACAATTATTGCACGCACCATTTACATTACCTTGTGGGTGATACAATTGTCCGTCTGAATTTCCATCTCTCCAAATCTGAATATCTCCAAATCTTCCCACTCTTAGATCTAGTGGGGAAGGAGAAACTTCAAAACTTAACTGATTCCAAGTATATGGTTGAGCAATAACAATGATATTGCAAAATAAAAATCCTATTGCTAAAATGTTTTTTATCATATTCATTTTTTATTTTACAACAAAAATTACATTGAAAAAAGAGCAATTATCTGTAGGAACTTTTTTTACATCATACTCCATTACTCCATTGGCATTAATTGACACATTGTCAAAAATTTCGGTATCATAATCAGTTATATAATAGTATAATTCCGTTTCTCCGTAGGTAGGAATAGCTCCAGGAGCTCCTGTACTTGTTACTGAAGGACTTCCAAAAAGTGTAACATATTGTTGATGTAAATCTAATGTTAGGTCTGTATCGACTGCATCCGCAGTTACAGCAATTGCAGGAGGATAAAATATTTTTGCAGATTTCGCAGTATTCATTTCTATAACATCACCATCAGTATCTACCCCTAACATGTAGGTTTCAGTTCCAGAATTAGTTCCAGTCCCGTAGTCTGAGAAACGGACGGTACCATTTTCTACGTCAAGCTTTGCATCAGGAGAAGTGGTTCCAATTCCAACATCACCTCCATTAGTAGAGAGGTGAACATCATTTGTTGTAGAACTAGTTATATTTAAATCTCCAGTATTATTGATGATATTGGAATTTGTTCCATCATGATATAATTCAAAATCTTGTCCTTCACCAAGTATTAAATCGCCACCTGAACCTGTTCCTCCTGCTGATCCATCTCCGTCATGATCTAAAACCCAATCTCCTCGCTCTCCAAAAATTCCGTAATTATTAGTGGTTCCATTATAGGAATCCACATGAATTCCATAATTGGTTGTAGCGTCAGCGTCATCAGCATCAATTCTTAAACCATATGCTGTGACGGCATCATTAACATCTACTTGGATTCCATAAGCAGTAGTCATTAAGTTTGCACCACCTCTTCTATCGGTTAAGAAATATCCTGCACGACCCGTGGTTATATTACCATTATCATCAGAATCAACTCTAACTCTATTGTAACTTCCGTAGGCATTAGTAATATCCCCATCTCTTGCATTAACAGTTCGAACATAATTATAACTAGCATATGCATTAGGAATAGTTCCTGTGTTGGCATTGTTATACGCTGAAAAATATCCTCCATAAAGATTTCCTAAACCTGCTCCTGCAGTACTTTGATTATAGGCATATCCCTGTACACCATACATACTTCTAAAAGTATTTGTTCCAGAAATATAAGTTCTAAATGTTCCTCCTACTGCATCCGAATCGAAAGACCCATCTTCTGTTTTATTATTAAGTACACGCATATACATTCCATAAGAAGTTCTATCTGCGGTAAGTGCTGGGGATGTTATGGTAGGAATAGAATATAATTGGTAAGTGGTGGCATCAGTATTATAGTTTTCTCTTAACCTCATTGTTGTAGTTGAACTTGAACTTGCATTTGGGCCAACATATAGATGTTGTGTAATTTCAGTATCACCTACAACTTCAAGTTCTTCATTAGGAGAGTTAGTTCCAATACCAACTCTTCCAGTTTCTTCAATAAAAACATCATTTGTTCCTTTGAAAGTCAAAGTATTTCCATCTAAATCAACAGTACGATTAGCTTGGATTGTACCATCTGTAGTATAAATATTATCATCAGTTGCATTAGCTAATTCTGCTAGTGCATCTTCTACATTGGTGGCAGTAAAGTTTCCTCCAGTATCACTAATATTTACCTCGGTAGCAGTTTGATCATCCGTATTATCTAAATAGCCAGAGAGATTAACGCTATTTCCTTCAGATATACTTAATGTGTTTGAGGATAAGGATAGGGTTTGGTCGTCAGTATCCGTATCTTGAACTAGAACCCAAATAGTTCCGTTCCAATAATAATGTTCATCGGTCGCTTGAACAAAAACTTTTTTACAATCGAAAGCATTAGTAGATGGGTCAAAAGCATTCATAGTTGCTACAGTAGCAAACTCACAGTTTCCCCATCCTCCAACAGCTTGACCATTGGAAAATGTAATATAAAATACCGAAAAAATCAGGGGGATAATTTTTTTCATGAATCCATCTTTCTATTTCAACTCTCTTTGATTTACTTCAATAAATCAAAAGGGGTTTCATTTTATTTATTACTTAAAAAAGTAAATCGTTTGTTAGTCTGCTTGTTAAAAGAAGGAAATTTCGAGACTGATAATTAAATAATATCAGCCTCGAAATTTTACGCAACTTTTAATAATTAGTTGCTAATAAAGAAGATCACTCCTACACTTGAAGTAGCAGGTAATCCAAAAGTATTGTTTTCATCAGCAATTGCGATACCAGAAGTACCTGCAGCAAGAGCAGCAGCTTCAGCATTCAACTCATGAATATCAGATACTTTAGGAGCTGATCCTAGATCCAACAATGAAGTTGTACCATCTGTGAAAGACAATTGGATTTGACCATCAGCAGTAACCGTTGCGTCTTGAACAACATTAGTCCATGTCAATGTACCAGTACCATCTGTTACAGGAACAGTTCCTGCATTTCCAGCTACATCCGCACCTGTAACTTCTACAGTATAAGGATCTAACGTAGTACCAGTACCATTTACAGTAATACTGTTGTTATCAGCTTGAACTACAGTTGCACCACTAATGTCGATTGTAGTATCATCACCATCAACATCAGTAAAAGTCAACTCATTTGAACCTGCGTCAAAAGTGATTGTTGCATTTGATTCAAACTCAATAGTTGCTACTCCATTAACGATTGTTGTTGTCAACTCAGTTTCTGGAGTTAAGATATTAGTGATAGGATCAACTAATCCTGCAATATCTACAGCCACCCATTGTGTACCAGTTGTAACACCATCATAGGCAGTTCCAGCTGGGTCAAAGAAATACACGATTTGTGCATCATTGTCATAAGCAACATTACCCTCGTTAACAGAAATATCTGCTAAATCAAGGTTGTTGTTAGGATTTCCTGTAACATGGATAACACCTGCACCACCCTCTATAGTTTGTGCAAACATTGTGGCTCCGATAAAACAGAACATCGAAATCATTAATAAAATTTTCTTTCTCATAATCAAGAATTGTTTAATTAGTGTTTTTAGATAAAAAAAAATATAAAAATTGAGGCATGAGCCTCAAGTAAATCCAAGTTTAAAAATTTGAAATAAGAGAAGAATGAAAAACAAAACACCTGATGTTTTTACAAAACATCAGGTGCAATGAGAATGAAATATGATTATTGAAAGAAATATTTTTTACAAAATGTTTATTTTAATTTCTTCAAAAAAGCATTAATCCATGCCTTCATAAAGAGTGATGATACATCCACTACAGCCAAATACACCCTCAGGATGAGAATAAAAAGCATCGCCATCATCTAATCCTGCTGATCGTGCTTCACCTATAGATCTATAGGTTCCTTTTGGTAATTTATTAGCTAAGGCTTCAATTGCTTCTTGGACGTTTTCTTCCATAAATCCATCGGTATCTACATCAAAGTTTGGACTTAATGAAACTTCCGAAGCATCTTGAATTTCGTTGGTGTTACTTTGATCTACATTTATATTTACATAGTTCAGTAATTCACCGTAAGGCATGTATCGAACCACTCCTGTAGAAGGATCTACTACCAAAAAGGCAGAGTCTCCTTGCATAAGTTGATTCAAGTCTTCAATTTTCAGCGGATCCTCGTTTGAATTCGCGGGTATAATGTGAAGGGTATTGTTTGGGTTATCAGTACCGATACCTACTTGCGCATGTATCTCTGATATACAAAAAGTTGTAAAAAAGAATAGAAATAGGGTTAACAGTTTCCTTTTTTTCATGGTACGTGTGTTATTGGTTAATGTTATTATTTATGATAAAGGAAAAATCATGCCACTGGCAATACTGATTTTAACAAAGTCAAATTTTTATACATTTTTTTTGAATATTAAATTTTAAAATATGTTGTAGCGATGGCGGATACCTTTTTTTGAAAAGAATAAGCACTAAATCGTTTTAGAAATTGAGTGTTTAGAATATAGAGTAATCTTGAATTATCTAGAATAAAACCTATTTTTGCAGCTTTATTCTATAGAATTTTGTTCTGAGGAAAATTTAATGTAATAAATACAGGGTTTTCGATTCATTCAAAATTTATCATTCAATATTAAGTCTAGTTTTAACATTATGATTTCAGCCAATAATATTTATATAAAGTATGGTGATCGAGTTTTATTAAATAAAATAAACTTGGTCATCGGGGATCGTGACAAGCTGGGTCTTGTCGGTAGAAATGGTTCGGGGAAGTCAACTATCCTCAAAATTCTTGCAAAGGAATTGGTTCCTCATGAGGGTGAATTAGTTATCCCTGGGGGAAAAACTATTGGCTATCTTCATCAGGATATGCAATTACCAAAAGGAAAAACGGTATTGGAAGAAGCAATGACTGCTTTTGAAGATATTAAGAAGTTGGAGAAAAAAATTGCAACACTTAATGAAGAAGTTGCCAATCGTACTGATTATGAGTCAGAAGAATATTTAAAAATATTAGAAAATCTTTCTGAGGCTAATGAACGATTTTATGTTTTAGGAGGAGAGTCAATGGAGGCGAAGGCGGAAAGAGTCCTTAAAGGATTAGGGTTTAAGAGTTCTGATATGGGGCGTTTGACCGATGAGTTTAGTGGAGGATGGCAGATGAGAGTAGAATTAACAAAGATGCTTTTGCAACATCCTGATTATTTATTACTGGATGAGCCTACTAACCACTTAGATATTGAATCAATAATTTGGTTGGAGAAATTTTTAAAAAATTATGCTGGAGCAGTTGTTACTATTTCGCACGATAAACAATTTTTGGATAGCGTAACTACTCGTACTGTTGAATTGGAATGGGGGAAATTATTTGATTACAAAGCCTCTTATTCCAAGTTTGTAGAATTACGGATAGAGCGAAGAGAAATGCAAGAGAATGCATTTAAAAACCAACAAAAAGCAATTGCTGAAAAGGAAAGAACCATCACGAGATTTATGGCGAAGGCTACAAAAACGAAAATGGCTCAAAGTATGAAAAAGCAGTTGGATAAAATCGAAAGAATTGAAATTGATAATGCGGATACACGGGCTATGGTTTTAAATTTTCCTCCTGCTCCACGTTCAGGTCAAATTGTAATTGATGCTAAAAATATTTGTAAAAGTTATGGTGCACTTGATGTTTTAAAAGATGTAGATATCAAATTGGATAGGGGAGACCGTGTTGCTTTTGTTGGGCAAAATGGACAGGGGAAAACGACCTTAGCAAGAATGTTGATCAATAAATTGACTGCTACTTCAGGAGAAATTAATTTAGGACATAATATCCAAATAGGGTACTATGCTCAAAATCAAGCAGAAGAATTAAATTTAAAATTGACCTTGCTTGAAACTATGGAAAATGCAGCTCCTGCTGAAATGCAATCTAAAGTTCGTAATATTTTAGGTTCATTTATGTTTAGTGGGGAAGACGTAGAAAAGAAAGTTTCTGTTCTTTCGGGAGGTGAAAAAGCTAGACTGGCTTTAGCATGTTTACTGTTACGACCATTTAATTTATTAGTATTGGATGAGCCTACCAATCACTTGGATATTTTGTCCAAAGATATTTTGAAAAAAGCATTGTCTGAATATGATGGGACAATGATTGTGGTTTCTCACGATAGAGATTTTCTAGAAGAATTAACTTCAAAAACAATAGAATTCCGAGATCAAAAATTGATCACTTACCTTGGTGATATTAATTTCTTTTTGAAAAAAAGAGAAATGGATAATATGAGAGATGTTGAAAAGCGAACTCAAAAAGCTGCTGCTATTGCGATTGAGGAAAAACCTGAGTTGGATTATGAAACTCGAAAACGTTTGCAAAGAGCGGTACAAAATGCTGAAAGGAAAATCGAAAGATTGGAAAAGATGATTGCAGAGGTGGACTTAAAAATGGCAGACCCTGAGTTTTACCAACAACCTGATTCAGATAAAGAGATTGCAAAATATCAACAATTAAAAGATGACCTAGATCAAGCGATGGAAGAATGGGAAGTAGCTCAAGAGCAAATGGAATAGTTTTTAAATCAAAATCAAAAAAGAATCAAAATCAAAATGTCAATCAAAATCAAAAT